>OKTX01000053.1_pt1 | contig 99153 bp, 111 predicted proteins | sample 1606261 | NCBI WGS metagenome assembly OKTX01 (sample SAMEA3879543, study PRJEB24766) | human gut metagenome | biome: human-associated habitat; feature: feces | place: USA | collected 1985/1987 | reverse complement strand
CCGATTGAGTCATGAACAACGCAGAAATACAGATACAATTCCCACGGCCCGGCGACTGGACCAAGCTCATTATGAGTGTAATCTACGCGGACGCACTGGGCTTTACGCACCTTGACCAGTACAGTGAGACCACAGTTCCGGAGGAGCAGATACCTGCAATAGCCAAGGCTATCGAGGCCATTGCCGCTCTTGACGAACAGTGGCAAGCGTGCCAAGTTTGGGCACGATTGGGAGATATTCCATCCCCATCCAGCCCGACGGACAAGGTGCCCGCAGTCCTTCTGACTGTCGAGGCTACCGGGGATTCCGGGGGTACAAAAATATTTACCCCTGACCAATATCCCCAGTTCGTACTCACCGATAGTGGTACACTATCCTTCTTTAACTTCTTCACAAAAGGATGATAATCATGAGCTTACTCGAACTTCTTGACTTACTTGGCTGGAAGCGCAAGTAGCACATCGCCCCGGAGGCTAACCCCTCCGGGGATTTTTATTAAAATAATTTCTTGACAAATAATAAAATTATTATATGGTGGTGGCATGTCCAAGACATCAAACACCAAACAGATAACCAAGATTATTATTGACGAGGCCAATGGCTTGACACACGTTTATATGTCAGACCTTAGCCCGAAGATAGTTAAAGCCAATACCACGGCCCCAACGAACATTCCTACCAAGAGCGAATTCTCTTTTCGCGATGAATCCGAAGAATCGTCAGTAGTAGTTGAGAAGGCCTTTGATGAGGCATTCCCAGAGGAAGAACATCCCTCACTGTTCTGTCCTATCTGCGGTGGTCTGCTGGAAGAAAGACGGAAGGGTAACTACGAGTTCATTCAATGTGTGAGTTGCTCACTGGCCGTGCAAGGATGTGATAACGATGACCCGGAGACAGCGTATGAAGAGGCATGGAATAATGCTCGATTCTTCATTGACCATTGTCCTCCGCTTCTGCGTCTTCAACCCGGTGCCGAAATCCAGTACTACGACGGCATGTTCCATAGGCATACCGGAATCGTTGCAGGAAGAACCCGCGTCTCCATGCACATCCTGTTGGAGGATGGGCGAAGCATTGAACCCGGCAGGATAGTTGAATGGCCGTGGGGAATGGAGCAAGCCGAGTAACCATGAAGGAGAGCAAAATGAAAACCCTTAAATGCCCGTCGTGCGGAAATGAGATGCAGTTGCAGTCTGATGAAATATGTTCAGGGTATTACACACCATTATATTATTACGAGTGCATAGGATGTCCTCTTGCCACAACGCCAGCAGATACCGCAAAAGATGCCGAGAATCAGATAAAAGAGCTTATTTCCAAGTTCCCTCCTATCATGAGGGTCTGGCCCGAAGATACAGTAGTATGGAAAAATACTCCTGTCACGATTCTTGATAAGGACGTACAGTATGGAGAACTTCTGGTGATAAACTCACAAGGACGCAAATTCCTCATACCTCACCATGCAGTTGAGAAATGGCCGTGGGAACTCAAACAGCAAGAACAACCATGAATACATTGCATCTATCAACCACACAATACTTTGCACTTGCGGGCCTTTTCGCGCTTGCGGGTGTAGCTCTCCGCGGCTTAGGAGGTACTGCCCTCACCGAGATGGCCAAGAGGCTGAAAGCTCACTTGAAGCTCATTGGCATTGAGACCAATAGCTACCGGACGAGAGGAAGCGAGTATACCCTATATGAGCGCAAGGAAATGGAGAACATATACAACCATATCTTCAATACCTCGGTTCAGTGGGTTATCTTTGGGCTAATCGGACTAAATGTGAGTATCATTGCCGAGTGCCTCTTCATTCTTCCCGCACCTCCGCTTTATGTCCTCTCTCTTATCTCCGCATGGATTGCCGCATGGTATCTCTTTATTGTTGTATCTAACTACATAACCACAGGAGTTTTCATGTGGATGACCCGCTATCGACTTTACCGCGAATACCCGAACATCAAATTCTAACATGGAAAAAAATCAAGTTAAACTCGGAATGATTGTCCGCGTCGACGGTGGCCCTTGCGGTCGCGTCGTGGAAATCGACAACGAACGTTCTTCCTACCCGTACAAGGTACGCTATTCGGGAGGATTAGCGGAGTGGGCCTCTGCTAACCAGATGGAAGAAATTCTAGATGCGCCAGAAGAATCTGTCCGCGCAGGTTGCACTAACGCCGCCAAACCCCGGCGACCGTTCAAGAGAGGGGATAGGGTACAATTCGTTCCTCGTGGCTGGGTAAGCTACGATGAAGAGCCTATGCCCTATCAGGAGTACGCGGTTTACGATGATGAAGACAGTGACGGCTGGGTAGCTATCGATGGAGTGACCACTAACTACTTCAACATCGTTATGTTCTTTGACCTTAAACTAATCGACTAACCATGACAATATTTGTTGATATTACTGACATCCTCGCATGGGGTGCTATTGCTCTGTGCGCCCTCACCCTATTCACCCTGTGGGTAATCGAAACCATTAAGAAACACATCAAGAGAAAATGAACGACGAACCAAATTGTTGGACCTGCGCATACCGTGACCTCCCCGAAACCGCGGAACCCTGTGCATCCTGTGACATGTACTTTAGCCACTTTGAATCCACGCAAGCGACGGAACCCACGCAAGCGACGGACACCACGGCAAGCGAGGATGCACGGAGGTGCTCCCTCTGCAAATTCCGTGATATCCCGATAGTACAATCCCCCTGCCAGAGGTGTGCTCCCACTCCCGGACTTCCCTGCTACACCGTCGACACCAACAAATTGGTAGAGATGGAGAAGTTGAAGCGGACCTGCGACCACTGCAAGCATAAGGGAGATTCCGTCGAAGAGGAACCCTGCGCCAGTTGCGATTGGTATGATAACTACACTCCCGACGAGGCAACCCCATGTGCCGAAGGTACGGACGAGAACGACGATGTCATCGAACCGTGCAATACTTGCACTCACCGGGATAACCTCCGTTGCAATCCTCCATGCTCTCATTGCCGACAGGAGCGGGGAATTGAGTACCCGGAATATGAAGAAGCGGAAGAGGATGAAGAGGATGTCCTCTCCCCCTGCTCCACATGCAAGTACGGGGACTTGCCCGGAACCGTGGGACCCTGTGCTTCCTGTTTCGACGAGGGGCTGGACCATCCATTGAACTACGAGGAAGCCACGGAATCCGGGGTCAAAGGAATCGTGCCGAAGCATATTGTTGATATGTTTGTCGAAAGAGTGGGGCAAGAGGTGCGACGGCATTTTGAAGCCTGCGACGCCCGTCCACGTCCTTGCCCCTACTGCGGAGAAATCCCGGAGGTCGTGGGGGAAACCATCTATCCCGGAGAGGAACATTGCTATGTCGTCTGCAACGGGGCCAAGCTTCTTCCTCATAGCATCAGCATTCATGGCCGCACTCGCGAAGAAGCGGTAGCCCACTGGAATAGCTTCGTATTAACTATGAAGTCCCAAGAAAAATGAACAACCACTGGATAACCATTAGCGGGGGAGGATTCGTCCTCCCCATTAACTCCATACTAATCGCGGAGGGAGACCTCGCCGCATAACATTTCATCTCATGAACCTTCCATACATTGGACAAATTAAACAACTGCGTAACTTCCTTCTGGGAGAGAAACTCATGTCCCCAGCTCTCCTTGCTATCCTCTCGGACACAGAGCTTATCGACAAGCTCGTCGCGGATGGATTCTCCTTCGTCGTACCATATAACGGTGGATATACGACCGCGGATGAAATTCTCCTAATTCCCAATGACGCATTGAACCATGCAACGAAACTCTCACGCTAAACGTATGTACACACTAATCGGATTTCTTCTCGGTATTCTCTTCTACTACATCATCGAGAACAATAACGACAACGACTTTACCCCTGCATGAAGAAGAACAGTAGAGGACTAATCGTCCATCCCAGATTGAAACATCCACGGAGGCCACGGCATAGTACTCCCCCGGTAAAGAACATACCGAAGGGCTACATTGCCACCGGGGAGATTGCCGATAAAATGGGGAGAAGCTCCGTATGGGTAATTCACGCCCTGAACCGATTGAAGGTCAAACACGTTCGTTGCGGTCACACCATGTACTGGGAAGGGGAAGGAGCCAATGAATATATTCAGATGCAGGTCAAAGGCCTATATGACAATATCCCGGAAGGGTACGTTGATGTAGCTACCGCATTGGAATCTACGGGCTTGAAGTCTCCGGCGTATCTGACCACCCTATTCAAGCGGGGCAAAGTTCAACGTGTACGGTATCGTGATGATAGCGACCCTCGCGGGCGTAGGACACGATTTGCGTACAAACTGGTTGACTTGTTGTCCCATTTAGGTTTAGATATCTCTGGCGTATGAGAACGACCTACTCCACAACCAGAACCGTACAGAAGGGCCAGAGCAATCAGCGAGCCTTGCTCGGCTTCCTTCTGAATATTGACCTTCTTGACCCTTCGCTCCCTCTCGACTATGTTCGTGTTCTTCTGTACATGCACGCCAATGGCTTCGAGCAGAAACATGAGAATCCGACAATTAGCAGGGATACTCGCATCCCCATATCTTCTCTTTACTCTATCCTGCGCAAGCTGGAAGAAAAAGGGTATCTTGAATACGAGGGAGTGAGGGGGTCGAGGAGGCAGACTAAAAGTAAACTAACTCCGAAAGGTATCACTTTCTGTCGTGACATCTTCCGGCCACAAACAATCTAATCAACGACATGGAAAAGAACAATATTGATGAACAGGCAGAAGTCGCGGCCAAGCTCTATAGCATGGCTGAACTTCCAACCCCGTGGGACCAGCTCACCGCGGTAAAGAAGAAGCCCTACATGAACATGGCGGGCAAACTAATCAAGGGAGAGGCTGACATCTTTGCCCAGCTGACGGCGAAGTACTGTGTCCAGCTTGGTGTACCCGGCAAGTACAAGACTATCATCTCCGGGATTATTAGTGCCGCCCTTGGAGCTTTAGCCATGTTTGGAGCGTTGGGGCAGAGTAGTTGCACCTACGCGGATGTGAGTAAGGACCGCGCAGTTATCTGCAATGGAGAATCCTGTGTAATCGTTAGCCCCGGAAGGTTGACCTTTACGCAGGAACAGCCCAAGACGGATGCAGGTCCGGTGGTAATCCCCTCCAAAGAATACTGCAAATAATATGGCAGAAGAGTATCAAGAGATTCCACAAGCTCCTGACCTCTTTAATCATCCCGTACCCTCGGTTCCCGTGGGTACGGAGATGTTTAATGAGGCCCCGCCATTTGATTCAATGCCGGACCCGATTGCCCCTGTCTATGGGGATAGTGATGTAGGGACGTTCCATACCCCGGTATATAATGATGACCCCCTCATGCGCAACCGGGAAGAGAGCATGTTCGCCATTGTGTATGACCCAAAGGATTCCGGGCCTAACGCAAAGGTCATGTACACCTGCGGTGTTGTCATTGATGATAATGAGGTGCATGAAATTGGTGGTGCGCCGGGGACGTTGAAGGCAGTGGATAGTAAAGAGAAGGCCCCATTAGATGATGACATCATCTGGTATGTCAATGTTAAATCCGACCGCAAGTCCTCCACCGTGTCTAGTAAGAAAGACACCAGCGCGGACTTCTCCGTCCCCATTGCGAGGACGAGCAAGGGCAGGAACGGATATATCCAGCAACTTCACCGTGGTGCTATCTTCATTGGAGGTGGCGGTGGTGGCGGCGAGTTCCCATACAAGGTCACGACGACTAAGGAGCAGGACGCAAACAAGAACTGGCATACCTACGCAGTTATCGAGCCGGGCGGTTTCCGTGATACCGAACGGAAGAAGGTGGAGATTGACGGGTTCAAAGACGGGGCGGCTAAGAAGGAAATCGTAACCGACGGTGAACTTCCCGTACTCCTTGAATGGGAATATACTTGGCCCGCCAATACCGTGACGAACGCCAAGCTGGTTGTTGATGATAAGCCGTGGGATGGTAAGGAGGTAATCACTCCGATTGAGAGTGCCGAGGGAACGGGTAAGAGCAAATGCGCGATTGCCATCCTGACGGTAACGCGAAACCCGCAGGACAATAGTCTTGACGCAACCGTGAAATCCCAGCTGGTCAATACTGGACTGGCCGCCGTCTGGTACAGCGGATATGTTGATGGCGTTAGCGGACGTGTTGGGCAATATGCAGAAGTAAGTACCGTAGCACCATGAAGTCTCACCTCTTACTCCCCACGAACTCGTCGAAGGATATTTCGGTTTTAATGAGGAAGAATAATCCTGACTACACTGAACAATATAAAAGTAGTTTGTGGTATGGAACCCAAGGACCCACGGTTTCCGGGCTTCCTGTACCTCTAGGTCGAGCCGTAGCTATTTCACCAAACGCAACGCATAAACCGGGGATTAAGTGCAAGAACCTTGTGGACGCGTGGAAAGTCTTCAACACATTGAAAGGATTTAATTCCATCGCGCTTCCGGCGAAGTTGCCTGGTCAGAATGGCATTCCCGGAGGCGTCGATGCTCGTACTCGATATCGAGTATACGAGCCAGCACTTTGGTTCGCATGGCTGGGAGTGCCGGAAGGAACTGAAATTACTCCACATGAAGTCACATTGCAGGAAGCCCGCGATTGGCCCTACTATGACGACGGCTGGCTATACCAAAGCAGTACATACGGACCACATTATGGAAGCGGATTTATGGATAATATGTGGTATATTGAATCAGAAAGTGGAGCAGTTTATCTGGATGTAAGTTTCGAATTAAGCTTCAAGTATGAGAGAAAAATATCCTCTAGTGGATGGCAGACCTTTGCGATACATGCCTATGTAGGCTACCCCATTAAATATTGGGCGAATGGGAAAAAGGCTTCCATGCGAACAGTCACATGGAACACCACGATAGGTGGAGTAGAAGTTGACTGCCTTGGAAGTTATTACTGTTGGACCCCCTACGTTGCCGCTCCCGAAATCTCCCAAATGAATCAATGGTTTAAGAGATTACAGTTCACGACACTTTGATATAGCAGTACAACTGGCTTATCGATTTCGTACATCGAAATGTCAGGACGTTAAACTCCCACGGAACCCACGGAACCCACGGCCAAATGGTCACAATGGGTTCCGTGGGTTCCTTCGTTGTGTCATACCCACTAGCGTGTGCGGTTGTGTCATACCCACTAGCGTGTGCGGTTGTGTCATACCAATTAAAAATTTCTTGACCAGAATCTTCTTCTGTGCATGATGGCGGGCATGGACAACAACATCCATTACATCATTAGCGCGTATAACCCCTCCCTTCATTGGCCGGAGAGGGAATCAAACCTAATCCATTACACGGTCAATTATCTTAAATCCCTGCACATCCCCGGCGAGCGCATTACCGTCATGTCCGAGGACCTTGGCGTTCTTTCATGGGCCAAAGCGGAAGAGCTGAACGTTGCCCGCGTCCCTGACGCACCCGAGGAAGCCATCCTCTCCATCGCCGCAGAGCATGCGGGAATGGACATCATGGTGCTCGATACTCAATGCCCGGTGCGCGAAGCGGACCTTCTCGACGTTATGGCTAGCCAGATAGCTACCGAGAAGGATGTCATCTTCATCTCCGCATACATGGGAATGAAGCGGGCGGCCATCGAAGACTACCCTGCATGGACCAGTATAGTTGACGGTAGTGTGTGGGGGTTCCGGCACGATAGCGACCTGAAAGCCATTAAGAAAATGAGAAGTATCTATTATGTCTATCATGACGCGTTCGCCGGACACTTCGGAGTGAGCCTCGACTACCAATACGACAAGGAGGTTCTCGACATCGCCGTGAAACGTGGCTGGGAAAAGAGCGCAAGCACCGCTCCATGCTCTGCGGATTATCCGCGCCGCGTGCAGATTATGGTTGACAAACCCAAACAGAATATCTAATCTTCATTCACACCATGAACACGAACCAATTATATTTTGACGGAAGCCTCGGACAGTTTATTCGCAAGGCGAACTATGAACAGGTAAGCGTAAATCCCACGTTGGAAGTTCAGCATGGAATGTCCTCTCTCATCCTCCCTCTCGGTGCAGGATTTAAGGGAGACCTCCGGTTTAATTTCTCCCATGCCTCTGCTCTTCTTGTCAACGTCTCCCCGTCAAGCCCCTTTGCATGGAAGATTCAGTTAGCCCCGCTCAACGCCGGAGCCTTGCCTGTATGGAAGACAGTCGCGTCTGGCATGACGTCCTCGGTGAAACCCGGAGGCACTGCTGACACCATTATCCTTCCGACCGATATATTTGAATTAGACCCTGCCGAATATCCTGTCGGGACCTACTGGATGACTGTTGAGTTCTCCAATACGGTTGACTGGACCCGCACCTTCCCCTTCACTCTTCAAATCATCTAACCATGCAACTTGATTTATCCCACATCCTGCAACTCTACCCCGTATTGAAGGTCCTCCATTACCAGACAAGTAGTGGATTCCATCATGAACGATACGATGATGCGGTAGAAGAATTGGGCGGCATTGCCGACAGTTTCATTGAAACCTATCTCGGATTACATGGTCGCGACTGGATGGTAAAGCCCATGTTGGTGCGTCCCGTGTTGCCTGATACTTCTACTAATTGCATTATCCTGTACAGAAATGTCATCCTACATGACATCGTTCCCTACCTCTACACCATTGCCGGGAATGAACCCGCGCTAAGGAAACTGGCAGAGGACTTCGAGCAGAGTGCCCAAAAGATTTACGGACTACTGAACAATTACGTCTAATAGAACCCATGCCTACAACAACTCGCGTCCGAGAATTTTTTCTTTGTTCCGACGGCCCGGAGAGCAACCCCGAAGTAATAGCCACGGTACTTCCACGGCTTGACGGGGTTTGCTCCCGCGCCCGGTCTTTGACATGGGGCGTTATTGCCTATTCCCTCTCTCACTTCAACCTGCCCTTCGGGGTTGCCTTGGAGAACATGAGGAACGGTTATTGTGCCCGCGTCGTAGGAACGCCTACTGGGGAGGAAACCGAGGATGGGAATGAAGCCGCTGACGTTACCCCTTGGTTCATCCTGCAATCGTTCAAGACCGAGAGCGACGAATGGGACTACCGTTTCATGGCGTTGGAACCAATAGAGGCAGGAGCCGCCATTGATATGAAGAGGGATTATCTCCTTCCAGATGGATGGTATAAAGTCGGAGAAGAGGTAACTCTTCGCAACGATTTCATCGCCTCCTTCTGTTGGGAGATTGCCATTCCCGGCGACACCTTAAAAATAGAAACCGCAAACGCATAGACAAATGGAAAAGACAACAATTATTGACTACCCCGAAATGGGGATTATTCAGGTAAAGTATAGAAGAGCAACTCTGGTGGAAGTCTTCTATTGTGATGACAATGGAGACGAGGATAAAGTCCAATATCTTACCCGAGATAGCGCATTGGAAATAGCCCGTGGCTTTGTTCGTAACCTTTTTGGCTATAACGCAGTCCAAACTACGGATGGCATTAGCCTATTTCCTAAACACACTCCAATCCAAGAATCATGACCAACGAGATTAGTATTGTAGATAATAAGAGAGTAGGAATCCTCAAGGTGAAATATGAGGGAGATACCTTTGCCATCTTTAACTATTGTCGGGAGGGAGACGAGAAGGAACAGTGTTATCCCACGCGCGAAAGGGCTATAGAAATGGCGAAGATGGTTGCTCGCCATCTCATCCACGCGAATCCCGTTATGACAGAAAGGGGCATTGACCTTTACCCGACAGACTGTACAATCCAAGACGAATAAATCATGAATGACAAAGTAGCTATTTTAGAAGACAAAGGATTTGGATTCTTCCGAGTAACTCACTGTGGAAGTGTCATTGCAGATTTTCTTTACTGCACTGGCTCTGGTGAACAAGGATATATGACACGAGATTCCGCAAAGAAACTGGCAACGAAGATTGCCCGCTACATCGTTAGCAGAGGGACAGTTTGTACCATCGAGGGAGTATCACTTAACCAAATCATTTTCAACATCGATGAATAACGATTCAGATACCTATATTTGTGACTGCCCTACTAGCGGAATGTTCCGTGTCATGCACAGAGGAAGTTGCGTCGCCATTTTCAACTATTGCGGGGAAGATGAAAGTGGCTTCTTCACCAAGAAGCAAGCTAAGAAACTAGCCAACAAGCTCGCCCGCAAAATTGAGAAGAGCACGATTATCGAAACCGAAAAGGGAATCAAATTGGAAAGGAACAACATCGATGACTGACACTCTAAATATTACCGTCGTAGATGACCCCGTTACCGGATTTTTCTGGGTCCTGCTTGAAAACCGTTGCGTTGCCACCTTTTACTATTGCACGGAAGGCGAGGAAGGACATTTCACCAAGAAGCAAGCCAAGAAGCTGACCGAGAAGCTAGTCCGCAAAATTGAAAATAGTACGACCATCAAAACCAAAAAAGGATTTAAACTTAAAAGGAACAACAATGACCAACGACAAAGTAAGAATTTTCGAGAATAAAATGCTCGGCGGGTTCGAAGTGGAATATGATGGGATTGCCGTTGCCCAATTTTTCTACTGCACAGAGTGGGACGAACGGGGCTTCATGACGCGAGACGCGGCAAAGAAACTGGCAACGAAGATTGCCCACAAAATTGAGAAGAGCACGATTATCGAAACCGAAAAAGGATTCAAACTACTTAAACGGGAAAGGAACAACAATGACCAACGATAAATACCTGCTGGAAACCTTCTTAATGGAATACCCGCGAGCAGGAATCATTGCGGTGATTCATCGAAACTACCGTATTGCCATGTTCCCCTATCACAGGAATGAGGATGAGAAGGGACTTCCGACAAGAGACTTCGCCCTCGAAATGGCAATCGAACTTCGTGACAAGATTAAGAAATGCACGACGGAAGAATCCGACACGGGGATTACCTTCGTCGAAAAGGAACAACCAATCTTCAATGACTAACAAACGCAAATTCAAAAAGGGGGACCTTGTTCGGTTCATCGACACCGGAAGGCATCCAGAAATACGTGAGAGTTTAGCGGAGGGTTCCCTAGTATACGTCCAAGAAGAGGAAGGTATGGACCGTTGCATCCTTGTCAAGACCGTGGATGGGACACATAAGCGGTTCCCCTTCTATGAGTTTGAGCTAGTGGAAGAGACCCAACATGAAGTCTTCGTCCGATACACACGGGACGAGGCTATCATCCTCTTCAACTATCAGCCCGTTCTCCGCATACCTACCAAGTACCGGCTGGGCGACCAAGAGGTCGATATGTGCTGGGAAGTAGAGGGCTGGGCCAAGTGTATTGTTGAAGACCTCAACGAGCATGTCATATTACCGGATATAAACAAAACCAAAAACGAAAATGAAAGTAGAACCCGGAAAAGTTAAGACCAGATTTAAGTGCGGCGACGTTGTTCTTCGGATAGATACGGGGAGATGTGGCATGTGTGGGGATAGCATCCCAACAGGGTCTATCCTTCGGGTAGTGTCCGACGAGGATGTTGCTGGTGTCGTTCGTGTCCAATATCCCCAAGCGGATGATGAAGACGAAGAGATACAGGATGTTATGTGGTACGAAATCGACCACTTACCCGCGAAAGCCACGGTAGAAGAATTCTCGGATGCCGTGAGGGTGTCCATGAATGGGGACGCTATTGCCACCATTCTCACGGACATTGCCACCCCATTGGGCACTCTTCACTTCGAAAGCTGGGCCAGAGAAATTGCCCAGTCGATGGCGAACATTATTAACCTTCAAATCTCATTGGGGAAGCTAACTTCAGATGGAATCAAAGTAGAAAAAACTAATGACAAGGAAAGATAAGATAAAGGAAATACAGAAGTGGGCGGGAACTACGCCCGACGGTATCCTTGGTGATAAGACCATTGATGCTATATGGAAGAAGATACAACCCACGGAATCCACGGTACCTGATGAACAACCCAACGATTCCCCGGTATCCGCGGCATACGTGTCCCCGGCAGAGCTTGTCCGCAAGGGCATGGCTAAGAAGATTCTCAACATGGAGGATTACAAGATTACCGGGCCGGAATCTCTGCGCGTAACTCGCCTCCCCTCTGGCGACGGCGGCGGCACGTGGGAGATTGCCGGTATCTGTGATGGGATTGAACCCAAGGAATTCAATCTAATCAAATCCATGTTGGACCGGGGCGATAGAGAAGCGGCATGGGATGAATGCCTCCGCTATGTTCTCGCTAATACGGAACCACTGGTTGCCAAGGGAGTTGCAGGATGCTACGCCATTGAGTTCATGCTTCGCGACATGACCTTCAACATGGGTGTGGCGGGAACGACTAAGGTCGTCCAGCGCATGCTCGACATTGGTATTGACGGCAAGTGGGGGAAAAATACCCAAGCCAAATGGACACATGCCATTCAATCATGGGATGAAATGGTGGTCCTCGATTTGCTGGACCGTGCTTGTCGTGCCCGCTATCATTCCATTGTAAGGGCCAATCCGGTGAAGGAAAAGTTCCTTACGGGCTGGATGAACCGATGCGATGCACGACATGCTTACGCCCTAACTCTGTTGTCAAGGAAATAAGTGGGGAATTTTCTTGACCCGTTAAACCCCAAATGATAACATGGCGGCAAGGTAATTCCTTGCCGCCGTGTTTAAATTCGTCGCACAGCTTAACACCATTGACGGCAACGTGTGGACTTTGCTTCTCACTCGTATCGTCGATGAAATGTCTCCCGCATATCTCGTATTTGTGGGAGTTATTTACGTGGCAGTAAAGCTGGCATATAAGTACCTCTCAAAAAAGATAGAGTTTAGTCTTGACAAGGAGAAGTCCTTTCTCATATTATTGCAAGAAGCTCTAAGAGTTATATCCGAGTTGGATGATTCTCTAGACCAATTACATGGAAAAATAGACAATCTACGAAGCGACCATGAAGAGATAATCGACCGCGCCTTCTGCGCTATCTCGCAACAAGATACACCCCCCCTCCGACAGAAATGAAACTATTCAATCTGTTCCGAAAAAGCCCCGAGCAGGAACAACTCGAAAACGAGTTGTCTCGGAATCTTAGTCAGTTGCAAAAACGAATTCGCGCGTGTGGCGAAAAGATTCATGCACGGAATCAATTCTATGCCTCCCCTCCTCTTGGTCGCGAGGGTGAGCTAAAACTGCCCAGAAACCAATGGGCCTATTTTTTACGAGGGAAAGTAGGAATTCGTTATGACGGCGAGACCCTTACCTCTTCGGTTACACAGGTTAAAACTCGTGAAGAAGTTCAACTGCCAAGAATTATTGACGCGGAGAGAAGCCATAAATTACTTGTCATACGAGGATATGTTATTGACAGGAGAACAAACCGCACCTATTATCGGGGCGAGACAGTAAGTTTTCAGCGGGGAGAACCAATGCAATTAACGTTGAACGGACATGTGCACATGTTGTGGACACCCCCGCTTCCCGGTGCAATCATGCCGTTCTATCAAACCAATATACATGGCCTTAATTCCTAACACTCCGGCCTCCAACCCACAGCCTCCGACGATACCCATTGGAACCACGGATTCCTCGTGGCGCAATGGGTTCAGTCCTGACAGGCCAATGGGTGAGCCGATAATTAACTTTCCCACTCCTGTGGTAAAGAACGTGATGTTCTTCGTTGAGAGGATTGCCAAGAATCCCAGCGAGATTACCATTGAATTGGGAACTCCGTTCGTACCCACCGCAGGTACGACCTTCCTCCCGTTCATGCGGGATGCAGTTCTCGTGCATGTCGAACCCGTCAATGAGGCGGCGAGACAGCACGTTTATCGTTTCTACTACATGGTCCCGCCGGAACAGCAGTTCCGATATAACATTCAGGACATGAAGAAAATCCGTGACGGCTATACGTTGAAAGATACTGCCGCTACGGGTAAGTTCATGGGTCCGGATGCAGACACGGAAGAGTTGAAGGACTTCTACGAGATTACACGGGAATGGGTGGAACCCACGGATTCCGCGTATGCCCCGCTCCCTCTTGGCTCGTTTGACCCCAGCAACGAAAAGCTTGACCCTGACTTCTATGACCAGCATTTCTACACGGCATACGATGCCCAGCTGGTATATGAAGAAGTAGCCCAGTTCGAAGAGGAACACCTGCGCAAGTACTTTCGTAGGGTCATCCGTGTGTATAAAACCCTGCCCGGCCCGGTGGTTAAAGAGTTCGTCCCTTATAACATTTGGCAGAAGGGAGATACGGTGTGGGATGAAGGTGGTCCGGGAACGTCCCTGCCCGAATCTGAATGGGTGGCGCAGACTGCAATTAAGTTATCGAGAGAGGTCTGGGCCGCGCCGCTTTGGCCCGTCGATGGCGGAGGGAAGGAACCGGGACAGGCTCGCATTCCTCACATGCCCCTCCTTGAACTGGACAATAAGCCCGTTAGTGCTGGCTGGGACAAGGGCAGTTATCCGAGTACGCAGATGTACACCCTTGTATCTATGTACAAACGGAACAGTAACATTGCGGAGAAAGAGGAACAGAACAGCCTCTCCGGTAATTGTTGTAACCCTGATTCCCGTTTTGTCCGGTGCATCAATACAACCGTGACGACTAGCCAGTCCGTTGACTGGACAGCGAACGGCGATGTCCCGGCGATTGACCCTCCTGACCCCGGCGAGAACTGTAGCCAATGGCGTGTAGATTCCTCTGTGGTGGTCCATGAAGGATATAGCCACAAGGAAACGCGAAAGAGTTGCACCACCTACGACCAGATTGATGAATTCTGGGAATCCTCGTTTGACAGGATAACCAATCAGGTCTATCCTGTACTGCGGAAGATTGTACATAATCCGAGCACTGACTTCGATACCGATTGGCAGAAGGAAGGATTCACCAAATACACGGATGCCGTGGGCAATACCTACTATGGCCGGAAGCTGGAAACCCCGGAAACCGAGGAAGCCATTACCATCCCCGACACGCCGTGGACCAAAATCGGATATAACCTTTCTGACTTTACTGCGGTTGAGGATTCGGTCCCGGCCACGGGTATGCTCCATACCTTGACCCCCATCAATGGATGGAACGACCCCAGTTACCCCCAGTTCGCGAATACTTTTGCATTGCTCGGCTCGTTTAGTACGGACAACCAGCATGCTGACCGAGGTATGAACGTGGGCATCCGGTTTAAGGGTATGCGCTGGTGGAACATATATATCCAGAACAGCTATCCCGAAGTCCAATCCCCCGGCACGATTGTAGCAGGATATTATTACAACGCCGTCAACCCTGACGGTCCGTGGCTGACACAGAACGGCCAGTACAAGATTGGGATGGAAGGGATTATCCGTGATACCCTCTATGCGGAAGGCGTAACGGGCGCACCGTGGGTGTTCCCACTGGGCGTCATGGAAGGTACTGCCATCTACCGGCGAGCCAATGGATATAACCCAAAGATGAAATTCTCCGCGGGCACATTGCCCTCTGGTATTGGCAACGTATATCTGGATGTGGAGAACGGCCAGCTGAACATGACCGCCATTGTCATTAACCCCAATGGCAATGCCATCAATGGAATCATCCCCATCCACATCAACGGGACAGAGGTCTTTAATATTGAGGTAGTCACGACTAGCAATACAGGACAACCCCACCTGCCGGAACCTACGGTCAATACATCGAACGGCGCGAAGACTAAATACCGTGCCGGGAACTATGTCCTTAACGCCGCAGTTGCCGAGAAGATTACCCTGACCTACGACGGAACGAAGTTCCCCTACTTCCAGTTCGGTGTCACTATATGCGGTCTCCAAGGCAATACGTTCAAGGTCACGAAGAGCGACAAAATTCAGCGCGTCGTCCTGCGCCAATGGGTGAACCCCTGCTACGCCGTAGATAGTTACATGCAGATTCCGGGAATCGGGTACTACAAAAAATATACTACGACGATGAACTACAGTTTTCCCGCCGTGCTCGGTACAGTTCGTTGGGTTCCGTGGAATACGAGGCCCGACCTTTCTGGCAAGAATGCTGGACAGTACTTCCCGCAGACCACGATGAAGAGGGACAGCTATTCCGGTCCCTGCACTGCCGTGGTTGAAGAGGCATTCTCCCCTGACGGTACATGGCCTAAGGGCTGGGGCCTAGGTACTTCACCGCAGTTCACGACGAACAGCGGGTACTTCTCCACGCCGCTTTGCGATTACCGTATGCCCGCATGTCTCCATGCGCCCATGAATGTCTCCGTAACAATCGGCAATCAGGATGCCAAGTGGCTTCCCGGTGCGTTCAATACCACGTTCGCCGGAACCTCCGAGACTGACTGGAAACCCGTGACCTCCTATTACGCATCCCCATGGAACGGCGGCATGTTGTGCAAGAAAGTAACAATCTATCCTCCCAATTAAAGCTCATGGCATTTATTACTAAATCCTATTTGACCTATCGCAATGTTTGCGACGAGCTTTGTATGCTCATCACAAACCAGCCGCCATCCAAGTCCAATGTTGACTTCCGTCGCATATTGAAGGAAGCGCAGAACCTCCTGCTCAATGAGGCCACGGTATCCCCGGATTCCGTGGATACCTTGGACTTTGAAGGAATCCCTCGCGGGGGTTCTATCTCCCTGCCCGAAGAGTATGATAGTATTGTCGAGGCATGGTCGCCCAGCGGTAAGAAATACAACATCATCGACCGGGCCATGTTCGAAAGCAACACTTGGTTCCGTTCCGAATATCCGAAGCACGATAGCGGCTATCATGCTATCATGCTGGACATGGGGCTGAATGAACAGAACCTCCGCACCTACTCGGTATTGTCTGGCAGTAACGGCATCAACGACAACCCCGCGAGCAACGTCATGACGGTTTCGGCACGGTGCGCATTGCGCGGCCTGTCTCTTAACATTTATGATGACGCGGCATGGGAGGACAAGGAGGTTCGTATCTACCCCGGATGTCTTCCCGCATTGAAGGCGATGATGCTGGCCGTGGTCTATAATGAACAGGGCAACACCCAAATGGGGACGGACAGCTACGGCCTTGCCGTCAAATACCTGAATGACCACCTGCGCAAATATCGTCAGGGAACGTATCAGGCTCCGAACATTATTCAGAATGGCGGCATCATGCAATGCCCCGGACTTAACCTCATGTAATCATGGCTACCAAACGTACAGACATATCGAGCGAGACGAGCGCGAGCGGGGGCATCCCCGCCGCCAAGTCCATTAAGCAGAAGACGATGGACGAGGTGCTTCCGAAGACGAACCCCGACATCCCCCTCCGTCCAATGAATAACAACGACCCGAACAAACCCGTCGACGCGAAGGAGATGAACACCATCGCCGCGGCCAATAGTAACCACGGCATCAAGAATCCCCCCGCATCCGCGGCTCCCACGGCGGCCCAGTCTCCTAGTCCCTATGGGCGGGGGATTACTGAACCAGCAGTGCCGGGAGCGGTCGACCCCAACAGCGCGGCCTACGCCGCCCAGCAACGGGCGACCTATGCGGCGGGCATGCAACAAGCCGCGGCGGGGAAACTCTCTGCGGAGGACAGGCTTATGCTTCGTGGCGTGGACCAGAACATAAGCCGTGGGCAGATGCCTGTCATATCTCCGACTATGCCGACACAAGCGACGGCTTCCACGGGTTCCAAGGGTTCCGCTCCAACCGCTAGCCCCGACACCTCTATGGCTGGGTTCTATGCGTATGCGGAGAAGAAGCTTGGCCCGGAGAAGTTCCAGATATTCATGAACATGCCGGAAGCGGATAGGAACGCGATGTATAGCAAGTTTGTAGAGAGCCAGACCAAGAACGCGCCCGCCGCGGGAGCTACCGCGGGAACTACTGCCGCCCCCTCTGGCTCTAGGTTCCCCGCCTCTGCTCTCCCCTCCGGCAATTCCTCCATACCTACGAGCGTCCCGACGACTGCGGGTACTGGCACGGCCGAGAATATGCTACGAACCTTGAGGGATGAAACCGCCAGCCCCGAAGCGAGAGCACAGGCGCAAACATACCTCCGCGTCCGAACCATGTACGCCCAGCCGGAAAAGTTTGGTAAGGAGATTAAGACCCTCGAAAAACTGGAACGGGCTAAAATACAAGAACTGCGCAACATGTTCAGGAATCGGCTCAACATCCGGGACCCCCGCTTCGCTCGGCAATACGCGCAGTATAAAGCCCTACAGAAGAAAGACCCGCAAGCGAGGCTCGCCCTCTACACTGAACTGATGAAGGGACCGGAGTTCACTCACTTGGACTTCCGAAAATAATTTGTCATAATTAATATTTCACTTGACCCTTGCCCCACTCATGATAGGATAGCGAAGACCCACATGAGTGGGGCAAACTTATTATACTAATACTCAACAAATATGGCCATTGACTTTAGTACCGCCAATATGTCCGACTTCACTCCGAAGTCGGGAAGCAGTATTGCACGTGAACAGCGAGCCGTAGAAAGGCACGCCGCGTGGCAAGAGACGCAAGCGCAGAAACAAGAAGACAGAAAACAGAAAGCACTGGACCGCGAGCAAAGGCTAGCGGAAAAGAGACAGACCCGTGCGGAGAAAGCCGCAGAAGCCACCGCAGAGTTTGACACCTTTATCGTTAAGTCCGTGGATGCCTTTGCGGAGAAACAGAAAAAGGATGCGGAACACGCGAAGAATGTAGAATGGCAAGATAAATCCCGCGCCCATACGGAACAAGAATGGAAAACCGCCGAGGAAAATAAAGCCCTCGACATCTTGAACAAAGGAAACCGTGGGTACAGCTTTGAGGGAATCGACTACATGAAAGACTATGTAGAGCGCGGAGAGGATGCACTGGTTGATTTGACGGCCGCCGCTCGTGGCGATAAGGATGCTATTAAAAAGATTACGAATAATACGGGCATCGTCGCAGTCCTTTCCTCCGAACTTCCTCCCCAACATTCTGCATTCTTATCCCGCTCTGGCTTCGGAAGTGGAGAGGACGGGAACCCCGTCGTAACGGAAAAGTTCCTCGCCATTGCCGCGGACAGAAACCGTAACGCAAAGGCGGTGGCCAAATCCATTGCCACCACAATGGAGAAGGCCCGGAAGGATTACCTCAACAAGAATCTAGATGTTGTGTCTGGTAAACCTACGGCACAAGCCATCGAGACCGCACCTATTGCTTACACCGCAGAAGAAATAGAAAGCGTCATCAATACGATTAGGCGCGAAGACATTGGCAACTATCGTGCCGCTAAGGCTCTTTACGACAAACACCGCTCTTCTTCGACGGAGGGCGTGCAGAAGAAAACCCCCAGCCAAACGAGCGTGGGGGAGCTTGGCGTTGGCGAATTCTCTGATTCAGCACCTTCATTTACTGGGAATGTTTTTGCTGAACTCGCCAACCTTTCCAAGTCTCCCAGCAAAATGTTCCGACTTGTCCGCGACTACGGGGATTACCTGTCCCGGAGTACGGAAGATATTAAATCCCCGGAAGCCAAGGAATCCGATTCCCTTTCTCCCGCCGCTAAACGTGCAGGGGAAATGGCAGTAGCGCAGGTTAAAGCCGTGGACAACATTGTCTCGCGGATGGAAGAGAGCTACACCGGATTGGATGCCGTGGGACTAAGGGATGCTCTCCTTAACCCCGAAGCAGTAGCTTCTGCGGCATTGGCCCTTGCCCCCGGCGTGGACATGGATGCAGTGCGCGAACGAGCAAATACCTTAGCCACCGAGCGTCATGCCGTGGTAACCTCCGACTACCAGAAAGCAATGGCTGATGCCATGATGGAAGAATTGGCTACAAGGTTTCCGGGGGTTCCGAAGAATATATTACTACAGGCCGGGACGACGAAACTGATTCAGGACTATACCACCAAAGCTACACCGAGAGGCACCCTCATGGATGCAGTCAAAGGCGCACTGGCTAACTACCGAAGCGCGGCAGGACAAGTTGCGGACGTACTTACCTTCCAACCGGGGAATAGTGTGGGCAAGACCACTGACCCAATGAGTACGATGGAATGGAGGAAGGGAACGAGGCACGGCTCTTGGGAGTATGGTGTAGTGGGAGGCCCTGCCTTTGAAGTAGGTCCCGAACAGTTGAAGGAATACATGGCCCAGTACCATATTGAAAGTACTCGCGATGCCCTTAACTCCCTCTCCCATGCCGCACGTATGGGTGACTTGGGCGTAGGTCGTGGCAGTCTCTTTGCGTACAACCCGCACACCAAGGAAGTTGATACGAACGCCACACTCGAACTGAACCCCAATGCTCTCTACAATGATAAGCTGATGGACCAGAGCATAGAGGCTCTCCGTGCTAGTGGCGCGGACGAAGGTCTCATCAATCGCACCATTGAGAAGTTCCAGAACCTCCGCAAGAAATCCGCACAGGAACTTGTGAAGGACAACATTGCATTGGACGAGACGCTGGGGACGCTTCGCGATACGTGGCTTGGCTCCGGCTTGCAGTTCAACCCTATCTTGACTGAATCCATGAAGCATCTGGACAAGCACCTTTCCTTCAAGAATTTTTACAACGAACAGAAGGAAGTGGGCAAGAGTGACGAGGACATCCTCTCCGCATGGCAGGAGAAAGGGCAAGACACCATCAACTCTGTTCTCCGTGGGTTGCAGATAGGTACACACAAGGCAATCGACCTTGGGACAGGTGCCGCCTATGGTGCTCTTCTCTTTGCACAGAATGCAGTTGGCAGTCGTGCGGCGATGGAACATACCCGCACCCTCTGGGACCAGCTGAACAAAAAACAGGAAGCGGAAGCTGAACTTGTTCGAGGCAATATCCTTGCGGATTATACTGCGGAAATCGCTAACCTCGGCTACCAAATGGTAGCAACCGCGGGGGCTGGTAAAGTTGGCGGCCTCGCTGGGCGTGCACTGGAACGTACCGCGCTATCGCGGTTCGCGAAGGCAACGGCTAACGTTGTAGCGAAGCGGGCAGAAGCTCTTGTCCCTGCCGCCCGTCCGGGATTGGCGGGACGTTTGAGTGGAACTATTCAGCGCAACCTCGACAACCTTGCGGCGTTGAACCTCGAACGGGCAGGAGCTGGAGCCGGGGTAAATCTTAGCATCATCTCGCAGGTTGCACCGAATGCTTACTCCGACATCTTCTATACCATTTATGATAGGGAGATGGAAGGGAAGGAACCGACTGCCGAGAACACGAACAGGGCACAGAGCATTGCCAACATGCGTGCCCTCTTTGGTGCGGCTCTCGTATCTACTGGTAGTACTCTCATCAACAACCGCGCAGGTATGGATTCCTTCATGCGTAAGATTGTTGGGGCTAAAAACCTTCGCGGTCAATCTCCATTCCAAACTCTTGAACGGAAGATGGCCGGATGGAGAAGCAAGCCATTTAAGGAGATGAACACGAAGGAAAAGACGTTTGCCGTTGCTTCCTATCTGTACAGCACGAGCAAGGCCGTAGTGGAAGGAGCCACCGAAGAACTGGCAGACGAATTCCAAGAATGGGCATTTACCGAACTGGTGAAGAACGGAGAAATCTCTGAATCTTCTATTGCCACTACCGACCAAGTGATTAGCGGTGCCATAAAGATTGCTTTCCTCGGAGGTATCGGCGGCTACGTTGGTAGCCACTTAGCTGGTGAAGGGAACATACGTTTCCAAACCGAAGCCGCTCCAACTCTCGATGTAAAGGATGCTACTTCCATGCTACCGGATATTACGAAAGATGCGAGCAACATCATCGAGGAAACGGGCAAAGCCATTACCAAAAACAATGTGCCGGAAAGCTTGGTAGAAACCGGAAAGAAGGTTATCGAGATTGCCGGGGAGAAGGGGGATGCCGCGGAAGTTGCCCGCGAATGGGTGGACAAATCCATTGCCCATGAAAGTCTAGTTGTCTCCGACGAAACCCGCAAGGCATGGGTGGATGGCGCAGTCCGTATGGGTATCAGCAACTTCACCCAGTTCCGCAACCTAGTTGAACGGGCCTCCGAAATACATACCTATGAGGGCAGTGCCGCGGCAAGCTCCTTCATGGCAGAAGCCATTAACGACTTGCCCAATACCCTGTCATTCCCAAATAAGGAAAACCTCGACACCATGCGAACCATGTTGTCCGAAGCCCTTGATGCTATGGGAGACCGGGTTCAGGTTATCGAAGTAGACGACGACCTGTCCATCATTACTACAGGGGACGAGGACCTTGATGCCGCCATTAACGTTATTAACGGATTGACGGAAGCCGCGGCTACCACGGAATCCCCGGCTACCACGGAATCCCCGCAAGCGACGGAACCCAAGGAATCCCCGGTAGCTATTGCCCGGAAGGAGAGGGACAATGCTATTGCCCCCATCACTGCTATGGTAGAGACGGGAGTAGTTACCCCCAGTTCCGTGGAAACCGTGGATAACATGGATGCGGCAATCGCCTCGTTCGATAGTAATACTGGTGCGTGGCTCTCCTATGGTACGCCATTGGAGCGCGGCGCGAAGCTCGTCTCCTTGAACGAGATGACCGGGATTAACGCCCCCATGATTACCAGCAACACGGGAGAAACCATTGTCATCGCTCCGCACGCAAGCATGTACAACACAGGTGAGGGAGGTACCCCCAGCACCAAGTGGGGAGACAAGGTCTCCGCTCTCAATCTCCCGACGGATGGGACTGGCGCAAATGCCTATGGCATCCTTTCGGACCTTCAAGCTAATGCCTCCCCCGCACAGGCCGCGGCCATTGATGGAGTGCTCCGCGCACTGCATGCCGCTGGTTTGGATGTTGCTATCCGAGCCACCAATGCCCCGGCGAACATCTCTTCCCCCGCCAGTATCACCTACATGAACGGCACGGACGGGAAGCTTGTCGGCGGTGTCATTGACCTGTACGTGGACCGGGACAATGCGATTGAAAGCGTAACGGGAACGGTACTACACGAAGTCATCCACCTCATTGACCGTCATCTTCGTGCCACCAACGCGGACTATTCCCAGCGGATGGATAAGATTAGAAGCGCGATTGCAGAGAACTACAACAATATTGTTGATAGTCTCTCCGCTATGTATGATGCTAGCGTGGACATCAATGAGATGAACGCCATCGCCGCGCTCGCTTCTGACCTCAACTATGGTCTCCGCGGCCCGGACGAATTTGCCAGTGTCGCGTTCTCCAATCCTGTCATGAACTTCATGATAGCGGAAGCTAGCGGAGACAATATAACCATCACGGATTTGGCTCGCTATGCCGAAGCGGCTGGAGGCAGGAGGCCCATTCATGTGCGCCTCATCGAATGGATTAAGGATTTGATTAGGGACGTGCAACAAACTGCGGACGCTATGGACGGAACCACCGCCGCAGAACACGTGGCTGAATGGGATTCCTATGTGGCCCGCATCGCGGACATGACCCCCGGCAAGTGGTTCGACATGCCTCGCACTCCGTCATGGAAGGTAGACGATACGGATTATACTATGGGCAACGGGGTAGATTATTTTAACCCGATGGCCTATGAGACTGACATGACCCGAAGACTGTCCTTCGGTCTGGCCGCAGAAATCATTGGCACGAATGCCGGGAACTGGGTAACCAGTATTAAGAACGGATGGCTGGGTGCAACCAAGAACTGGGACAAGGCTGGCATCAATGTTAAGTCCGAGGAACAGAAGCTGGTTGTGCTGGAACAAATGGCCAACGTGAATGCGGCATACGAACGTAGTATTAAACGCATTGACAAAATTGGCGATATGCTTCAACGCCGTGCGGATAAGCTGGGCTGGGATGCCGCTACGCGAAAGAAATGGAGCAAGTCCATTCTTGACATGTCGGGGAATATGGACAACGATATTGACCCTGAAACTGTTGCACGCATTAACGCAGAGGCTCAAGCAGAAGTTCGTCAGCATGAACAGACCCGCGACTTCCGTATCGCGTTGGCTAAGAAGACCGTCACCGATGCCGTCAATAGGCACGCGGAAGCGGTGCGTCTGGCTAACTCCCTTGCGCTTAATAGTGAAGGGAGATTGGAAATCAACGACATGATGCGCCGGATTAAAGACATGAGCGTCAAGGGATATGGTGCCATGCTGGACAAGCAGGTAGCTCTCCCCATGCTTTCCCAGCAGATTCACAAATCGCTCTCCGACCTTGGCTCTCGTATCTCCGCGACGGGGGATGCCAATCTGGAAACCACCTACTTCGGTCTTGCCCGCGACACGCAAAACTATCTCGCGGATATGATTAACGAAGCGGATAGTCCCTTCTCTATGGATGAACTTCTGGACAGGTGGTCCAACCTTCGCAATGACTATCTCTATGCGGAGAGTACAAACCATCCCGCCATCGTCCCTATGATTCAGGACATCGCTAAGGCACGGGCCGAAGCTAAACAAATCATCCGGGAAGCCAAGGATGATTTCTACGCCGCAACAAAGAAGGCGGGTGTAACTCGCGCTGGCGTAGCTACCCCTGCTGGTTCCGTGTGGCTGAAACGGGACAACGCTATCCTCAATGCACGCCGTCAAAAACAAGCGGAGTATATGGCTAAGCGGGATGCCGCTGAACAGTGGCTTCTGTCACAGGGGGTTGTAGGTCAACTGGTCCACAATGTCATCGCCGATTCCCGTAAAGAAATTGCCGCAACACAAATCTCTATTGCCAAGCTCATTGGAGATAACCGCATGGCTGACAACGCCGCGGAGATGAATTATCTTCATCGCACCTACATGGCCGTAGGACGTCATGCCGGAGACTTCACCCGGACGATGAAAGACATCATCGCAAACCCCAACGGAGAACTGGCGCAGAAATACGACGGTCTGACGAAACTGTTGCAGGAAGCCGCAATCTCTCATGCCGAAGCGCACCAGAGAGAACTGTCCGAAAACGTAAGCCTAGTGCTGGACAACATGCAGGCATTGGCCGCGCTCCACGACGAGTTGAAACTTCCGCTGGTGTCAGCTCCCACGGGAGCCTCTTCGAATTATAAACTCCTGTTCGAAGGTGTAGCCAAGAACTACAGGACCAGAGAAATTCTTGACTTCATTCAGAACAACTTCGGCGCGGTTCAAATGCTTGCAGATTTGAGGGACGGCCACAACATCAGTGCCATATATAATAAGGCCATGAGCATGATAGCACAGGCAGACTATCACACGAAGTCAAAGATGACAGAGACGAAGGAAACTCTGGACATGAAAGCCAGAGATAGTTTCCTCGCCGAAGTCTTCTCCAGCCTTCCGGGAAAAACGATTGCGGACAAAATCGGCAGTCTTGGTTCCCCGGCATCCGTGGCTTCCGAAGTGAACAAGGCCATCCCCACTATCCCGACTTCGGCCATTGACCAGATATGGAACACGCCTGATATGAATGCCGCAGAACGACTGGACAAGACGCTCAATCTTCTTCGCGGTCAGGCTGGCGTTCTCATGAGGATGAACGGCATGGGCAACGTCATCTCCGCTACCGACTTGAAAGTGTTGCAATATCCGGAACTCTCACGCCTCGCAGTGAACGATGCCATGAAGGCCATTGACGAAGTACTGTCCAAGAAGAGGACGAATGAAGATGCGCTGGCCCTGCGGAAACGCTTGCCCGAATGGCAGAGGAAAGCTATGTATGAACTTAGCGACCTCACCATTGGGGATGCCATTGGGACGTTACAGAATACCCTATCCATGCAGTCGAAGATTGCCGTGAACCAGTTGCTTGCTGACGAGTATACCTCCGTGCTCAAGGCACAGGGTGTGGTCGTACCTCCGGATTCCACGAACCGTACCTCGGACATGGTGGAAATCTCCTTGAAGAATACGAAGAATGCGTTGAACGGAATGTACGCCGACAAGGATGTAGCCGATGCCATCTACCGCATCTACAGACCGAGCGACGACATCCTGAATAGCAGGACGGACGACTATGCCAAGGTCCGCAAGTACTGGCAGAAGTCCGGCAGGGGGCAGGGACTGATGGGTAAGCTAACTGGAATGGCTAACCTTTCTGTCTTAATAGCAAGCCCTAATTCCACTTTACGTAACTTATATGGTACAGTAGCCCAAATGACCAATGCGGGTGCATTGCCAATTATGGGAGGTATAGAAATCGCAAAGCTTACTGGGGACTGGCTCCAGTTGAGTAAGCTATGGTGGCTATCACAGGGCAAGGACCTTGCTTCACAGGCTTCCGCAGATAGACTGCTGGCCGCGGAAGACAGGTACAACGAGAAGCTTCGCTACTGGCAAGAGATTGGTCTGCTGGACGCAGGTCAAGGGGAGTTCCTGCGCAACGTCTGGAAGTCTGACGAGTTCAGTAAGATGGCAGGAGAATTCGAAGAAGTGAATGAGGATTCCTTCTTCAAACTGGCCGAAGCTCTGAACGAGAAACAGGAACGGACAAAGGGCGAGGTGGCTAAGGATGCCGCCAAGACCGCAGGTAAAGTCGTAGCATGGCCCGTCAAAACGATGTCCTTCGCCTATGGCTTGCCGGACGCGGCCGCCAAGATTGCTCTCTTCACTAACCAGAGACCGATTGCCGATACCCAATTAAAGGTACAGCTGGCGCGGGCGATGGGCAAGGCCAACCCCAATGCGCGGGACCAGATACTCATTGACGCGAGCCAGACTACCCAGAGTTGGGATGCTTATGTGGACAGGTATACTGCCAACATGGTGAAGAGCTTGCTCCCCACGGGTTCGCGTACTCCTTCGTGGGTGAAAACCCTGAATGTATTTGCGGCTCCGTTCTTCATGTTCCAGTACCATACCTTCCAGTCCGTAGCCTACAACCTTGGCCACGCCATAGGTGAAGGGGTAGATGGTGTGTGGGCTATCAATAACGGCATGAAGAAGGAGGGGGCTTACCTCTTGGGACGTGCTATCCTTCGTACCGCGGGTTCCTTAGGAACTATTTCTGCAACCTCTGCGGTCTCTTCCTGGGTTGCCCGACAGATTATCACCAGTGTCTTGGGAGATGACGATGACCGTAAAATCATTGACGACGCGGAAGTCATGAGGAAGCTGGCAGACAGTGGTCTAATTCCAGACTACGATAAGTTCGGGGACTTGATTGGCATCATAGATATGAAGCGACATGAGTTCGAGTATTTGAACCTTGAATACATGAACCCGTTCAAGACCATCAAGGTGTTAGCCAAAACCCTGCCCAGCCTCTTCATGGATATGGATGTGGACAAGTGGGGGATGAACAAGGTTGCCGAACTGAAAAACCTGCTGGAAAATACGGTGCTTGAAGAATCCCTCCTTCTGAATGCCACTTCTGAATTGTTTAATGAGGAAGACTTCAATTACAAGCATAGCCTCTCCGGTGATGAAAGCGTCAACGTTCTCCCGGCAGTCGGCAACGCAATCCTGTTGGCCGCAGGGCTGAACCCCTCGTTCGGCAGTGGACATACATGGCAAGTCCTTGAACGATTCGCGACGGTTGCCAATAAAAAGATTCCCTTCTACGGCTGGGCAGTCAAGTCAGGTAAACAAGCGTTTAGCGATACACCTGACATGAGTGCCGCGGCATACGGGTTACAGTCCTTGGGTGCGGGCCTCCGTCGTCCGAAGGATTTGACCGAAGCCCTTGCCGCCGGGTTAAAGAATGCTAACGCGGCAGTCACTAAGTCAAAGCGAATGAGCGTTCTTCGTCCGGACTTCTACAAGAGAATGGAATCCGGGGCGGATGTGGAACTCATGGAAGCCGTGGAAACCGCGGATGCCGTGAAGAATTTCACCAAGCTAGTCAATAGTGTCCGGTTTGTTACGGGAATTACAAACATGCTTGACCCCGCTCTGCGGAAGGAAGTTCTGGCTTCCGCGATTGAGAGTTCCGGTATGAGTGCCAAGACCTACGGCGCGGCCATGAAAGGCATCATGCCCTACATCATTAGCCCGCAAGCAGGACGTGAGGCTATCGCGAAGCTCAACCGCGAATTGCAGAAGTCTAATACCACGGACGAGGGCAAACGCCTAATCGAAGAGCAGAAGAAACTCATTATCAACCTCATGAGGAAGGGTAGCATTCAGATTGATGGGGCATTGAGTGCGGAGGAAATTCATAATCGGATGAAGCAGTAGTCCTCTGTTTATATCCTTGACCTTCGGGGGCATGGGAGATATAATTCTCCCATGCCCTCTTTTCGTATAGTACCCAATCATATTATGGCCACCCCTCCGGGAGGCTGGAAGTTTATTGTCCCTGAATCCATGAGTGTCAGGCTCAAGGGAACCAAGGTTTCCGCGGGTTCACTGGAACAACTCCGCAAATCCGTCGCACGCCTCTTCATGAATAACGGAGAACCCTTTCAGGTTGCGCTCTTTGAATCCGAGCTTTGCGCTTCTCTCCCTCCCCAGTACTGCACCACCTGCGGGGATAAGGGAATTGAATGGAAGGAGTATGAACCCATGAGTGCCAAGAAGATATTGGCCTTCTTCGGTACTATGGTTCTCTGGTATCGACGGGGACACAGGTTTGTAGATGAGGCAGAAGCTCGCCGCCGCTATGCTATCTGCGCCTCCTGTCCTTATGCTACCTCTACGCCTCCCCCGGATTTAGAGAAGCAGGGGTGCGCTACCTGCGGTGCCGAAGGAGCTGGCCGCAAATTCCTCAAGGAAAAAATTTCCGGGCTTGCGGACCTGACCAACGGGAAGGCCCCTCTCTATTGTACCTTATGTGGTTGCGACCTATCAGTAAAGGCTCACTTCGATATTGAATCTGACTGCTGGCTAAAATAGTCCTTGACATTATTTCAAGTTGATACATACTTCCCTCCGTATGAACTCAATATTCACAGCAGAAGAAGCTAGCAAGCTCCCCCTGTATAAGGGATGCACGGTGTTCATTAACGTACATTGCGGTGGCATGCCCACAGTGAGAGCCGTTGAAGTATCTGATGTCGCCTTCGAATGTTTCGTTTCTCGTGTCAGAATCGAATACATCAACCACCGATTCAGAACCATAGATAATGGCTATCTCAACCACACTGTCTTCCTCACCTATCAGGACGCGGCCAAGCATGCGTGCCACGATTACGTCGAAGAGATAGAGAGGCTCGAACAACAACTCGAAACCAAAAAGAAAAAGCTCGCCGAACTGATGGCGAGCATTGAGAAAAACGAAGTTCCTGTCAGTTAAGTATTGACATCATAGGTACTGCATGGTATAAAGAATCCGCAACGACATCATTCTGTTTGGACTGTAAGTTGTTTGGGTTCTAAGCGAAAACCCCGGAAGGAAATATCTTCCGGGGTTTTTGTTTTAGTTCTGTTTCGCTTCGAGGGATTCTATTAGCTGGGTAATCTCGCCGATACATCGTTGCAATTCTGATGCGGGGTTTACCTCAACCAACTTATCATGCGCCCAGATATAGAAGAGCTGTACCAGAATGGAATCTTCGGGACTACGTTGGTAGCTATGGCTCATGACTGTACGCCTGAACTGTTCAAGGATAAGGTAAAGGTCAAACGTTTCGAACACCTTGGACCAGTGCTTAGCGTGGTACTCCAAATACCATCGTGCTTTCTTGAGGTCTTCAATACGGTTCTTCTTGTACTGTGACCGCATCAAATACTTGACGGCGTTCCCTAATGCGAAGGGAAGCTTGCCAGTAATTTCTATGGTCTCGATTCCGCTGGGGTGGGAGGTGTAATGCTTCGGGTGGTTGACGGCATCGTTCATGGATTCCTTTCCTTCTGGCAGGTCGGGGAAAGCCTGTGAGTTTACCTTGGTTGAAACGATTGCGTTGATTGCTTCGTGAGCGTGCATGTTATTTGGTGAGATGCTTGTAAATTTGTTTGTTGATATATTTGCGAATAGACATCTTAGCTATGATGAAGAGGTGGGGAGAGGGTAGAGTTAAACATCCTTCTTTGACTGTCCACTTCCTTGTAATTCTCCGTGCGAACTTGTACGCCTTCCTGCATATTTCCAGAGCCGCAGAGGAACTTCCAACAAGAGCCACGGGGACTATACCTTTGATGAAATAGCCATGAAATTTAAACTGGAAGAAAAAGGAGTTGTCCTCCTTAATCCAGCTAGGGGTTTCATCTGGGGTAGTTTCTCCAACTGCACCAGTAGATATTTTATTGGACGCAAGGATGCGACCATAGGTTAGTTGTTCCTCGGTCAGTTGTTTCTTCGACCGGAGAGAGGCATGGATAAGTTGCTTATGTTCAGGCATGATGCGAGACCGAAGCTTGTTAGCTTTTGTCTCCATCAAGAACTTCTTTTGCTCCGCGGGGCTATCTCGATACCAGTAAAATTTTCCTTTATATTTCTTGCACTTGAACTTTCCTCTTCGACGCTTTAGGCGATTGGCCTTCATATCGGCTTCCATCTGTTCCCGATACTTCTTGAGACTGATACGGCTCATATTTCGGGAACGGAATGAAGTCGGTTAGTATCAACTGGGATGTCCTTGAATGCCCATGCGAGGTCATACTTCAATTCCATCTTTTGCCGGAGGGCCAGAAGGAGCGCACGGATTTGCGGCTGGGCCGCACCGTCTAGTCGCATACGGAAGATGTGCCTCCACTCGCGGAGGTTAGCAGTCACGCCAATCACCGTAGCCGTGCAGTTCGGAAGCAATCCCCGCGCCTCCTCGGGAGGCAGTCCCCCTTGGATAAGTTCCACGTACTTCTCCGCAAGGTTCTGGCAGGTATCCTTAAACTCTTCAATGGTCTTCGGGTCAACCTTCTCGTCGCTAAAGAACTGCGGACGAGTGAAGCAAATGGTTCCCTTCCGGGAGTAGTTGACGAACCTCTGGCTCTCCATGCTCACGCTCATGTGACGATGACGGACAAGCTGGTGGGTAACTGCCCTGTCCGTCAGGAGGACTGCGGGAATATTGATATGCTCGATGACACTTTCATGTCCGCGGTTAATGATACGGGAGAGAAACGCAATGGGGTCGCCCTTCGGTTCGCTTTTATAGCAGACACGGCCCATTATCTCTGCGGCCTCAACCTGTTTATCTATTACTGATTTAGTTAGCGGAAGTGTGACTTCCTGATTTATCCATAGAACGTTCATGAATTAAATGTTTGGCTTTGTAGTTTGCGAGTTCAAGAGTGGGGAATGTCCATCCATACTGGCCCCACTCACTGGTGCTGGGGAGGTATTCATCTCCGGCTTTAACCTTGATGAAATCATTGTCCGCTTTGTGCTGACGGATGATGACAACCTCATAATTGTTTACCTTCCCGCTTCCTTTATGGGTTAGCTCATAGATGGCAACGCCAGCTTCACGAAAGATGAGCCGACATACGAAGGGGTTGCGTGTAAATTCGTTAGGAATTTTCTTCATTCGTAATTGAAGGGTTAATCATTTGCATGAATTCTTCTTCTGTAATTGAAGGAATCTTGTGGAGCCTCGCAATCTTTTGCTTGTGCTCCCCCGGTTCCTTACCGACGACTAGGTAGTTGGTCTTCCTCGACACGTTCTCCTTGACCGTGCCTCCCATGTCCTGAACGAGCAGGTTATATACATGGCGAGGCTGGGACAGGGTTCCCGTGATGACGAAGTTCACTCCCCGCAACGCGGTGCTCTTGGGAACATTGCCCTCGGCATTGGGAATATCTCCTGTCATAACCATTGCCGTCATCTCGTTCCACGTTGGCACGGTCTCCATGTAATTCAGAATTGCCTCGGTCATCAGGGGGCCGAACTCCGCATGACGCTTGTTCCTTAAATCTTCGGGGAAGAGAGTGAGGAAAGCGTAGAGATTGGGGTAAGCATAGGAGAGACTTTCCGCACGGGTGCAACCGACATGGGGAATCTCCATTGCAGTAATCCATTGGGATAATGTTGCATGGTGCTTCCGTTCCTCCACGATTTCAAGGAATCCTCTGTACCCTTGGGTTCCGGGGATTCCATTGATGAGATTGTCCATCGTGCCGGACATGAGAAGCAGGAACGGGTGGTGGAGGTAAGCAGTTTCTGCGGTCGGAGGCTCTACATCATTCTCCCCGGCGAGCAGTTTGTCTGCAATCATACGTGAGAATACAAGTCCCATGCCATCAATGTCTAGTGCGTTCTTACCGCATGCGTATTCCAGCTTGGCCGCTACCTTATCCCTGCACAACGGATTGGTACAGAAGATGTTGAGGTCACTAGAGGATAACGTGGAGCCGCAACAGGGGCAGGTCAGAGGGACAACGGAAACCGTATTGCCACAGCCGCGAACCTTGCGGATGTACGGAATAATCTCCCCTGCCTTAATCACCTCCACGGTATCCCCAATGTGGAAGGAGGCCGCATTAGCCACGTTGGAGAGGGTGGCACGGGATACATTGGTTCCACCAATCTTCACCGTATCGAAGACAGCAACCGGGGTTAATACCCCCGTCCGTCCTACTTGCCAAATGACATCTCGGAGGGTAGTCTCTACTCCCTGCGGGTTGAACTTAAAGGCTACAGCATCCTTCGGGTGATGGGCAGTAGCCTCTCCCGCATGGAATATAGCGTTCTTCTGGTTCAACTTAAACACAATACCATCAGTAGGATATGCGATGTCGTCGCGCAGGTACTTGGCCATGTCCCGGATGTATTCATCCGTCAGGGCTTCACCATTGGGGTATACATTGGGGAGGGTTGCGAGGTCAAACATTTCCATCAGCCACCCATGCAGTTCCATGCGGGATTCAACACCCTCCGGGAAGGGGCTTGCATCGAACGGGATGAAGGTAATGAGCCAGTCAGACCACTTGAGCTTATTGTTGCGGAGTTGACCAACGGCACAGGCGCGGAGGTTGGAGTACCCCATGCTTTCCACCTGCCCCTCGTTGCTCTTAGCCACAACCACTTCCCCACGGATAGCCCCTGTGTAGTCCCCGTAGCTGGGAGGCACCATGTAGAGAACCTTATCAAGGGGGATTACTTCCCCCTCGGTTCCGTTGCCACGGGTAACGGCCTTGACGAGCCGTCCCTTTTCAATGTACAGAACGAGGGTAAGGCCGTCATACTTCGGTTCAACCACGACGTCACGTCCGGCAATCCAGCCGCGAAGCTGGTCCATACCAATTCCGTCCTTGCCCTCATGAATCTTGGCAAGGGAGAGCACGGGATTAGGATGCCGGAAGGTCTTGGCTCCCCGTTGTACGTCGTCCCCAAGACTATCGAGTTCCTTGGATTCCGGGGAACGAGAACGCAGTTCCTCTACTAGCGTATCGTAAACCGTGTCAGGGAGGAGGGTTTTCCCCTCTTTGTAGTAGGAGCTATTGAAGATAGCAATCACTTCTTCCAACTCCATCACGCTCATGTTTTTAGGATTACCTATCTCCATTGTCGTCTTCCTTTCTGACGGGTATAATACCTTCGCTAATGAGATTGTCAAGTTCTTTCTCTACTATCTTGTGACAATCTGAAGGCGGCATAAGTACAAACTCCAATAAGGTAACATACTCCATCCTCAAAGGGACTGTGTTATACTCGCTAGCTTTCTTCACTAAGTTCTTACAGATTGTCCGAATAACTTTCCGTACAAGTTTACGATATTTCTCCTGTTCGCTAGTCGTTTCCATTGCTTTATGCTTCATGGGGCAGGATAATTTTACGGGCGTTGGCTTCCTTCTCGGCAAGCTCCGACTTATCTACGAAGGTAAGAGTAGACTGTTCCATCAGGTTCATGGAAATTACATTGCTTGCCACGGAGAAGAGACGGAATGCGGAGATGCCTCCCTTCTCTTCATCAATGCGGTCCGGGTCGTTCTGACTGGCATACGCTATCAAGAGGTGAATGGCCATGAAGAGGACGAGTGCCTTAATCATGACGTGGGAATCTGTAAAGATATTGCACGCCTTGCCGGGGTTCTCAAGCTCCTGCATAAAGGCAATGTATTCCTTCACAGTGACGAGGTTCTCGGCGACTTCTGCCATGATGAACTGAACTCCCGCCAGCGGCGGGGGTTCAATATCAAAGATGTTGGCGGCGTAGTCACCTAGTTCAAGAGCCTTCTCGGCAACCTCCTCCGCGGGCGCGTCGATGGGCAGGTTGAAGGCAGGGACTGCATCCCACTCCCGTTGCAGTCTTTCCTTCAACATGATAGACTTCGGTTCGGTGAGAATGCGGGCTACCTCTTCCTGAATATTATCGAGGCTCAATTCGTTTGGTTCTGTGGTATTCATGTGGGGATAATAGTATCTGGGTTTTATTACTTGTCAAGAGAAGTTTCTTCGTTTCTGTCTAATTCATTCAGAAGATTGCAGAGACGTTCCATTTCGGTTGTTCCCTCACATGAAGGGTTGACACGTAAGGACCGATTCTTCTTGAAGTCCCAAATAGCTCCGTCGATAACTCTGAACCGATAATGCAGGTCGATTGGCCTGATGAGAAGAAGAGAGGCAGGGGTTACTGCTTTGATAGTTCCTGTACATTTATTCTTAATACCAACAAGAACGGAATCCTTCTCGTCCTCCATTACAGTCCATTTACCTATATGTTCTCTACAAATTACCTCGTCCCCCTCCTTAAACTTCCGAAGAGGTGTAGGGTAACATTTGATTGCTTCTTCATGACGGACAACTCCCTCACCCAGAGGGAAAGCATTTAAGACTTTGTATCTGTAGAAGTTCGGGGAAAGCTCGACTACTCTCCCCACGTAATACTCTCCACCCAGTTCTCTGACAATGTAGTCACCGGGGTTGATGTCCTCGTCGATATATTTCTCTAATTCTTTGGGTTCTAACATATTCTTGATAGAAGTGGTTATAACTTTTTGGATTTCGTTCGTATTCTTTTTTCTGTTCCTCCATTATCTCCCGAGTTAAACGGGAAACCCGAAGGAGTGCAAGAAATTGTTGGGTTAAACTCTCAAATTGCATTGGAAGGAACTCTTGTGGAGTGAGAGGATTTCATCCTTAGATAGCGTGCTCATGTTAAGCACCATGTGGTCAGGCGTCATGGACAGAATCTCCGCACCCGGCTCCGTAGGAAATATACAACCCAATTTAACGGAGCGGGCAAGAGATGGGCGGGCCTTAAACATAGCGTCGTAAAGGGTTTTGCTATACCTAACGGCGTAAAAATTATGGTAGGAAAATAGGGTTGCATAATCATGGTTTTCTCCGCGCTTCACCTTATGGTAGTTGAGACGAATGATGCGCACCGTTCTATCCTCATAGGCATTCGGGTCGTAGAGTGTCCTAACCGCAAAGAAGATGCCTGACGTGAATACCTCCCCAATACCGAAGGATTCAATCTGGAATTTGGTCTGTTCGGATTGGAGAATATTATCCTCCGGGTTCCGGGGAATATAGAACTCTCCCTTGACATGGGCAGGAAGAACCATAGGGCTTCCAAGTTTTCCGGTACGACCATTATTATCCCGTGCCCAAGAATGAAGGAGCATGATTTGTTGAGCGAGTGCGATGGGTTTCATATCTGATTTGTTTTTGTAGAGCGATTTATGGTTTCTAAATATCCAGTTTCCAGCGAATAGTTGGGTATCCATCCTCACTGGATTCAAGGTAAAGGAAGATGCCGTCACGAGCGATTACGAAGGTCACGTTATCCGGGTCATACCCGCACAGATAAATGTATATATCCTTGACAACCATAGAGTAGGGCAACCTATAGGTTCGTACCGGGAAGATGTTTTCTCCAGTCTTTGATGATATTGTTTGTTGAAGACAAAGTAGCATCCGCTTTTTCCGACTAGATATTTTGAAGCTGATTGCAAGAGGGTCCTGCTCTTTCGGCTTATCGGGGTACGGCTTCCTTCCAGTTGTGGTTTCTGCTTGGCTAAGTATTAGGTCAAAATTCTCCATAATAATTTCTAGCGTGCTTTGAGGTTTCTAATTAGAAGATAGGTCGAGTGAATCCCATGTCTTCAAGGCAACGGGCGAGGCGATTTGCTTCCAGCTGATGCCGCTTTAGGCGTCGGCGTATGATGTCAATGCCCCACTCTACCAGTAGCTGGAAGACAAACCAGCCCGTGATGACGCACCATGTAAGGTACGATATGAGAAGTTCACCAGTGGCAAGGAGGTATCCTAAACAAACCAGCGCACTTACGAGGGCAACAATGTCCACTACCGAATGCAGGTGCTCCACGAGGCTCCACAAGGCATGAAGCCTATCGGCTCGCCCGATGTGGTGGAGACAGTTCTTGCGGAGGATGACGACGTTAGATTCTTTTTCGGAGGTCATACTATAGAGCTATGTGAGGTTTCTAAGGGTTCAACGGAGTACGAGCTTCACGGTTTCCAGATTCAAATCATCGTGCCATTTGTTGCTCGTAAACTTCACCATGCAGGGGAGGAAGAAACGTTCTGCCAGCTTGCGAACCTTTATGGAGTTAAGTTTATTCATGGATTCCTTATCGGGTGTGAGGAATTGGAAGCGCATATAGGTGAGGCTACCGTCAACCATGAAGTCCACCGCCCCTGCTTCCTGCGCAATACGCAACCCCACTTCCTGCCAGTTCTGATTAACCACCGCAATAAAGTGCTTTGCCAGTTCTATAGCATCCCCTACAGTCAGAGCCGCCGTTTCCGCAAGTTTCCACACCGTGCCATTCCACTTCAACTTGTGGAGCCGGACAATGCACGCGCCATTGTGTGTGCGTTCCAGTTCGATTGCGTAGGGCCGCATGTACGGCTTAACATATACCGTTCCTTCTCCATTCCATTCGGAAGGCCTGTCTATCCTATGGGATATTACACCTGCCTTAAAAGAAAAGATTGCAGGTTGAAGTTTATTGATTTGATTTGTGAGTTTAAGCCATTCCGTGCGGGAAAGTTCATCACGTTTCCTGCCCTTAATATCAATGTCAAATGCAGTCATAATTTTGTAGTGTTCTTTGTTAGTTCTAAGGGAAAAGATAATACTCTATCAGGTTTTACTTTAATATGTATGATACTGTCCTTCAAGGATATTTGCATAGGCTTCAACGCGTTCGGTAGATACGATATGAAAGCCGTTGCAACTTGCGAGCCGTTCCATATCCCGCATTTGCCGGGTAGTGGTTTGTGAATATTCTTTGGTCGTAACATACAGAACTTTACCTTGGCGGTCGACGGTGGCAACGTGCGTTTGATAGGAGAAAAGTCGGGTGCGCTTCCATGACATGGAGCGCAAACGCTCTCCGTATAATCCGGTCCGCAAGGGAGACTTGCCACTTTCTTTTCTGCCTTCAAGGTATTCCTTGCCTAATTTTTCAATGTAGGTTCTCATGGTGTTTTATTGTTTGGTTAGAGTTATTTGAGGGTTCTAATAAATAGGGTAGCTGGGGCGAGGTTTAAGTCATGCCCTGTAGGAGGGAAGGGTGGAAACGGTTGTGTGGTTATAGTCGAAGCGATAGTATTGTGCACCAGTCAGGTTTTTAAGGCCTTGCTTCAAGCTCTCCACTTGTTCTTCCACTTTAACGGCTTGTGCAAAATAGGCGCACACGTAGTCGGAATTGCAAAGGCGGTAGTTTGAATCCTCGATTTCTTGAAGCTTGGTATCAAGGCGAACCATATCATTGAAGATTCCTTCAATGAATTTCTCCATGTCCCTTCCGGTGACAATCCGCTTCTGCCCCTGCGTCAGCTCACTGACGTCAAAGTTAAAGGAAATATTTACGGTATCATACATGCCGGGGAGGATATGATGAAACACCACTTTCGACCATGAGTAGTGACTTCTATCTATATAGGCTCGGATTTTAATGTCCGCATCAACGCTTTGTTCGATTGCGGCGGCCAGACAGTCATTCATCATCCGTTCTACTCGGACGTTATAGACCTTGCCTTCAAACTGGCGGAGGCGTTCGGCCACTAGTATCAGCATGCGGTGAGTAATAAAGGCGGCCAGACCATAGGCGGCATTATCTCGGACAACCTGTTTCAGGTTATGCCCCATGTTTTTCACCGGGATGACATAGTCATTCTGATTATTCTTCATGAGGTCGTCACGCACCTTGTCTACGGCGGCATCGATAGCGGCATTTGCCCGTTCAGTAAGGGCGTTGATTGCGGCGGCACTGGTGAGGTTTGCGGATGTAGTATTCATTGCTCTATTCTTTCTATTAGTTTATTGTTGTTTGGTTTATTGTTGCGGGGCTTGTCCCCCGCTGGATGATTTCAGTTTAGCAGATTTTCTTATCTTGTCAAATACTTTTTTATATGTATGACAAAAGGCGTATCTTATTTATTTTGAGAAGAGAACGACGAGGGGTACAGGAGTATCCAAAAAGTTTCTATCCGTGTAGAGAGTAAAAGAATCAGAGTTTGTGCCATAATATTGCACGGCTCTTTCCCGGAATACTCTAATAGAGTTGCTTCTCACATACGGTTCGGCTTTCGGTTCGCACGTAGGAACGGTGGTTGTGCAATCGGAAAGACGAGCACGGAACCTTTCTGTATTTTCAATCAAGTCCTGCACCTTGTATGCGTTAAACTCTACAAGTTTAATGCTAACGGCATTCTGAATACTGACGTGTTCATGAAGCTCAAGCTCGTCCGGGTAGTAGTCATAGGTGCGCACAATGCGGCACTTTTCACCTCGGCTATTAACGGCGTTTGATGAAACGTCTTGCGCTTCCGTAGTTCCCCATACTTCAATCTCATTTTCTTTCATAGTATTATTCTTTCTATTGTTTTGTTGATATAGTTGCCACCCTTCCGGTGGCTGATGAATGTACTTTAGCAGATTTTCTTATCTTGTCAAATACTTTTTGTAGAGCGGCGTAGTTATTCACGGTCTGTAATTTATGATTGGTTTATTGTTAAACCCCGGAATCCCCGGAACCCGTTTCACCCGATATCCCCCGCATTCCGGGGGCGGGAATTATTCCTTTGTCTTTCTACTTTTTCTTTCTATTTGGTTAGAGTTATTTGACGGGTTCCGGGGGTTCCGGGGTTTAAATGTTCCACGTGGAACAATTTTGATTCCCCGGAACAAGCCGCAAGTGGTTTATATTCTTCCAGTTGCCAGCGTTTGGCCGTGCATCGTCCGAACCCAGAAATTAACGATATCACGGGGACGGGGGGATACATTGTGGCCGTTCATATCGGTGAAAGTATGCCCCATTTCTACCAAGCCAATCAGGTTGCGGATAGTACTGCGCAGGGTTTGATTTCCTTTCAGGTACACCTTTACCCGGCTACCGTCTGTAAGCTTGAGTTCAAGGTAGCAGTTAGTCATCCGGCAACCCGGATTTATCCATGACAGGACGGCGCCCATGTAGCGGGGCAGGACATAGTATTTTACACAGTCACAGGGCAAGCCAAAGGCGGGCGTGCTGGTGAAATGTGCTTCCGGCTGGTCGTCCACAGGGCAAACTAGGAAATAATCTTTTTCCCACTCTTCAATGTTTTCAAGGTCTTCATCTCTCATATCTTCCTTGCCTTCTCCGTATTCAAGGGAATAGATTGCCCATTCTGGAATGTCGTGAATAAGGGCATAGTCTGATACTTTAAGAGTTGCGGGTTGTGTTGCGGGTTGTGGTATGGTCTTCATAATATGGTTGCTTTCTATTGTTTTATTGTTGGTTGGATATTGTAGGGCGGCGTAGTTATTCAGCTTTAACAGGTTCCATATTCATTGAATGATACGCAGATAAGATACATGTTGTGAATTAGAATGCCGGGTATCTCCTGCCTGTCGGACGTTTTCAATGCCGAAAGGGAACCATGCTATCTTTTCTGCTAGCGATAATCTTTCAAGGGTTAAATACAGGGATTCATCCACGGATGAAATTATCATAACGTCATAAGCACCAATCCGATAGATAGAAAACGTATCTTTCAGGTACATGCTTCCCGGCTTGGCAAGCTTGTCCTGTAGTACTTCCGAAGCCGCCCACATGGCGGGGGAAAGGGTATACTCTTTTCGGTGCAAGGAATTAAAGCTTTCAATGGTGAGGTGAACTTTTCCGTTGCCTTCTACTTTTATTTCCTTTCTGATATGTAATTCTGATATGTCTTTCATGGTTTAGTTTTCTTTCTATTGTTTTATTTTATAGAGCGGCGTATCTTTTCAGGGGCGGGGATTAATAAATCGCTTCCAGCTCTTCCCATTCACCCGGGCGGGTGAAGAAGGTTTTAAGTTCTGCGTACTCGTGACATGCGCCCGTGTACATGCTATAGGAAACCATATTACGTTCCCCCGTTTCCTCGTCATACTCGGGCAATCCCATATCTTCACAAAAATCCTGATAGGCGCCGCAATCTGACTTACACAGGCAAGCAAGTACGTCATAGGCGGTGGGCGTCTTTCCCCGGTTGGCAAGGGACTGATAAAACGTGATGAAGATTGCATGCCTTTCTCCCTTCTGACGGTCTTCCCGGTGTAAGACAATTTCCCATGTACTATGTTGCTTGTCATCCCATAGGGGCGTGAACATGCCCTTATACTTTCCGGTAATGCGGATTCCGCAACTTGCGAGGAATCTTTTTGCGTGTTCTGTATATATGCTCATTGTATTATTTCTTTCTATTGTTAGTTTTTGTTTGTTAGGGCGGTGTAACTTTTCAGAAATTAAACCCGGCTTACCAGTTTGAGGACAAGGTTTAACCCGTCATCATAGGTGCGCACCATGTGCCGCCCTGCCTCATAGGTCTCACATTCTGCGGGCGTCAAATAGTAGCGGTGGACGAAAAAGGCAGGACTAGGGCGGCCGTACTTGTCATAATCCCATGAGGCAGGGGCCTGTGCGTTGTCCCATTGCAACCATGCAACAGGGATGAATCCCTGTGAGGTATAAAGGTCTACGAGTTTATCGGTGGACAGGGCGAAAAGCCACTTGCCGCCCTGCTGACGGATAGAGCCGAAAACGTCATCCAGTGGGACTACCGCACCCGGGTTTTTGACTAGGGTGGCAATTTCACCGGTGGAAAGGATTGCCCACACGGCGGAGACGCGCCCGCCGTCACTGTCTCCTTCTACGTAGGCAAACCGTTTCGCCCCTTCATAATAGTCCGGAGAATGTACGTCTACGGCCCCTTTGATTCCTTCCGGGTGCAAATCCTTGAAGTGGTTAGCAAGGCCCGTGAATGTGGTGGCGGGCAATTCAATAATCTGATTCTTCATTGTTTTGATTCCTTTCTTTTAGTTAGTGTTTCTTTCGTTGTCCGGGTTGTTCCCGGTGGATGATTGCAATTTAACATGATTGCGGGCGGCGTCAAGTGGTTTTCTTTCCGGCGCGTTGTAACTCGCTCATTACCTGCGTGTTATAATTGTGTCATACAACTCCCCCGGATTCCCCGGTATCCATGATTCCCCGGTATCCATGATTCCCCGGTTCCCCCTATATAGAGAGAGAGAAAGACGGCACACCCGGATTCCCCGGTATCCATGATTCCCCTTTTATATATATATAGTGTAAGAGATTCTTTTGTATTCTTTTGGCTTCTTTTGGCCTTAAATTGTAAATGTTCCATGTGGAACATTTATGCAATCCGGATTCCGGCAATCGGGCAATCGGGCAATCGGGCAATCGGGCAATCGGGCAATCAGGTATCCGGCAATCGGGCAATCGGGTAGTTGTGGTGGGATAGCGGGTGCAATGGGTGCAATGGGTGCAATGGGTGCAATGGATTCAAGATAGTTAAGGATTCTTAAACAATCATCTTGTAAGTCCGGTCTAACTTATTAAGTCTGGACTAACTTTTAAGTCCGGCCTAACTTTTTAAGTTTGGACTAACTTTTAAGTCCAGCCTAACTTTTTAAGTTTGGACTAACTTTTAAGTCCAGCCTAACTTATTAAGTCCAGCCTAACAATCTTTGAAGATAGATAGTCTGATATTTGACTATCTGACGGCAAAACCGCAGGGACTGGCCGCCTGCCGATTGCACCGCTACAGGTACGCAAGATATAGGGGCGTGCAACAATATGCCGTACAAGATATAGAGGTTTTACATTTTTGTAAAACTATTAGTCCAATATTTGACTATTAATGAGGGGAGGATACCTATACCCTCATGGGTATGCTTCATAGGTTGCTGATACTTAACCAGTCCCAGACTGGACAATTTGAGGGCAAGACCCTGCCCCTTTTCTGCCTTCTCCAGCACCTTCAATTTCAATCCCTATCGGATTAGTAGGATTACCATTTGCCGATTTTACATTATATGTATTATGCGAAGTATGGAAGCGGATTGCTTAGAGTATCAATGAGTTATGCAAAACAGGGTGTCAATAGGAAACAGACTTTGCACCCCCGGTTCCCCCGGAGACCTACAGACCACTTCATACCATAAGTTCCTTATCATCAAACGGTTGCAACAGATTCCGAGGATTCAATGGGTTGCATGGCGTACCGTTCCCGTGACAGGGGCGAGGGCAGTTCAGGGCAGGTGGCATACCATTCCCGTTGCAATACGGCGGCCTATCATACCGATTCCGCTACATGTGGGGGATAGGCAGGCCTCTGAAACATACTGATTCCGGTGCAATCAGGGGCAAAAAGGTTCCGTAATGCACCGATTCCGTGGGCATAGGGGGAAATTGGATGCCAAGGAAATCCAAACACCACCACGGTTTCCCAGGCTCCGGGGTTGCACGTGGCCCATAGTAAATAGTTGGGTCAAATTTTTTCCGTGGGGTACGGGGGAGGGGGTACCCTTCTGGGCATGTCAAGCAAAATCGACATGCGGCCGTTCCACGGGCGGGATATACTTCTGGTCTGTTTCAGCCTCATCTGGTCTGCACCCTATCTCCGACTTGTCAAGCAAAATCGACATGCGGCCGTTCCACGGGGGGGGGACGTATCGACCTAGAAGGCGGGTATACTCTTCGGGCGGGTAGTTATAGCGGACCAGCGGTTGTGGCGCGTTCTAGGGTAGGACCCTCGATTAAATTCGGGCAAATTTACAAGAGTGTGACGGGGTATAGGTAGCGAGAGGGTACATTAGTCATGAAACAGGAGATAGGGCACTACCATCGACCAAATTTGCGCACGGCGGGCATGATGCGACGGAGCGGCTCTCGCGGATTTGGCGGTAAAGAAAAAGCCCGCAGGTAGCTCGACGAGACTACCCACGGGCGTAACTATGGAAAATGCCAGTAGAAAGGAGAGTGTTTGGTCCGCTCCTGTGGCATGCGGATTCCCCGCTTAGGATAGCCAGAAGCATTGAGCTTAGCTGGTTCGGTTGCCGTTCGGAGCGAACAGGTGCAACATACCACATCAGGGGAGAAAGTCAAGAGGAAATCAGCGTGATGGGCGCGTTTACGAATTTAATCCAGTGTGATGGGGTAGAAGGAGGGGATGGGGTCTGGGTGGACAGTTGTAGCGGAGGGAAGGTTGCGGCGCGTTCTAGGGTAGGACCCTCGATTAAATTCAGGGGATTTGGAAATGGTGCATAACCCACGCGGGCGCGTATATACGCGTGCATAACAAAATAACACAATAACAGAGGATTGTCTTGACTTTTTCGAGGGGACTGATATTATACGTCCAGACAGGAGGGCAACGCGCGGAGGGTAGGCAGTAAGGTAGTAGGTAAGTCCTACTCGAAGCAATGCCCTCCTGTCAAGCATCTCCTAGGTCGATGTTCCCAAGGCGTAGCCCTTCGGAGGTAGGTCATCCTGCTTCCGAAGGGTTTTTCTTTAGCCGGAGAACTCCATATTCATAAGTTGCTAACGCCCAAGGAGATTCTCCTAATCCCTTCATTCTCAATCTTGTAACATCTACTAATAACCTATAACAACATCTATTTTCCGTAGTTGTTACGCTAACCCCTTCTTTTTTAATAGTTTAACAACTATAACAACCATAACAAGCAAAAATAGAAAATATATAAGAAAAGGGGTATAGGGGGCGGCCATATATCCCCTATATAGAGTCTGTAGATTTTGCTTGTTTGGTTGTTATAGTTGTTAAGTCGTTTATTATCAATGATCCAGCGTAACAACTTCTTTCGAGCTTTAGCTGTTAAGTACTTGGCTCTTAACATCTTACGTCGAGATTTTGATAGGTTGTTACGCTAACTCATTCAGTTTTAATCGCTTTCCGAGTTAGCCCTTTCCCTATCATAAAAACATGGTCCGCGGAGCGCGTAGCGCGACCGCCATACGGCACGAGGACGAAGTGCGTACACGTTTAACTACGGTTTTTGCTTGTTATGGTTGTTATAGTTGTTAAGTCGTATATACTCAATAACTTACCGTAACAACTACTCTAAATCTTGCTTGTTACATGCTTGTTATAGGTCATAGATTCTACTTGACAACCCCCGGAACCCGTGGTAGCCTCGGACACCGTTCGACCTCCGGACGGCAATTCAAACCATAGGCCGCAGGGTGTGGAATACGCCGTCCACGCCCCACTGGCCTCATTCATAAAAGTATGCAATCCATTACTCTAATCCCCACGCCTTGGGATTTGTTGGAGCGGAGTAACGCTCCCCGCGTCTTTACCGGAAGCGGAAAGAATCCACAGGCAATTACAATCGACTGTCTCATTAACTTCCTCCGCAGTAACGACATCGCGGACGAGCGGTTAAAGACAAGTCTCCAATTATCACTCCTTCTCGATAAACAGGCAGGGCGGCCGCTTCGTGCACCATTGGCTCCCGCCTATGAGAAGGTCTATACCCGATGGAAGGAGAACAGCCCTGACGGTGAGGTGAAGGTCAAGAACGCGCTTCCTGCCCTCATCCCTTCCGTCATCTTCCATTCCGTCCCATCTATGCTGGGCGAGAATAAGAAGACCGTTGACCCGCGAACCGCATTGCGCCGGGCTATCTCCTTCTGGTCCCACTCCGGCATCATTGGTCTGGACATTGACCTAAAGAAGAAGGATGAAGATACGAACCCCGCCACTACGGAGGAACTTAAACGCATTGCCGAGGATAAGCTCTCCCACTTGCCCGGTTACCTGTTCGGGTACGTCAGCCCCAGTGGCGGGTTCAAGTTCTTCGTCCAAGTCGATGAACGGGCACGCGAGGCTCTCAACATCTTGGAACCCCCGGATTCCACGGATTCCACGGATTCCACGGATACCCATATCCCGGATATGGGCAAGTACGTCGCGGCTATTCGTCAGGCTCGCCACCAGCTAATCTGCAAATACCTGTGGGACCAAGTGTACAACCTCTCCGGTCTGACCTGCGACCCCGCATGTAAGGACATCTCCCGGTTGCAGTTCCTCTACCACGGGGAGTTGGTGGAGCGGGCTAAAGATACGCCGCAGGTATTTACCGTGCCCTCCCTCGATAAGCTGGTCGAACGGGCTACCAAGGAAACCGTGGCTCCCGCGGCAGAGGATGACCTCCTGACCGAGCGGGACCCACTTCCCATTCTTATCTCCGAGTTCCCCAAGTGGCTGGACGATAATGGCTACGCCGAACAGGCCGAGGGCTTCCGGGCAATGCGCTGGGAGGGGAATCACATGTACGGCATGTGTCCCGCGTGCGCAAGCGTATGCACGGGGCACCGTGCCGACCGTGACCTGCAATTCAACATTGTCCGGGACTTCCCATCTACCTCATGGTTCCATTGCCTCCATAGCTCCTGCCAAGACAAGGACCGGAAGGTGAAGAGCATGAATGACCTGTTCCGCATGTATGTGCTGGACATCGAGAACAGAGACATTGCCACCATAACCCCTCCGGTTACGGATGCTGAATCTGAATCCTTGCTGGATAAGATATATAACCCCGACGCAGAGCTAAAGAAAATCCTTGCCGAGACCGGACCCTTACCGGAGGGGAAGGCTTATCAGGCAAAGAAACCTGAACGCTGGGCTACTCTCGACTTCCCCATGAAGGACCCCAAGAAGGACATCGTTTCCGTATCGTTCGTTAATGTTAGCTTCCTTCTTGCCTCCATTGGTCTCCGCATTGTGACCGATGTAGCTAATGAGACCAAACTGGTGCTGGACCTCGTGAGCCGAAGGCTCTATCCTTACGACCCGGAGTTCGTGAACCACATCGCGGGCAAGTGGGCCAGCTATCTGGCAGTAGGAACGGCTACCTCCAAATTGCAACACGAACTGGACGCAACCTTCCGCAGTATCTCCACCAACTTCTTCTACCACCCCCTCGCATCCACCTTGTGCGTAAAACCTTGGGATGGTATTGACCGAGTGGGGCAGTACATCCGTACCCTTGAACTGGAAGAAGGCATGGCCCCGGAAGGCTATACCGAAGAAGAGTGGCTGGACTTCGTGCTTCGTACATGGCTCTACACGGTCCTCGACCACATGGAGAAGTCGATGGAAGATGTTAATAACATGTGCCCCATCTTCTGCCCCATCTTCATTGGTAGCCAAGGTAGCGGTAAATCTTACTGGGCCTCTAAGCTCCTTGCCGACTATCCCGGATGCTTCACGAGTAGCTTTGACATCCATAATGAGAAGGATGCTATCGTGCAGAAGAGCAGTACCCATGTTATCCAGCTGGACGAGATTGACCGAATCCTCTCCAACCCGGAGGACGCTAACAAGGTGAAGAACGCTCTTGACATTCAGCCCGCCAAGACCCGTGCGGCATACCAGCGTGACCAGCGGATGTATAAGCCGAAGGCGGTGTTCATTGGTACATCCAACGACCCCAACCCGCTGACGGATGCCACGGGGAACCGCCGCTACTCTGTCCTTTATGTCCGCAGTATGGGAGGGGACCTAGCTACGGCGAAGAAGGTTCGTGATTCCATAGATATACAGCAACTATGGGCGCAGGTGTATGAGAACTACCACTCGCTAAGCAAGGATGTTAGCGAACTTGTAAGCATGGTGGTGCAGAAGTCCCAAGAGATAAACACCAAGTATGGCATGCGGGAATCCGCGGAGGAATCCCTTGTGACCCAGCTTCGTCCGGTTGATTGGGACGTAGATACGGATAAGGAGGGCAATCCTTTGTGGAAGCACATTCCCATCTCCTATACGGGGCCGCAAGCTCTCCTGCATATTCTCTACACCATCCGAGATACCGGAGTAGTAACAGACCAGCCGCGTTCCGCTAACGCTCCTAAGCGTCAGTCCCTCGCAGGGTTCAAGACCGCCATCACCACTTACTTCCAAGACGAAGCATGGTGGAAAACGAAACAGGTGTCGGGAGGAAGACGGCGCATGAGGTTCCTCCATGTAGAGGACTGGCTCAAGTACGCAAGCGACAGTACTAAGGCCCGTTGGTATCGGGACTTCCCTGAATGGGAAGAACAGGACAAACAACGCCAAGAAGTAATTGTAGGATAGTGAGCGAGTTACAACTCCCTCAAAAATTTCTTCCAAAAACTTCTTGACAAAAATCTAACACTTGATATATTGGCCTCGTCACCGGGATTCCGGGGCGGGGCCAATCCCGTTCCGCTAATCCCATAGAATAATAAAAAGCAAACCAGCAACAAACATGACAGCAAAAGAAGAATGGAAATCGTGGTTCACCGGCTTGGTGAGGGATGGGAAGGACAAACTAGCACTTATCACTTTGACGATATTGGTATCCGGATTGTTTCTATATTGCCAGTACCGCGCCTTCATCTTCCTGAAAGACGAGTCTCTTTATGCCAAGGCCTGCTTTATGGTCATACTTATACCTATGGTGCTCGTCCCATTCATGATACACAAAGGCTCTTTGTTTCTCTTGCACTATATTCAACAACTTTTCCACATGGTAATCGTGCGTCCTGTGGTATGGGTAATCTATAAACTTGTTCATTAATATGTTGGAAGATATTTTAGTTTTAGTTGTAGTATTTGTTGGAATAGTGAATCTGCTCCTCCTGATTTACGAGGGGGCTTCCATATACGCAAAAGACCTGTGGAGCTATTACAAAGAAACGGACAATAAATCTAACCTCTTATGCCCAAAAGACTTATGACATTGGAAGATACAACATACTCTCAAAGATTTAGGGATAACCTCGAGGACACGTTGGAGCAGATGCTTCCGGTTCTCTCATTCATACCCTTTGTCCTTACCTTAGCGGTTAAAGTGTATTGTCCTGAATATTCGTGGATGCTGTGCTTCTTAGCGGTACTCGGCAGTCACGTACTTCAAATTCTCTTTGTTGTTACGGTGAACTCCATTCCGAAGAAGGATTCTTTCTTTTTCGGGGTGGTCGCCGCCGCTGGTTTCTACTTAGTCCCTTTACTCTGCCTCTATAATGCGATGAAGAGCTAATCATGAAAGACCTAGCAGAATTATCCCCCTACATAGGCATCTATTACCTCTCCCTATCCGTGGGCTTTCTGGTCAACGGTATGCCCCTACTGGCCTCCCTCATCTTCTCACTCATTCTCGTCCTCATCGTTCTGTGGGTGTGGTCCTTCATCTACATCACCATCACACATCTATTGAAACGGAGTAACCGGGACATGAACATTAATATTTTTGGCCTCTCCGCGACATTGGTCACCCTCTTCTTCATAATCATATCACTCTAAACTATGTATAACGAAATTGCCATCGCCGCCCAAACTGTTGATTCCCACTTCTCCTATATGGGATTAGAGGAATCAGCCGCTGACCTCCTGCGCCATCTTCTGTGGGAGATTGAAGAATACCGGGAAGCTGACGCGGAGGACCGCGTAAAGGAGGCAACCGACATCGCCATTCTCGCATTGCGCCTCGTCGCGGCGACCGGACGGGATGAAGGTTTCTCCTTTGAGGATTGGATATTCCTCGCAAACGAAAAATGCCGGGAAGTCGTGAACCGCATGAACCGTTCCGTTGAGATGTACAAGAAGGACAGAACCGCCGGAATTCCTATGAGCACACCCCAAGAATACTACGCGCAAGCGAAGGAACAACCGAATACACCCAAACACTAATGCACGAAGAATTAGACCACCCCCCTATATCATTTTCACTGCCTCGCATTCCGGGGTATGAAATGGAGATTACAGACGACCAGACCAAACTCACAGGCGATACTCTTGCCGTTGACTTCGAGACATACTACGAGGGCAACTACTCCCTCAAGTGCATGGACCCGCATTCCTACTGTCTGGACCCACGGTTCGACGCATACATCATGTCCGTCTATGATGGGAAGTATTGCTGGGTAGGACATCCGAAGGATTTTGACTGGGAGAAAACTACGAAGGACAAAACCCTCGTCGCGTTTAACGCCAGCTTCGACTATGCCGTTTACCTCTTCGCACTTCACGCGCCGGGGGCCAAGGGCATCCCGTGCACGCCAAGCTTCCAGCCGCCCTTCAAGGAGTGGCTCTGTTCCCGTGCCGCTTCCAACTATCTCGCCATCTATGGCTCTCTTGACAAGATTGTCGCAAAGCTTTGGGGTGTAGAGGTTAGCAAGGAGGTCCGAGCCAAGGCCGAAGGCGTTGATTTCCGCAAGATGGAAGTCATCCCAGACGACATGAAGGAATACGTGGCGGGCGATAGTTACTACTGTCTCGCCGTGTGGGACAAGATGAAGAACTTCTGGCCGGAAGATGAACGGGAATGCTGGCTCAATACCTGCATCATGGGATGGCGCGGAGTTCCTACTTCCCGTCAGTATCTTCTTGACGGATTGGAGAAACTCCATCAGGCGCAGGAGGAATACAAGGAAGCTATCCCGCTTGAAAAGAAACTCTCCATTCCCCAACTACGTAGAGCGTGCGAGGAACTGAACATCCCGCCCCCCACAACCACCAGCAAGTCCAGCGAAGATTTTACGGACTGGCTGGAAGAGTATGGCCACCTCGTTCCGTGGGTAACTCTTATCGGGAAGTACAGGAGCGTGAACCGCATGATTAGCATTACCGAGCGTATGCTTTCCCGCGTCTATACTGACCATGAAGGGATAGAACGTCTCCCCTATACGCTGACCTACTGTGGCGCAAGTACGGGTCGTTGGACTGCCGGGGGCGACAAGCTCAACCTGCAACAGCTTAACCGTGAAGACGTTCTGGGCTTTAACCAGCGCAACGCCATTCAAGCACCCGAAGGGTATAAGCTCGTGGTATGTGACTGGGCCGGGATTGAAGCACGTCTGACCGCTTGGCTCTGCGGGCAGGAGAAAATTCTTGATACCCTCCGTGCTGGTGAGAAGGACATCTATGCCGCTAACGCGAAAGGTTGGGGCCTCATCCCCGCGGATGTCAAGGACTTCAAACAGTACTGCAAGGAAACTCCGGGGCAAGCGGACCTTCGTCAGCATGTGAAGGCGGGGGTACTTGCTTGCGGCTTTAGTGCTGGATGGAAGGCTATTCAACGCTCGAACCCCGGAATGGACAGGGACCAGTGCCAAGCGATTGTGGACATGTACCGCAGTCGTAGCCCAGAAGTGGTGGCATGGTGGAGAGAGTTGGACGCATTAGCGGCTCGCGGCTATCGTACCCCCTCCCATAGCTTCGCGCTCTCCCTTTCCTCTGGCCGGAAGCTCTATTATCGTAACTGTTACAAGAAACTCATTCAACCCAAGGACGGTCGTCGTCCCTATTTCGCAACTTGCGTCGATTTCGGATACAAGTCCTCCATTGTTAATACTAACCTCCTTAGCAATAATAACATCCAGTCAATCGCACGTGACCTCATGGTCCGCACGTTCAACCGCCTGTGCAAGGAATTAGAGGGTGCGCAACCTATCCTTCTCGTGCATGACGAAGCCGTAGTGATGGTTCCGGCTGACCGTGCCGAGGAATACGCCCAGCGCATCGAACAGATAATGGAAGAAACTCCGCAGTGGGCTTCTTCCCTTCCGCTCCTTGCCGAACCTGAAATCATGGACAAGTACAGAAAATAATGAACGCGCTTACTCCATTCCCGCCCCAAGAGGATTGCATCCATGATATGGTGGATGCAATTACCCGGCACGGCTATGTGATAAATAAATCCTGCACAGGTACGGGGAAAACATTGGTTACTATCGAAACCGCGAAGGCTATGGGCAAGAGACTTCTCGTCGTCTGCCCTGCCATCGTAGTGACCCAATGGAAGCGAGCGATTGAACAGCAAGGAGCGGACGCGGTGGATGTCCTCTCATGGGAGAAGGTGCGCCGGGGGAGTACCTCCTACTACAAACGCCCTACAAAGGTTCCCAAGTCCCGGATAGTCTTCGGGGCTTGGACCCTTCCCGACGATTCCTTGCTGGTCCTTGATGAAAGCCATAAGGCCAAAACGTATGGTAGCCAAAGCAACATCATGGCATTAACTGCGGCCCATCAAGGACTTCCGACGATTATGCTCTCTGCCACTCCCTTCGTCTCCCCTCTTGACATGAGCGTTCCCGCAACGTATGCCAAGTGGATTCAAGACCCTCGGCGTGGGTTCTGGCTCTGGGCACGCATGCACGGATGCACCGATAGCTTCTGGGGAGGCATCGAGTTTAAGCTCAACCCACGTAACCACGCCATGATGGAGAGCCTGAAACAAAAGCTCTTCACTGCTGGGGTTATGACAGAGATTGACAAGGATAGACTTGACACATTCTTCCCCGAGAATAGAATCGAGTACTTGTCCGTGGACGTAGACATGAAAGGCATGAGAGAGATTAAACAGTTGCAGAAAGCACTTGACAAGCTGGACAAATCATGGGACCAGTCCATCGAACGGGCTAACGAGAAGGGAATCGAACTTCCTGCTATCGTTGAACTCCTTCGGCTTCGCCAGCAATCTGAATTGGCTAAGCTCCCCACGATGGCAGAGAAGGCAGTTGAACTTCTGGACAGCGGATATAGCGTCGCCATCTTCGTGTCCTTCCTCGACAGTCTCTCCACACTCTCGGAACTCATTAACAATAAATCGGGTAAGACAATCGCTTATGCCGAGATTAGTGGAGCGGTGACTGGGAAGAACCGACAGGAAGAGGTGGACAAGTTCCAACGGAATGAAGTTCCTCTCGCTCTCGTGCAGATTAGTGCAGGAGGAACTGGGGTATCGCTTCACGATACCGAGGGAGGCCACCCCCGCGCCGCACTCATCTCGCCGGACTACGCAATCGTCAATTTGCTACAGGCACAAGGACGTATCGCCCGTCTCGGTGCAAAGTCACACACATTGCAATACATCGTGACTGCCTCCGGTACGGTGGAAGAAAGAATTATTCAAGCACTCAACACAAAAGAAATTTGTCTTAACGCATTAACATCAAATGGCTAATAACGAAACCAACACTCACAGCAAGTACAGTCCGAGTAAGATGGCATTGCTCGCTACCTGTCCCGGATATGTCCCACGCCCCATGACTAAAGAGGAAGAAGAGGATGACTTCTCCCCGGCGGCCATTGGAACCCGTGTTCACGCGGCCCTTGAAACCAAGAACCCAGAATCCCTTCTTACCAAGCATGAACACATCCTCTACACTGCGGCATCCAACATGGTGGATAGGCTCATGTCCATCTTCGCAACCGAGGTACAAACGGACAAGGTAGAAGTACTCCCGGAACATAAGTTTGAAGGAATCGTCTTCAACCCAGATGATGAAGCACAAACCGGAACGGCTGACGTTCTTGTCCGGCATGGTGATACTTCCATGATTATCGACTACAAAATGGGGATGGTCCCCGTATCCGACCCTGCCGAGAATACCCAGTTCATCTACTATGGTTTGCTGGAAATGGCAGAACGCCCTGAATGTAAGCGTATTATCCTTGCGGTGGTACAACCCAGCCAGACCGAAAGCATGAAGATTGCGGCGTTCTACCGCGACGGTAAGGGTCCGAAGTTCACCACGGATATGTCTGTCGTCCCTATGGATGAAGCTACCGCGAGGGAAAGCATGGGCGCAGTCATTGCCCGCCATTGCCGTGACGCGGAGAATCCCTATGCCTACTCCTCTTCTCCGCACGTCTGCCCCTACTGTTCCCGGCTTGCCCAGTGCAAGAAGGTGACTAGCATGGCCCGTAACTTCTCGCTCAAAGTGTTGAAGGACAAGGACCTTGCAGAAGGGATGATTGATAACGTCGGTACGGCGATGGACAACCCGGAAACCCTTGGCTCCCTTCTTTCCTTTGCAAACATTATCGCAGAGGCCAACAAGGTGCATAAGGACTATGCCAAGACCCTCTTCGCTTGTGGCGTCGATGTCCCCGGCTGGAAGTATGCACGGCGAGGTAATACCGTGAAGGTGGATAATGATGCCTTCCGTGCCTACGTCGAGCAGTACATTTCCCCAGAGGAAATTCTGGACAGCATCTCCCGCCTCCCTGTGTCGAAGCTTCTTGACATGGTGGTAGATAAAAACAAAGTTGAAGGAGCCACCCGTGCCGAGATGAAGGAGGTCAAGGAATCATTGCTCGAAGAGCTTCAAGAACTTGGAGTAGTGAGAGAAGTGACGAGCGCGATGGCTTTGCTCAAAATCAAATAAACATCTTGACAAAATCCTAAACTATGATACATTCATCACGTACCCACGGGGAGTGGGGAACGGGCAACAAAGCCGACGACCGTGGAGATTCGAGTTCCACAAAAAAGAGATACTCTCTTTCTAGTATAGCGAATCGTTGAAGCGGTAATTATATAAGTACTAAAGAGTTACCTATATAAATCCCAAGCTACTAAGAAAACTGAACACTAAGAATACTAGAATAACATGGCTACTAAGAAAACCGAACACGAAACCTTAGGAATAGACCCGGGAGACGCATTGGAACTGGGAACCCCGGAACCCAATCAACTCGCAACCGCTACGGAATACCACTCCTTCGAGGGTGAGACCGACGCTTCGGACATCCAGATTCCCTACCTCAAACTGTGGCAAGCCTCTTGCGATGAGGCTAAGCTGGAAGAACCGATTGGCAGTTTGGGTGCGTTCCTTCTCAACGGTCTGGTCGTTGCCGAGCGCAATAATCCTCTTGAATGTATCGTATTGAAGGCTCGTAAGTTCTTCCGCGAATACATCCCGTACAACGAACGTCAGCCCGGCGTATATGCCAAGACGTGGAATACGAAGGAAGAGTATGAAGCAGAAGGATTCGACAAGTCGCAGGTCAACCGTGCCCTTGCCATGTGGCTACTGGTTAAGAAGCCGCAGGGTATTAAGGACGCAAGCACCACCGAGGATGACCTTGACGCTCTCTTCACTATTGACTTCATGGGCGACCAGTGGACGCTGGCACGATACACCCCGGAAGGTAATCAGTACACGGGCGTTGGTGCTCCCTTCATCCAGTTCATGATGTTGAAGGGTAGTAAGCTCGGCTCCCTGCCCTTCCGTGTGCAGATTGGTGCACAACGCGCCGTCTCCCGCGACGGGAAGAACAGCTACGCCAAAGCGTTCCTCAAGTTCAAGCCGCACCCGGTGGAAGGACAGGTTGAAGCCATCCAAGAGATGGGCCTCCTTTCCGCGGTAACTAAGTAACCCCCTCCCGGCTCTGACGGGTTTATCCCGTAGCACCGCATTGCGGGTAAAAAAGGAGCACGTTCCATTCGGCCATCCCATACCGGGGTGGCCGTCTTATTTTTGTGCTTGACCTTCTGGACTTTGTGGGATATATTCTCCTATGCAACTAGTAGGAGTTGACCCCGGAACCCACGGCGCCCTTGTACTCGCGGACACCCGGAGCAAGAAAATCTGGATAAAGCACATGCCAGAAGACGAAAGGGAACTGGAAATCATATTGAACAAACTGCCACGTAGCCGTCATCGTATCATGTACATTGAGAAGATGAGCTATGCCATGAGCGGAGGCGGCAAGGTATCCAATCCGAGAAGTAGTGGCGTATTGGGAGAGGCAACCGGGAAGGTCCTCGGCTATGCCGCGGCGGCGGGGTACACCGTCACAAAGGTTTCCCCAATCGTATGGATGCGGGCTATGGGCGCGTATGATACGGGCCTGACCGCCCGTGACCGCACGAAGTGGAAGAACAACCTGAAACGCATCGCGATGGAGAACTTCCCCGGCGCGAAGGTGACATTGCAGAACGCGGACGCTCTTCTCATTCTACTGTATGCGTACCGGGAACTGAACGACGACCACACACTGACCCTCGACAACTGGGATATAGAAAGGATATAGCATGGCACGACATTTCGAGAGATACGGACGGCAATGGGAGTACGGAGTTTCGGAATTGGACATCGAACTCTGGTGCTTCAAATACGCATGGCCTGAAGAGAAGGGAGGGCTGGGCAGGTATGGACACGCTAAGAACGCCATCAACCTCCTGTGGAATTACAAGGGCAGTCCTACTCCCATTATCTGGACGCCGTGGATTGAACGGATGATTGAAACCGCGTGCAAATATGATGTGGTCATCATGGGTGGAGGCTCGTCCTCTGGGAAGTCATTATCTATGGCTATCATGGCGACGCTCTTCTATCTGGCCGACCCCGTCGATACCCTTTGCCTAGTCACATCGACTACTATTGAAGGTGCGAAGAAACGTATCTTCAAGGATATTAAACGGTTGTGGCGCAAGGAATTTCCGGGTAAGCTCGTTGATGGTAAGGGACAGATTAAAGGCGTGAACGAGGACGGAGATATTGACGATTCCCGCGGCATCTCCATTATCCCCTGCGCGAACGTCGGCGACCCCAGTAGCCGATTTATCGGTATTAAGGCAAAGAACATGCACGTCTTTTATGACGAGCTTTCCGAATTGCCGATTGAACTCGTCGAGGTGTGGCGTACCAACCTCATCACCAACAGAGCGGACACGCCTCCTACCCTGATGGCCGCCTCTAACCCCAAGAGCCGCACCGATGCCTTTGGTGTTATGGCTATGCCCAAGGACGGGTGGAACAGCGTTGACATCTTTGAGGAGTACGAGTGGGAGACCAAGGACGGGATTTACATCCGCTTCGACAACACCCAGAACCCCCGCATCAAATATGGCCGCGAGGATTGGAGCTTCTACACCCCGTTGGACATCGTTCAGCAAACGATTGAACAATATGGGGAGAATAGTCCGTTCGTGATGCGGTTCCACCGGGCAACCTTTTCAGATGATACGGAAGAAGGTTCACTAATGTCGGAGGCTGAAATTTACGGCAGTGGCGCGGATGCCATGCCCGTCTGGGGAGACGGCGAGTTGATTACCATCGCAGGATTGGACCCCGCCTACACCAACGGCGGTGACCAGTCATGTTTGAAGCTCGCCAAAGTTGGGAGGACTGTCGAGGGCCTCTGGGCTTGTGCAGTCTTCCGTACCTATCTCCTTAAATCCACGTCCGACAAGGAACGGATGAAGCAAAGGAACTTCGACATCGCCCAGCAAGTTGGAGAGATTCTCCGGGCCAACGGGGTTGAAAGTAAGTACCTTGCCGTGGACGTAACCGGAGGTACTGGTTTCATCGACATCCTCGCCCAGCATGTCGGCACGGACTTCCAGACGGTCAGCTTCGCGGGTATGGCGAGCAAAGTGCCCATTGGCCTGTTGCAGAATCAGGAGGCATGCCAGCAATATAGCAACAAGGTCTCCGAGCTTTGGGGATGTATGAAACTGGCAATCAATGCTCGCCAACTTTATGGCCTCGACCCGACAACTATCGTCGAGCTTAAATCCCGGCTCTACACCATGAACGGAACCCGAATTGCCGTGGAACCCAAGGCGGCCATGAAGAAGCGGATTCATAAATCCCCGGACAACGCGGACGCACTAGCACTATTGGTGCACGTGTGCCGGGGAATCATGGGACCGGAGTTCGGTAAGATTAGGCTTGACATTCAGAACCATAAGGTGGTAGAACATCAAGAGGTAATCAAATATCGCGAAGACGGAACCGCATATATTGAAGCCGCAGACATTGGCAGGTACCTCGGAGGCTTCGTCCGTGACGGCAATGCCTCCGCTCCTGCCTCCGCTCCTGCCCGCGACACCTTTGCCTCCGACGTAACCGCCGCAATGAACATGCTATGGACCTAAGAGCCGCCGCAAAGATTTCTACACCCAAACCGATTTCCAACGAGAACACCGTTATACGGAAGGCCATTGAGATGTACAAGGCCGGAACTCCCGTGCCCGTCATCTCGGAAGTTACTGGCCTCCCCCGTGAACGTGTTGATAAGATTGTTGATAGCGTCCAACTCTCGAAGGAGGAACTGGCTATCCGCAATGAACTTCTCAATACGTACACACAGAACACACAGGCACGCATCCTCCAACGCCAAGAGGCGAGGACGAAGATAGAGCTTGACATCGTTGAATCCATGAGTAGTCAGTACAAAGAACTGATGAACAGTGGATTCTCCCGTGTCGCTTCCTTCATGGCCGACGCAGAGATACAATCAATTAAGGATGTACCTCTCTTCCTCTCTATCATGGAGCGAAGCCACGGTCTGTGGGAGAAGTTTAACGAAGCGATTGCGAAGCGCGACATGGACCTACTGTCACAGGTCATCCAGCAGTTCGAACTGGAACAAACCGAGATAGTGACGCAGATGGGATTGCAGGGTGGACCAGTAACTCTGAACAAGGATGGCACTCGTCCTGAACTGGAAGAAGGAAGCGCGGCCCGTACCATCACCTTGAAGCTCAAGAAGAAGGGCGAAAAGCCCGAAGCTGACGAAAAATAACATTGACAACGTCGTCCATTCGCGTATAGTGAGGTCATGTCCAAACCCGAATCAATTCAAGAAGTCTTCCGTCGTTGGACCCCGGTAGCTCTCATGAACTTGCCGGAGGAAGTGAAGACCCCAGAAACGTTCCCCGATTATATGGGAACGGATGATGAACCGTTGCCTGTTGGTCATACCCAAGGGATTCTAACAGTTATCGGGTACTCCCACGATGTCCGATATCCGTATGTCGCGCAATGTGCATGTGGGAATGCGGTCACGATGAACCGTCTGCAATTAACGCGCAAGCAATACCATTGTGGATGCCTGACCCAAATCATGCGCTCATCCTATCTTATCCGCTTGCGGGTAGAAGCTATGCGTTCATGGTGGCAACAGGTTCCTCTGTGGCTCGATGACCTTGACAAGCTTCGCGAACACGCGAAGAAGTACAAGAAGGCCGTCAAGAGAACGCGTAAGTACAACGCCAAACTCTCACATGTCGAGTACGCGGACGACCCGCTGACGTTTGACAGGGAGGTAGAGACCTCCGGTAGCCCTGACGGGGCAGACGCTTTCCTTTCCCTCATCGCACCGTCGGAGGAATATAGTCAGTTCCTACGCAGTATTGCCGAGAAGCTGACCAAGGAATATAAACCTTGGCCCGCAATCCCGATGGCGAATACAAGCGCGTATGCCAGTTACAAGAACGAACTGCCCGAATTTGACGCGGCTACCTTCATTAACTTCGTCAACTACCTTGCAGACGCACAAGAGAATGAAACCCTGAAACCCACCACGGAGTATGGCCATAAGTGAAAACGCGGCTATCTTCCATGAGGTAGCACAGGATAAGGAGGTGTGGGGAAAAGCATGGAGATACCGTGCCTACTACCTTGCGTGGGTAAACGGAAATACCGCAAGGCTTGCGCCTACACGTGGCGAGGTCATGCACCCCTACCCTGACCGGGCGAACCCTACACACGTGATGGCCTTTAAGGATGTTGACCCGGTGCATGGAGTGCGTCCTAAATACTTTCGGACAAAGATATTCTCGAATAGTACGGAAACCCCACTCGTTAGACCTCTCACGCTAACTCCGGGCAGTCCTCGAAAGTACCCCTTCTTCTCCTATCTAATGTATGAGCCTCTCGTCGAATCCCAGCTCTACTTCCGCTGGTATCTCTTCCAGCAGTTGGTAACTGAATGGGCATTCAATATCCTGCCGCCTCAAGCGGACACATCCTTGGGCATACAGGCTGAACGCCGCGCCCTCAAAGCAAGTAAACCAAAATAAACGACAATGGCTACAATAGCAATCCCTTGTGAACCTCGCGTCCTCATCTACGGCGCGAACATTGCACAGAACCTCATTGACAGCGTTGCGGCTTCCAGCCGTGGCGACCACGATGTTTGGCTCCTGCTCCCTTACCGGGCCAAGGCCGCCGCTGAACCCATGATTAAAATCTTGAAGAATCAGTTCCGGGACCTTCGCACGATTGAGTTGCTGACCCCTGTCACGGGTAGCTACGCACTCGTTACTCATCTCTTCGCCCGACTGCAACAGGCTCTGGCTTACGAGAACGCGCCGGACGAACGAGCTATCATTTGGGTTTCCGAACGCGGCAATGAAAAGTTTAAGCCCGGCGCGATTGATACGCTGGATGCAACGTTCTATCGCAAGAAGGCTCCGGTTATTGCGGGCAAGTATTTTACGATTCCTGCCACCGAGAACTCTTATGAATCCCGCACCGTGGACGGAACCTTCGTCATGTCCAGCCAGCTGGCGAAACTCTATCCCCAGCGAGTTCCCTACGTCACCATCTCCCAGCATTTCCGTCTCTTCCTTGACAAGGTGCTGACCGAGAAGTGCTTCAACGTGGAGAACTGGGACGACCTCATCACCGTTGGTGAAATCCCCGACGCGGACAACTTTAAGCTTCCCCAAGTTCTTGGCGAAGTCACGGTGACGACCCCTGCCGAGGTATCTATCGCCAGCATCAAAGCGGAATCTATCAATATGATGGGGCAGTCCGAGCAAGTAGGTGGAGCAACTAAAGCCCGCGAGGATTTAAGTGAAGCAGAAGACTTGACACCCAGCGCGAAAGTTGTTACACCTGCACCTGTGAAGCCCAAGACCAAGAAAGCCATGAAGGCTGATGCGGTTGAGGGTAAAGACGAAATTGACAAATAGTAGATATGCCGAAACCAGACGCAAATGCTCCCGTAGGTCCGGGGGTTATTGGCGTGGTTGACGAGAACGGAACCCTTCTCAAGCGAAGGGTTCCGACCGCCGACCAAGCCCGCGCCATGCTCTACTTCTGTCTCACCGCTGACCAGCTATCCATGCAAGCGAGGACAGAGGCACAGGCAGAGCTGGACGGACAACGCCCGTATGACCCAATGGCCCTTTCCGCAGTTGGTCAGAATTATCGAACCAACTACAACTTCCGCACGATGCGGATTGTTCGTGAAAAGGTGGCGGCCAGCCTCCGTGAAGTGTGGGATAACCCCGAACTTGTTTCGGTGCAGACCACCTTCGGAGATAACGCCCGTCGCCCCATCTATTCTGACATCCTTTCCACCGAGGTGACGAAGATGGTCAAGTCCATGCCGGGATTCACTTCCATCATGACAGACCTTCTTCACAACTTCTCATTCCACGGCTTTGGCCTCGCCTACTTTGAGGACCCTGACACTTGGTACTTCAAGGCAGGTAGTCTGAACGAGTTCGCGTTCGAACGCAAGGTTAAGCCGGACAGTAGCACCCTTGAGGTTGTGTTTGCTACTCGTACCCTTCGTGCCCATGAACTCTACGATTTCATTCGTGACCCGCAGACCGCAAGGGAAGCTGGCTGGGATGTGGAAGAGGTCATGAAGGTGTTGAAGACCTGTAGTTACAATCAGACAGTACAGCCCCAGCGCATTTCTTGGGAGACCGAGAAGATGCTCAAAAACGGAGACTACACCCTGACCGACGTAATTGGAACCAGTATTCCGATTGCCCACATGTGGGTTCGCGAATTCAACGGTACGGTTACTCACTCCATCTTCTTTGTCAACGGAAGCGGCGGCAATGGTCAGGATGTGAAGCGTGACCAGAACCGCGATGTAGACGACACCAAGTTCCTCTACACCAAGGAAGGGGCTTACAACTCTATGGAAGAAGCATTCGTCCTCTTCCCGCTGGGTAGTAGCACCAATGGAGATATTCATGCTCTCCGCGGATATGGGAATGACCTTCTGCCCCACACTCGTGTCATTGACAAGTTGATGAACCAAGCGACGGACGCGGCGTTCCTCGGCATGGCTCTGAACGTCTCTGCCACCAATGAAACCTCCCGTCTCTCCGCAATGGTGAACCCGATGGGGGCCTATACCATTTTGGACCCGTCAACGCAAGTGGTTCCTAATCCCGTGCCGAATCTGCAACAGGTTGCCGGAACTCCCCTCGCATTCTTGCAGAACCAAATCCGGGAACGCTTGGGCGAGATTGACGTGAATGCTGATGGAGGCATGGGCCGCACCCAGCTGGAAGCTGAAATCCGTATGGGCAATGCGAGCAAGGTCAGCAATAACATCATGGATATGCTCTTGGAGCACATGACCATCCTTCTCCGTGAAATCGTTCGCCGTATCATCCGCAAGGACTACGATGAAGGGATTGGCGGGTTTAAGGAACGTGAACGCATGCTCCAACGTCTGGACGAAGCAGGTGTGCCAAGGGATGCCTTCTTCGCTATCGACCTTGACAGCGTTACCGCTCTCCCGCCTATCGGTGCGGGCAGTAAGGTTCGCCGCACGATGGCTCTCCGTCAGTGTCTCAACTACATGCAGTTCATGCCCCGCGCTGGGCAGGAACGTCTCATTCGTATGGCCATTGCCAATGAAACGAACGGACGCACCGCACAGTTGTTCATGCCGTTGAAGGATGACCCCAACCCGTCCGAAACCGTGGCCGCCTCTATCGCATCCATCCAGAACAACCAGCTCATGGCAGGGCAGGAAGTTCCGGTTATGCCGAACGAGGACCACAGAACGCACGCGGAAGTGCATGCCAACTTCATCATGTCCATGCTACCGGACGCACAGCTGGAACCCGAAGAGATGGCCCAGCTAGCTCAACCTCTACAGCTTCTGGTCGCCCAGTTGGCAGGACACATGGACTATTTGCAGGCCGCCAAGGAAGTTGTCCCTGAATTTGAACAGTACGAGAAACTGGTCAAGAGGTGCAACGAGGTTATTACCAACGGCATGCGGGCCTTGGAAGCGATGCAACAGAACGAAGAAGCGGCTCCTCAAGAAGGACCTACTCCTGAACAGATGAAAGCCGAAGCCGAAATTGAATTGAAGCGCATGAAGACGGAAGCTGAAATCCAGTTGGCTAAGGAAAAGCAGGATGCCGAGATTACTCGTAACGCCGTAGAAGCCAACGCTAAAGCGGTTCAATCGCTGGGAGGTGCACGATGAAACCCGTGCCCACCTACACTGTCGAAGGGTTCAAAAGCAACAAGGCGGCGACTGGCCGCCTTGCTGAACTCCTGCATGACCCGGTAATGGAAGAAGCTCTCTGCATTGTTCAGTCAAAACTCAATGCGACATTACAGCCCACAATGGAAGCCGCCGCATTAAACGGGGCTTTCGCGGCTGGGGCCAAATCCGTCATCGCCGCTCTTTTCAATCTGGCCGAAGAGAATGAAGAAACCGAATCCCCGGTAACTATGATGAATCATCCCATGACCGAGCGTAACGCTTGGATTAACTCACTTTCACTCAACAAGTAATACATAGAATCTAATGGATAATGTAAATATTCCCGCAGTAGCGGAGGGCATCATAGATGGTGCTATTCACAACGACATACATAACATTTTCGAACAGACCCTGTTCGCCCCGGATTCCACGGATTCCACTCAACCTACCAATCCCGCTAACCCCACGGCTCCCATTGAATCCCCGGATGGTACGGTAGTCATGCCAGATGCTGGGCCTCGCATCGCTGATGATGAAGTAGTCAATACCACGGGAACCCCGGTTCCCCCGGATGACACGGAATCCGAGGAAACCGAGGAAGAACAGAACGACGAACAAAACGAAGAGGAAGAAAACGAAGAAGGGAAGAAGGAAGAAAAGAAAGATGATGGGCCGAAGGAACAACGGGCCAGCAAGGCGGCGAGCAAGGCATTCGCTGAAATGCGCGTCCAGTTGAGAGGCGCGAAGAAAGAAATCGCGGACTTGAAGACCAAGCTGGAAGAAGCGGGTAAATCCTCTCCCAACAATGAAGAGCTTGAATCTCTGCGCGAGATTGTACGCGGCTATGCCTTCACCGCAACCGAAGAATACAAGACCAATGTAACTGCCCCGTATAATAAGGCCAACGCCAAACTTGCGGAGATTGCCCGCGCCTCTGGTGCATCTCTGGACATGGACAAGCTGAATGAAGTTGCCCTTAATCCTGACCTCGACGAGTACGACCGCGAAGAAGCGTATGAGGCCATTGGGAAGGAACTGGGCATTAGCGATTCTGCCATGTTCAAATTCGTCCGCATGGCTAAGGTCCGCGACGCGGCCATTGTCGCCCACGGAAACTATCAGGCCGAAGCCGACAAGTATGTGGAAGAGTTGAAAGCCAGCCGCGGCGGCAAATCCGAAGGTGCAACCTACACCGTCAATCTCGACAACTACACGTTGGAAGCGATGCAGGAACGCGCCAAGGAACTGGGCATGACCACGGAGATTACCGAAGAGAATGTGAAGCATGCCCGCCATCTTGCTCACAAGATAAATAATGGTTCCTTCATGGACGGCGCACTGGCCGAACTCATGGTCAAGGAACTGGCAGATGCTCGCGCGACAATCGAGGCTCTCAACGTGAAGGTGGCCAAACTCCGCAAGGCCCGCCCCTCTGCTAACGGCGGTAGCCCCAAAGCTCCGGAGACCCAGCCGCCCGTTGGGCCGACCACAGTCGGGGACATTATTGGTAGTGCCTTCGGATTATAATAAATTTTCCTTGACATACTGGTAATTTTATGACAAGAATGGGGCATCAAATGCGGTGCTCCATTCTTGCTTTCCCGCGAGCAAACCAAAACAAACCTTTATGCAGGTGTGAAATTCTTGGTCCTGACCCTGCCATGACCGCGTAAGACCCCAAAACAAAATCTTCCAAAGAGAACTAGGCGTTGCAAATTAAACCAAATTTAATTTACAAATGGCTACTTCTCCTAACGATATTCAGGCCCAAGAATTGAAGCTGGTCACGATGACCAACCTTCTTAACGCCAACATGTTCAGCACCTTTGCTCGTACTTCTCCGTGGAACTCCCAGATGATTATGACGGGAGAATGGACTGACGGTGTTGGTGATTCCGGGCGTATTGCAACCTTCGGTGCTACGGACCCCCGCGTCAAATGGATGAACATTAACCTCGCTTCCACCTCCAACCAGATTCCGATTACGGTAAATGATACGGGGGCTACGGAATACTCCTACAGCCGCTTCATCACGAGGCTTTCCTCCCAGAAACTGGACGTACTCCGTATGCGTCAGTCTTGGCAAGCTAAGCAACAGGCCGAGAATGCGGTGAAGCAGTTGGTCCGTGCCGTCGGTAATACTTGGTCTCGCTTCTACCGTCAGAGCTACATCAAAATCGCCAGCTACAAACTCATCCCCACGAAGGCGGGTGTTGTTGGTCTCGATGTCGTGAGCAACGATATTAACTCCATGCCGGAAGTTAAGCCCGAAGCCGCTCTGAACGACGACCTGATGAACCAAGCTTGGCAGTTGCTCATCAATGAAGGTGCTGGCGAATCTGCCGCTCTGATGGACCAAGGTTCCCCTGTCTTCTTGGCTTACACGTCTAAGGACACCGTGGACTTCATCCTGCGTCACAACGAAGTTATCCGCAAGGACTGGAACTTCGCAGAGGCCGCGGAAGGCAAGGATGCTACCCTCCTGCGTCAGCTGGGCGTGAAGTGGACGTACAAGGGCTTTACCTACATCGTGGACAACATGAACCCCCGCTACACCTTCGACGACACCAAGCCGACTGGTCAGAAGTGGGTGGAAGTTCCCCAGTATATCAAGGTGGATACGACTGTTGGTAACCGCTATGTGCCGAACCCCGCGTACATGAACGCCCCCTACGAAGATACGATTATCTTTGTGAAGGACGTGTACAAGTCCCTCGTTCCTCGTCCGGTGTCTGCCTACGGTCAGGCCAAGTGGGACCCCGTGACTTACGCTGGTGAGCTGGTTTGGGTGAACAACAAGGACAACGGTGATAACTACATGGGTACGCAGGGCATGTTCATCGCGACGCTTTCTGCCGCTCCGATGCCTGTCTTCCCGCGTCACGGTGTAGTCATCCGACACATTCGCACGACCGCTGGCCGCGAACTCGTCGGTGCTGACGGTAAGCCCGTTGGCTCTCTGGTAAGTACCCCCGCGGTAGTATCTGGCCTCTAAGCCTAAACCTATAACCCTTAAACCGAGGCGGGCGGGATGAACCCGCTCGCCTCAATTTTATCTGCATGAAGATTACGTATGACCCTGAAAAATTTGGAGACCTTAAACCGGGGGATGATGTTCAGCTCATGGGAGTTGGCGTTGTTTCAGATGACGGCAAGTCTATTGAGATTGTTTCTATCGAGGACCAAGAAATAGGTGACGATGATAGCGACGACGAGGACGAGACCGAAGAAGAAACTGAATCTCCCAAACAGGAAACCGAAACCGAAGAAGCCGAAGAACTGGCAGAAGGAGCCGACATTGGTTCTATTATCGCCTCTGGCTTTGGAGCATAACCTTTTTAACTAGTATGGAAATCGACGTTCCCACTACAGAACCAGTTGTCCTCGAATCAGGAGTTGAGAATACGCTCATTCCCAGCGAGGAAGGAGACTTTCTTATTACTATCACCAGTGATAGGGGAGTTCCTGTCGTCAAACTGACGGAGGACGAGAAGACCCTTGCCGAAGGTTCTTCCCTCGTAAACCGGGAGTTCAAAGCACATCTCAAAGCCGCCGGGGATTTAACTGTTACGGAATCTCTTTCGGGGACCGTATTAACCCTAGAAGTCCGTGCCGCAACACCTCTGGCGGTGCAAGCAATTCCCGTAGCTATGGGAGTTAAGCACTTGGTGTCTATTCCCACTAATCAACCCGAAGTTCTTTACTTCGGTATTGATGTTGAAAATAGTGTTCAAAGTGTATTAGTGAATGATGGAGATATTATTATCCCTGCGTCGGATACTGCGCACATTCCCGTGAATAGGGGAATAACTTTAACTCCCCTTATTCATCAAGCTAAAACAGTAGCAACTCTTAACGAATAATAATAATAATTATGGCAGTAGTAAATCTTCCCATTCCCGCAGAGAATGCAACTATCGCTCGCGGGCAAATCTATCAGCTTACCGGACTGACCGAGGCTACTCGGTATAAGTTTATTGTCACGTCTACCAAGTGCCCGCATGTGGTCATCGCGAAAGACGAGGCGTTGGAGCAGTTGGAAGCCGAAGGGTATCTTTCTGGCCGTGCTTTCTACTTCGCGACGGAAGGTGGTCAGACTAACGCTTACCTCCGCATCGATGCCCTTGAGGGCGCGGAGATTACCTTGACTATGAAGGCTGACCAAATTCCGGCTCCCGAAGAAGCACCTCTTCCCGCAGACTTATCACCTGACAAGTGGTATAGTATCGGTGATTTAGTCGCAGATACGGGGTACGAATTGAAAGTAAGTGCGGAAGTCCCTGTAACCGTATTTGTCAAGACAGGAGATACCATTGCAGACGCAATAGAAGAACCTCCGTTTGTAACTGCCGCAGGGACCACCCGTTTCACTTCCACTGGCACGAAAGCGTGGGTGTACGTAGACGGAGCAGTAAAGGCTAACGTTGACATCGTAGCCGCGCAGGGGATTGAGGGTTTTACCGCTCCCCAGCTTACGACCCTCTCGGACACCGTTTCCGACGTAGCTCTTGTAGGTCCTACCCCTGCCGGATACTACCGCGTGGATTTCGTGACAGAGGCCACCGCACCTGAATTCCAATACGATGGCAACATCACTATCCAGAACCAGAGCGTAGTCCTTACCAACGTAGTTGGGGAAGCAAGGGCGCAAGGTCTTCTTCCTCTCACGGCCGCGCAGGGTATTGTGACTGGTAAGAACCTTCGAGGAACTCTTATCTTTTCACAGGGGACGGCTCTTGGTGCGGGACAGCGAGCCGCCGTTGCCTCGTTCCAGATTCCTACGGGCGGTGATGCCAGTACCTTTAAAGGGACTGCGGTGATTACCTTCGTTGGAAATATCGCATAACCAATAATTAAACCTTGACGGGGCTGAACTCATGAGCTAAACTTCTATGGGTTCAGCCCCAAATTTTTACTATCATGGCACGTAAACGTTCTTCTGAAATCAATATTGAAAACTACGTCAACGGTTCTCCTATTACACCGGGCGTAACCTATAAGCTGGGCGATGCCGACACGCACACCGCGTGGCTTCTTGCTTCCAGTTCTCCCTGTCTCTTCAAGCTTTCCGCTACCGCTCCTACTGACGAACTGTGGTCCAACATTACGCCAGAACAGTTCATCATCAATGGTTCGGTCGCGGGACAGGTGATTGAGATTGCATCTCCCAACGGTAAGTACTTCGTCGTCCCCACTAACGCACAGGATAAGAATGCTTCGGTTGAGAGCGCACACGCGACGATTGCACTTCACCCGCTGGGGTTCGACTACGACCAAGAGTATCAGGCCCTCCCGCTGGATGGTGATGGTCCTGTCTCCGAAGGTTTCTACAAAATCTCCAACCTCGAAAGCGGTAAGCTCTATTCTATCAATGTGCATCCTGACTTGGGCGGCTTGATGGAAACGAAGCCTAATCCGGAATTCAGCTATGCGCTCTTTAGTGTAGGAGCCGACAACAATCCTAAGGCATTCCTCGCTGGCGGCAAGACTACTGACCAGCTGGTCTTTGTGGCAACTGAAACTTCCGCAATTCTTTCTCTCGGCAGTACGATTGAAGAAGCGGACTACTTTGTCTCCATCAGAAATTTTAGTTTAGGCTCCGGTGAGAGTGGCGGTTCTGGCACTGGCTTTGACCCAGCTAGTGACCAGACAATCTCCGGGGCATGGAGTTTCACCAACACAGCGGGATTGGTTCTCGGAAACGAAGTTCCTTTAGTTCTCGGACAAGGAGATGACGCGGTGAAAATCCACGGAGATGGTAACGGAGCCGCAGTCATTGAGGGGACGAACGCTTCCCACATGGATGTTGCGATTCCTGTCAAGTTCCAAGACCCTACCACTTTTGATGAAGTTATTAGCTTCGTTGCCGCCTCTGGCGAGAAGATGAAGTGCATCCTCTTCGGCAAGGAGAGCGGTCCTACGCGAGCCATACTTTACGAAGAATCCAACGGTTTCCTCTCCATAACTGACCCCAATAACGTCAACAGCAAGTCAATGACCTTCAATGGGGCTGGGGACTTGTGGGTCTACAGAAATGAAACCCATAACGGGGTAGCTACGTTCAACACCCAAACCCGTATGCAAGGCACTATTGACGTGGGCGGGGTTCTGACGTTCAGCAAAACCCCCAATGCCAACGCCGGGATTAACATCCCTCTGACCGTAGGTGCACCGACGGATACGAGGGCGGTCAACCGCCTGTATGCCGCAGGAATGGCCGGAGTGACGGACATTTATACCCAGCATGTCTACCTGAACACGGGCGCTATTACGGCGACAGGTACGGCATCTACTAAAATTCTGATACCTGGACAGTACGCGCAGACAAACGTCCCGGCCAATACGCACAGTACTGTTATACATACTTTCACGGGGCCGCACGGCCAATGGAATTATTCCAGTTTTGCCGGGTTTTCTATCCCCTATCAATTAACGGCGGCTGGCAAAATCACCGTAGATATTGGGCGCGGGAGCAAGACGACGCGGCAAGATTTATCCCTGGACTCATACAGCATCATTCCTGGCGAAAATCTGGCGTACAATACCGGGGAGATACTGGATATTACGTTTGATAATGTGCGCGATACGGCCCGCAATGGCTATGTGATCCGCGTCCGTGAAATATACTGTACCGAGTCCACGCAGCTCTGGAAGGTTAAAACCACAACCAGCTTTATCCCTGCTTCCGGTAACGAGCCAATTCCTTATATAGTTAACAAGATAATCTACCAGCAATATGAGCCACGCTCCTACATTGCGGGGGATTATGGCGACGCTTACGGCGCATTGTATCTCTTGACCGGAGGCGGCAGCAATCAGCAACTCTGGAAGATTGCTACGGTCCGCGGCGTTACAAACTTTGAGACGGGGACGGGGTTTATCCGCATCGTGTCAGACGTGCCGGGGATTGCAGGCGATACCGTTGCGCTCCTTGTCGGGTCTGCGGAGCGCACCAACTACCAACCGGGCAATGTCAACCCGGTTTACTATGCCCTGGCCGCAATAGCCGGAAATGCCATTGAAACCGAAGAAACGACTGATTTTGAAGATATTAACGCCCCGATTGAGTCATGAACAACGCAGAAATACAGATACAATTCCCACGGCCCGGCGATTGGCAGGAATTCGCCTTGACGGCCATCTACCGGGACGCGGAGGGGTACACCCGTACCGACAGCTACACTGCGCGAGAGATACCAGCGGACCAGGCCCCGGCCATGCAGGCTGTAGTTGCCGCGCTGGTGGGACTGGCGGAACCGTGGAAAGCCTCCCAGGTGTGGGCGCGGCTGGAGGATTTCATCAATTTTGACCGGCGCCCTGACGAGCCCACATCTGTTGAGAGCGTCTGGCTGACCGTCGAGGCCGTCAACCCTCAGGGCGGACGCCGGACGTTCACCGCCACGGACTACCCGGATTTCATCATTCTGGACCCTGCCGCCATCGTATTCTTTAAACATTTCACCACCAATAAATAACAAATATGAACGTAAATAAAAACGACATTGAAAAGGCCCAGCAGGCGGCATCTGCCCGCTGGGGGAATTGGGTCAAGTACGTCATCGGCGCCATCATCGGCGCTCTGGCCGCTGCTGGCTACATCACCGTAACCGGCTGCGGGCATAACGTGGACATTACCCCGGACCGCACCGAGGTCTGCAAGGACGGTTCCTGCCTGATCATCGAGCAGGGCCACCTGTCCTACAGCCAGGCCCAGCCCAAGACGGAGGTTCCGCCCGTAGTTCAAGCTACCAAGAAATAAGACCATGTGTGATTTTGTAGACAAGCGGCTGGAAACCATCCGCAAGTACAAGGACATCATCATGATGTTCGGCGGGGCTGGGGCTGCCGTCTGCATCTACATGGACTTCAGGACGGTGGTCCAGGAACAAGCGGAAACTTCGGCCAAGACTGCTGAAATACTCCGCACAATGGACCTCCGCCTTTCCAACCTTGAACACCAGACCAATAAATAATATGCCTAACAATTTATACACCAATTCAGGACTCTCTTTTTCGGATGCTCTCCACGCTTTGAAAAATGGCAAGGGAGCCAGATTACCGAAGTGGTCCCCGGATGTAGTCATCCGCGCCCAGTTCCCGGACGAGCACAGCAAGATGACAGCTCCCTATCTGTACGTGGAATCCCGTTTCGGGCGGGTGCCGTGGAAGGAGACGTTTATCGAACTGTTTTCCGAAGAATGGGAGATTGTCGACTGAACTGTAAAGTTTTTCTTACAAGTTCTAACCAGTTCTAATCAAAACAAGTTATAACTATGAATAACACTGAAAGAAACATGGCTGCGGCCATCCTCCGCTTTGAAGACAGCCGTGTGACCGGTCCGGCCTCCCTGCGCGTCTCCCGTCTCCCTGCTGCCGACAAGGGCGGGAAATGGGAGATTTGCGGCATTTGCGATGGCATTGAACCCGCCGTATTCAACCGCCTCAAGTCCCTGCTGGACGCCGGAAAGCGGGAAGAAGCCTGGGAGGGCTGTCTTCAGTACGTCCTGGACAATACCGCCGCGGTCCGCGCCTGGATTGGTTCTGACGCCCATCCGGGCATTGAGTTCTTCCTCCGGGACCACTATTTCAATTCCGGCAGCAAGAACACCGGGAAGATATTGCAGCGCGTCCTCGACAAACATCATTCCGGCCTCACTGTGGATGGCATCATTGGCCCCATGTCCAAGGCATTTCTGCATAATTCCCTATCGCGTGGTAATGATGCAGCATTCCTTGATGACCTCCGGGAACAGCGAGCAGCCTTCTACCGCTCCTGCAAGCAGTTCCCGACCTTCGGGCGCGGCTGGCTGCGCCGCTGTGACGACGCCTACAGCGTTGCCCGTTCCCTCGTTTAATCCTTCTCCCCACTTATCCGTCCCATGAGTAAGAAGCCCCGCAGCCAAAAGGCCGCCAAGACAACCAAGGCCGCTGACATTGAGATTTTCGAGGACCGCTCCCCGCAGGAACGCGGCTATCTCGGCATCTATGAGACCATCACGCCCAAGGTGCTGAAAAATGCCCGTGAAAGCGTCCAGACGGGCAACATGCTCGATCTGGAACGCGTGTTCCGCTCGATGAAAATCGAATGGCCGCGGCTGCGGGGCAACTTGCGGAAGCTCCGGGAAAACGTGCAGGAATTGGAGCTTGCCGTAACCCCGTGGGCGGAAAAGGGAAAGAAGCCGACTCCGGAAGCCATCAAGCACGCGAATCTTGTTGAATCCGCCTTGTACCGCTGCCGGCTGGAACAGGGGAAGTGGGAACTGGATTTGAATGGACTGATCGGAGCCTTGGCGGAAGCGCCGGAACGCGGGGTGGGCGTGCTGGAAATCATGTGGGAACCCGGCAAGATACGGTCTCCCCGCGCATATTGCCCCATTCCGTCCACGTTTTTCAAATGGTCCAGCTATCCGGCGCAGATTGACCGCCTTGTCCTGTGTCCGGATGGAGTAGGGAACAGCCCCGAAATGGAATTCCCGCCTGATAAATTCATTGCCGCCATCAACTGCGACGGGCTTGACCACCCCATGTACGGAGCAAACATGCTCGCCCTGGTGGGATGGTTCGGGGCTGCCAAGTTCGGCCTCTCCTGGTTCATGCAATTCTGCCAGATATTCGGTTCCCCTCTTCGTCATGGCAGGGCATCGGGAACGGTGGCCCAGCGGAAGCTATTTGACCAGATGATTAAATTCGGGCAAACCGGTATCCTGGTGACTGACCCGGAAGCACAGGTTGACTTCGTCGACGCCGTCAAGGGAGGGACACAGCTTCCGCACCTGGACATGCTCCGCGAGTCCAATAATGCTTGTGACATCCTGATTTTAGGGCAAACCCTGACCAGCGACGTTTCCAGCAAGGGCGGCAACCGTGCGTTGGGAGAAGTGCATGAAGCCACGGAAAACAAGGTCGTGCTGGCCCGCGGCAAATATGTTGCCGGCATCCTCAACCAGCAGCTTGTTCCGGCCATTCTCCGGCTCAACATGGGCCGCCTTCCGGAACACCTGCCGATCATCTCTTTCAAGGACCCGTCCTCCGGCATGAGCGAAGCAAAACTTGGCTGGGTGGAAAGGGCAACCAAGCTTGTTCCCGTCGCAAAGGAACAGGTTTACGACTGGCTGGATATTCCCATGCCCGAAGAAGGCGCGGAGCTCTATCAGCCACCATCGTTTGGAGACGACCCGGAAACGGGAGAGATGGATGACCTGGACCGGGAATCCCTGGTGCATGCAGCGCGTAAAAAAAAACGCTGAAGCACATTGACGAGGTCAACCGGATTGCCGCGCGCATCGGGCGTCAGACGGACCAGGCAGCCCATGAACTGACCTCCGGCCTTGCCGGATTCATAGAAAACCTTATCGCCGCCGTCGAGGCCGGGGAAGACCTGGAAACGGTCATCCGGTCTGCCCGTGAGCAGGTGCCGGACCTGTGGGACCAGATAGACACCTCCAAATTGGAAGCCGGCTGGAACTCCATGCGCGAGCCGGAAACCGCCAATGTGGAAGGATGACGGGCCATGAACATTGAAATTGAAATGAGCGGCTTTGACGCCGTGCTGAATGAGGCCATGAAAATCGTTGCCCCGGAAACGCTGGAAGCCGCGAACCGGGAAAGCGGGGAATACCTGCGGGACTATCTGGCGTCCTGGTACGACAACAAGGGGCGGGAACACTGGGTCAACAACTCACTTCCTACACACGGCCCGGGCCGCATGTCGACAGGCTGGTTCTCCAACATTGCGCGCAAATGGTTCCTTTCCTCTGCGGACGCTTCCGGAGCGGTCATCACAAACCCTGACGAGGACGGCTCCCTGCGGCACAAAATCAGGGGAGGGACGATCACGGCCAAAAATGCCGGGGCACTGACCATTCCCCTTGTTCCGGAGGCCCACGGGCGCCGGGCGGCTGATTATCGCTCTGAAATCGGGGAATTGTTCACCATCCCCAACAAAAGCGCCCTGTTTGAGGCCGTGGAAGGCGGCGGGGTGCGTGCGGTGTACGCCCTGCGCCAATCCATCACACAGGACCCGTGGCCGGACGCCATCCCGGCCAGCGAAGAATTGGCCGCGGCCTATGGCATCAAGCTCATGGACGTTCTGGCGGCCTCCCTGGATGCCTGAAATCCATATCCAGCCCCGACTATTTACGCAATCGCGTTTCATGCCATGCTTGGGGCATGGATTTTGAGTTTAACGTCCCTCTTGCGTTCAGTGGTGATTCTCCGGCACGCATTGTATACATGCCGGAGGGCGTGCATTATATCAATGCATCCGTTGGCGGGCGGCAGAAGGTGATTGTAGACCGCTCCTGTCTGGCCCCCTTGAAACGTGACCTAGCCTTAAAGCTGGCAAAAAACGTCCGTCCTGTCTGTCTGTTTGATCATAAAATGGGGCCAGCCTCCTTTCTTCCGTCCGACTTTGACTATTTGGACGGGGTCGGGCCAATTCTGGTGGGCGAATGGACATTGAGCGGCAAGAATGCCAAGGAGGGAAAAGACTACGGCTATTTTTCACCGGCGTTCAGGCTTGACCTCAACACTTGCAAACCCGTGGGGCTGGAGCCGGATGACATTGAGGTGGGCTCCCTGGTCAATGACCCGGCCTTTGAAAACATTGCCCGCATTGCGGCCAGCAAGGCCAAGCTTGAGAATTTCACGGTCCTTGGACCGGATACCCCCTTGAATAGCGACGGAGAGGATACCGACGCCGTTCATAACCAAACAAACAACACAAATACAACAATGTACGAACTACTGGTTAAATGCGGCGTCCTCACCAAAGAGGAAGCCGCATCTGATAAGGCCGGCAAGATCGCGGAGGATAAAATCAACGACCTGAAGAAAAAATCCGAAGGAGGCGAGAAGTCCAAAGCGGAACTTGAAGCGGCCAAAAAGGAGGCGGAGGACGCCAAAAAGGAAGCGGCCACCTGCAAGGCGGCCAAGGCCAAGCTGGACGACACCGAAGCCAAACTGAAAGCCGCGGAAGAGGAACTTGCCGAGGTGAAAGCATCCAAGGCGGCTCTCATTGACGCGGAAATTGAAGCCGCCATCAAGGCCGGCAAGATTGCCCCGGAAAACGAAGAAGCCAAGGAAGCGCTCAAGACCGCCCTGACTGCCAATATCAAGGCCGGCAAGGCTTTGATTGACACGATGAAGCCGGACCCCGCGTTTGCGACGGTGGTCGCCAACAAGGGTAAAGGCGGAAGCGGCGGCGAAGAACTCACTGGACGTGACCGCATCATTGAAAACATCAACAAGGAAAAGAACTAAGCCATGGCTTTTTTGACTCTACTGGACATCCAGAAACGCAACGGTTCGGCATCCGACATCGGATTGATCGAAGAAGTGGGTCCGCTCCTGAAGTAACGCAGCTTGCTTCCGTGGTGGGTTCCAAGACCATGATCAAGACGTTTGTACGCACCGGCGTACCCCGTGCCCGGTTCCGTCCGGCCAATGCTCCCATTGGCTATACGTCCTGCACCTACGAAGCAAGGAATGTGGAATTGTTCCCCGTTTCCTCCATCGTTTTTGTAGATACTATTACCTTGGCAAGCTCTGATGATGGAGAAGCCGCCGTACTGGCCGACGAAGCTTCCGGGATTACGGAGGGCGTTTTGCTTTCTTTGGGCGCTCAAGGTTTTTACGGAACGCAAATCGACGAGAACGGCTTCCCCGGGCTTCCCGACTTCATTGACGATACGATGATCGTAAGCGCGGACAGCTCCAAAGCTGCCGACAGTTACGACGGAACGTCCGTCTTTGCCGTCATTGAAGGTCCCAAGGGCGTGCACTGGCGCTGGGGCCGCGACCGGGGAATCAGCCTCGGGCCGTTCAAGGATACGTACATTCCCGGCAAGGACCCGGAAACGGGAGAGCAGGGAGCCATTCCCGGCAAGGCTGCCGATTTGACCGCCTTTGTTGCGCTGGTCAACAACTCCAAGCTGTCTGCCGCACGCCTGAAGAATATCGGAACTGCGGAAGGAACGACTCTGGATGACGACAAGCTGGCGGAATTGCTGGCCTTGTTCCCGGCTGGCGCCCGTGTGACGAAGTTCATCATGAACCGTATGGCCCTGGAACAGCTTCGCAAGAGCCGAAATGTGGTGAGTGTTTCTGTCAACGGAAGCAAGGCGGGCGGGGATTCCTCTGGCTCCGCTCCGATTCCGACGCATGCCCACGGCATCCCGATCTTGGTGACGGATTCCATCGTCAACAACGAAAGCGACCTGACTTCCATCACGGGCATTTCCCACTGGGGCAAGCACGCGCCGAAGAAGGTTGCCAACAAGAAGAACAAATAAAACAGAGAAAGGAACCTTAAACAGTGAATCCTATTAGACACACCCGCAAGGACGAATTGCTGACGGCCCGGATGAACATGCCGGGCACAGGCAAGGCGGTCTATTCCGAAGTTTTGGATGCGGGGCAGACGGGCGGCATTGATGAAATGGCGATCGTCATCGAGCACGAAGACCTTCCGGCCCTGGCTGCCGGAAAGAAAATCACGCTGACTTTGGAAGCATCCGAGGATGGCGAAAGCTGGGCCGAGGTGCCGGGGTTCTCCCTGGCTCCCACGGCGGGAGAAGCGGCGGGCGCTCTTGCGAACAGCATTTCCGGACGTGTCCCCTACGACATGGGACGCTACATCCGGCTCAAGGCCGTTGCGGACGCTTCCAGCGGCGACAACACCGCCGCCAATTGTGAACTCTCCATCCGTGTGTAAACGTCATGGCGCTGGTCCAAATCACGGAAAACACCCTGCGGGCCTTCCTTGCGGACGCCGAAATCACGGCGTTTGATTCGGCAGGTGCAGAGGGTGATTCCCCGGAACGGGCCGGCGCCCTGATCAGAACGACGTGCAACCTTGTTGCCGGCATCGTCAACGCCTCCGGAAAATACCCTGTCCTGGAAACAGGGCAGGGGAAGGTTCCGGAGGAACTGGAACACCCGACGCTTGTCTGGATACGTCACTCCATGCTGGCCGATCTGCCTGACATGGGAGACCTGGAAGGGTCCCCCCGTGCCAAGCAGTACAGCACGGCCAGCGAGATTTTCCGGGCCGTCCGGCAGGGTAAATTCTACCTTGCCCCCTATGACTCGGAAAGCAGCGGCGTTGAGGTGTTCGGTTCCGGGGAACCCTATCAAAACTGGTGCGAACTATGAGCGCTCTACCTGCAAGCCCGCGCATCGCCATCGGGGAAAAAATCTATCAGAAGATCGTTTCCCTGTGCGCCCATTACAACGGGGGGGAAGACCCCGGTATCGTCATGCGCGGCTGGGATGCAAGCCTGAAAGCCCTGATTGATCAGAAGCTTTCCAAGCTGGGAATTTGCGTGCTGGTGTGCGCCCCGAAGCGCAAGCCCCTTCAGGAGCACGGCGGCACAAACGCCGCCATCCTGACAACCAAAATCGTCATTGAAAGCAACCCCGTCCTGAAAAAGTCCGATGCGACCGCCGTGCTCGGCTGGGATGCGGACGATCTGGCCGATTTGCTCGCCATCGGGCTTGAAGGGCACCGGGAATTCAACTGGCTACCCAGCATGAAGCTCAAGGTGACAAGCACGGAGTCAAGTCGGGTACAGATGACCAACAAGGCCGTTACGATCACCGTTGAACAAACAGCAATATTGAAACATGGCAACTAAAACCACCACCCCCGCGGTCCAGGAGGCCGCCCCTACTCCGGCGCCCCGCATCGTCAAATGCCGGGTTGTCGTCAACAAGCTGGAACTCCCTCACGGCATTGCCGCGCGGGGAAGAATCGTCCACATCCCTGAAGACGTGTTTGAACAGCACAAGAAAGACGGGAACGTGACCCTTATTGACTACGTAAGAAACTAAATATCATGTCAGAACTATACAACAAGGAAATGCTTGTCGGTACGTTTCTCGACCTGTGCCCGTTTGGAACGACGGTCACGAGCGGAGAAAGCACCGATACCGTTGACGAGCATTTCAAGCCGGCGAAGGATTCCGACGCCTGGATGGTCGCCAACGAAGTGATCGACTACAAAATCACGCCGACCACCGAAGACGACGCCCGCACGGTGTTTTCCCGCGATACGACCTCGTATGTGACGCGGAAGAACACCAAGGTGACGGGCAACACCATCGAAATCAACTCGACGGAAATCAACCCGGTCTGCTGGCAGGTCATCTATCAGTGCGACAAGCTGGAAGCCGGGAAGGAAGTGCAGCCTTTTTCCCGCAACATCTACGGGCAAAAGGTATGGGCGCGCCTCACCAAGTACCAGGAAGACAAGAAGGAAATCATGGTCCTGGAAGTGGCGGCGCTGCTCAAGGTGGAACTCCCCACGGAAAACAACAAGCTGCTCACGCCGAAACTGACGCTTGAGGTTATTCCTTCCTCCCTGAATTCCCTGACGCCCACCGAAGAAATCGCTTTCCCGGCTCCTGCCGGGGCATGACACGCGGGCCGCCCCTCTGGTTCTTTGCATGGGGAGGGGCGGCCCGTATTTCCCTTTACCGTTTTTGAGACATGGAAACGACTGTTTCTCCTTTTTCCGTTACTTTTGACGGGCGCCCCGTCGTCCGCGCCGGGGAATGCCTGCTCGATGCCCTGCCGGAACACGCTTTCCCGGTCCAGTTCGGCACCTCGGCAACTCCCATCATCAACAGTCCGTTTCCCCGCCTGGATGCCTTCGGCAACATTTCCATGTCCTTCTCCATCTCCACCGTCCGGGAATGTGATTCCCACATGGACGCGTGGAGGAGCTTTTATGAATGGCTCCGCGACTGGAAGACGGCGGGGAAGGGAACCCTGACTTGGGCCGACTGCATCGGTTCCCATGAGCAGCGGTTCGAGGCCATCGTCGCCGACGCGGAACCCAAAGTGACAGGGCTGTATTTCATCGTCTCCTACAACTTCACTCTTGGCAAACCCCTATGAAAACCCTTGACGTTTCCAGCAGCGAATTCCTGGACATCGCCGAAAGCCCCGCCTACAGCCGGCTTTCCTTCGGGGGCGCCTCCGTCTCCTTCCGCGTCCCCGTAGACCGCTTTTCTTCCTGTCCCTATGAAGAGGGAGAAATTGTCAAAGTCGTGTGGCGTGGGAAAACCCTGCTCATTGGTCCGGTCATCAACCCGGAGCACTCCCTGGACGGTACTTCCGAAAGCTGGGACATCAAGATTCATGATTTCTGGTGGAATCTCGCCAACATCCAATATTTCAGCGATGGGCGCTCCCGCGGAATCTTTGCCTCGTACAAATACGGCACGGACGGGAGCCAGGTCAAACAGGCCACGGCCAAAATCAAGGACGCCCTGGCCGGCATCCTGGACCACGCCATCAAAACGGCCCTGGTTCCGATCAAGTACGACCTCCGGATTGACCAGGAGGCGGAACTGATACCCTTTGCCTACTCTTCCGAGACTTACGCTTCCCTCCTGATTCAAATTCAAAAATGGCGCCCCAACATGGCCGCATGGTTTGAGTATGGGGCTGGCGACGCTGTCACGCTGGTCATTGCCGATCATGCCAACCTGCCGGACGTGGTGCTTGACCTGTCCGCCGTGGACGTGAGCACCCTTTCCCTCAAGGCGCGGCCCGACCTGGTGCCCCCTGCCGTAGGGCTGACCTGCAACGCCTCCATTGGCACCAATGTGCAACGAGCCGTGGCCGTCTACCCTCCGGGGGCGTCCCTGTCCCAGCCTTATGTGGTCACTGCGGAGGTGGATGTGCCGGGCGGGCTCAATGTGTCGGATGCCTCCGGCCAGCACGAGCCCGTGGAAACTGGGACGCTGGGCTATGACGCTCCCCGGATGACCGTCAGGGGTGACAAATTCCCCGCGGCAAAAGCTCAATGGCTGGCCCGCGTCAAACGCTGGGTGCCGGCCCTGGCGGACTGCGCCAACCTGGAAGTTGCCAACCTCCCGACAGTGGTACCTATCACGCCCGCGGACGCAGAGCACCGGGGCTATGACCGCAACGCCATTTCCCATGAACTTATAGGCGGCCAAATCAACGGCAAGAGCTCAAAAATCAAGTGGGGCAAGGTCAAGGTTGATGTCCGGCTGCGCGCCACGGATCCGCCCGCCACGGCTAAGCAGTATTTTCCGGAATTTGCCGGGCGCACGGACGGCGGCGACCGCTGGATAGGGCTGATCCCGTTTGAGGTGACGACGACCAACGTCGCCCATGCCCGGTACCTGATGGACGACAAGGGAACGGTGGAATACCTGGATAACGGGGACGGTCCGGTTGACCCCGGCAACCCGGGAGACGATGGAGACTACAATTCCGCAGCCCTGTACGTCAAATTTACGGAGAGTATCTACAAGGCGACCCGCATCATGCCCTATGACGGCTCCGCGACTGTGCACGACGACTTTGACCAGGTTTGCGGGGGGCGCCTCTCCATCACGGGAGGGCTGCGCGAGTGGGAAACCATGCGTTCCGTCATCCAGGAAATTACCCTCGACCTCAAGACGGGAGCGTCTGATGTTACGGTGGGTGCCGCGGAACAGCTTTCCTTGCAAGACTCCATCGACAAGAGCAAGCAGCTCGCCGATGCCCTCCGCAACACCTCCCAGGCGTCCGCTTCCACGTCTTCCGGCGACGGTTCCGCGGGCGGCGTGGGACCGGGCGGCGGCGGGACCATCCCCAGCCCGGACATGGACGACAAAAAGCCGGAGCTCCCCAGCGTGGGGCCGTCCGTCAAGATCGGACAAGCCCAGGAGTCCCCGGCCATGGGGACAAGCGCCGTTGAAGTCGGCTTCCAGTGCCGGCTTGCCTACGATGATGCCGGGAAGGTGGATGAAGCCTACATCCGGCAGGGGAAAGCCATGTATGCCGGCAACTACATCGGGGGCATACTGCCGGAGGGCGCCGGTTCCGGCGGCTGGGTAAAAAGCCCCACCACCTCCGGGGAAGTCTGGCTGAAGGTGCAGTTGGATAAAGACGCCAAATACATGGGTTCCTATCTTTCTGCAGTCGGCGGGGTTACCGATCCTGTGAAGCTGGGGGAAGAGGACCGCCAGACTCCTTATGAATATTTTTTCCACCTTGCCACCATCGACGGCGACAAGGTTGTGCAGCATCAGACGGGAACGGTGTATTTACAGTACGATCCCGGAACCTTCGGCCCAAGCGGTAAATCATGATCAGGATTTACATTTTCACGTATGCTGGAGACGCCCAGGAGGCCGTTGCCTGCGTCCGGTGCGCCAGAACGGCGCTTCCCGGTGCCCTTGTAACCGTGGCGGACGATTCAGCCTTTCCGGTGCCGGAAGAAGTCAGGAGGGCTTTTCTGGCTTATGGAGCGCGCTACAAAAGGACGGATTTTCCCAGGAATGGCAATCTCAACGGGCCGGAATGCGTCAGGGGCATTATTTCCACGCTGGCCGGGGACGCCGCGGATGACGACATCATCGTCAAAATTGATTCCGACACGGCGCTTTTGTCCGGCGAGTGGGTCAGGAACATGCACGGAGTCGGCCTTGACTGGTACGCATGCGGATGTGGGGCACGCCGGTTCTTCGGCCTTTGCTACGCCATGAGTGGAAAAACAGCCAGACTGGCCGGCGAGGCCCTGGAGCATGCAACCCTGCCGGAAAACGCCCCGGAAGATCTTACCATTGGACGGACGGTCATTGACCTGTGCGGTATGGAACGGGGGCATTTTGCCGCTCCCTGGACACCCATGAACCGCGCCGGGCGCTGGTCCTGGTGGAACTGGGACAGCAGCACGACGGACCCGGAGGACTACGCCCGCTCCTATGACGTGGTGAACGTCGGGAACCCCCGTCCTCCCCACATCCCCAAAAGCGCCCGCTGGGAGGTCATGCACGCCATGTGCGACGCGGTCATGAATGAAAGGAGGGGCAAGGAATGATTGCCATTATCCCTGCCAAGGGACACAGCGACGCCGTACCCCGCAAGAACATGGCGGACCTGGGCGGGATGCCCCTGTTCTGGCACTCCGTCCGCTACGCGCGGGCGGAAGGCGTGGAGCCCGTTGTCAGCACTGACGATACGGAGATCAGGGATTACGCCTTGGAGCGTGGTTGCCGAGTGGTGGATGAAGTTGTGAACGACAGCAGCATGGTTAACTGCGTCCGGCAGGTGATGGGCCAGGTAGATGCCGACCGCTACGCCCTCCTTCAGCCCACCTCTCCCCTCCGGGAACCGGGATTGCTGAACAGAATGGAACGTATGAGCGCTGCCTGCGCCTTTACGGCCCAACGCATCAAGGTGATTGGCAGGCTGGGAACGCGTCTTGTTGTTCAGGGGCGGCGGCAGGACGCCTGCGACATCCTTCTTCAGTTCGATGGCTCCATTCTCACTGGTACACGATTCATGGCGGAACAGGGCATCCTTTTTGCCCCGGATGCCGTAGCTGTGGAGCAGCGCCCTCCATTCACCGTTCAGATAGATCATTCAAGCGATCTTAACATAGCAAGAGCATTATATGAATATAGCAATAGTTGGAAATAAGCACATCGCTCACGACTGTTCCGCACGCATTGACGTGGCGGATATGGTTGTACGCATCTCTAAAATGGACCACCTGGATTCCGGGCTGGTGGGGACGAGAACGGATGCACTCTACTTGGAACCAAATTGCGTATGGTGGGGATATCCTCCCGAACGTCGCAGGCTGGATATGCTCAATACGATCCCGTCGATTTACATCAGGAATTCATGGTGGCGGCGCACTGGGGAAAAACTTATCTCGCAGGGTATTCTGCGTTGGGATCAGGTGCATGTCATCCCTCCGGAAGTGGAGAACGGACTGAAGGACTGCACGACGTTTGCAATGGCTGTCTACGATGTTCACAGGCGGTTACCGGAAGCGGTTATTTTAGGCGCGGGCGTCGACTTCGGACAGGAACGGGACCGCGTTTTCCCTTACCACGCCCATAGTGGGGAAAGTTCCTATATGGACAGCCTTGTCAAGCGAGGAGTGCTTTTCCCTATTTAATTTCAACAACTAATAAATAAACAACATGTCAGACAAAGAACTAAACATCAACATCAGGACGACCGCCGACACTTCCGGAGCCGACCAGACTGCGGAGGCCATCAACAAGACCCGGGAAGCGGCCCAGGGAGCCGGCGAAAGCGCGGACGCCATCAACCAAGTAACCGATGCCCTGAACAATGCCAAAACGGCAGCCGAGGAAACCGGCGCCGCCATGAATGAGGGCATAGGGCCGGAACAGGAAAGAGCTTTGGAAAACGCCAGGAGCAAACTTGACGAATACGCCGACGCCCTGACCGCTGCCGGTTCCCGGATGAAAGCCGCCTTTGACGACAACCCCGGACTGACCGGCTTTATCGACGAAGTAACCAACGGTGTTCTGACCTCCGAAGAATTCAGGAAGAAGCTGGAACAGGTGGATGACGTCTTTGAAGTCCTCAACGACAGGGCCTCCAACCTGGACCTTGGGGCGAAGTGGGGGGATGGCCTTGACGAAAACCTTCAGAAGATCATCGACGATTACAACAAGGAAATGGACGCCGCCGACAAGGCAGCGGACAAAGCGGAAGATGCGGAGGCCCGGAAGCAGAAAGCCGCCGCGGCTACGGTGGAACGGCTGGAAGCCGGGAACCGCCGCGCCTCTGCCACCTATGAGGAATTGCAGGCCGAACTTGAAGCCTACATTGCCAAGCTGGAAGAGGCCCGGAAGGCGGGGGACAACGTAGCCCAGGCGGATGCCCTGAAGAATATTCAGGATTTGGGAAGGCGCATCAAGACGGCAGGAGAAGCCGGAGAACTCACCACGACGCAGGTGAAGGGGATGGCCGGACAAATCACCATTGCGGCAACGCGCATCCTCGGCATGTCCAGTTCCCTGCGGGGGGCCATTCCATTCATTCATTTGTTCGGCACCACCATCAAGACGGCCATGGGGCCGCTTGGCTGGGCCATGCTGCTGATCCAGGGGCTTACCGCGGGCATTAGTGCCCTGATTGACCATTTCAAGGCCAAAAGCGATGAACTTGACAAGGCAGCCGAGAAGGCAAAGAGGAAGCATGATGAAATCAACCAGTATTTGAGGGATGCCGAAAAGGGCCGCCTTGCTCTTGTTCAGAAAACGAAACAGGAGGATGCGGCCAACGTCGTCAACCGGGAGTATGAACAGTACGTCAAAAACATTACGTACGAATATCAGCAGCAGACAAGGGAAATTGAGTATCAGCTTACCCTTCGCAAGATGGAGATTGCCGAAAAGCAGGGGGCGGACACCTGGAAAAACAAGATGGAACGTTTGGATGTAGAGGAACAATACCAGGATGGCAAAATCAGCAAGCACGAAAGAAAGTACAAGCTTTTACTTCTGGATCAGGAACTTGAAAGGATAACGGAGCGAGCCAAGATTCAAACCGCTCATGAGGAAGACCTTGCCTTAGCTGACAAACAAGGGGATGCCGAAGGGAAAAGAAATACAGCTTTAGGCGAAGCCTCACGGCTACAGGATGTGAAAATGAGTCTTCCTACTGTTGATGAAATGGCAGGGATTTTCAAGAAACAGAATGAAGTTCAAATGGAGGTACAATCATGGGATAAAAGAATAGAAGAGGTTGGAAAGAAGGTTTCTTTAGTAAAAGAGGCCATAGAGGGTATTCCCGATTTTTTACCAACGCCCGAAAAAATGGTAAAAGAAATGGAAAAACTTGAGAGAGAAAAGGAGAAATATTTAGAATCCAGGAAACGAGCACAAAATTCCCTCAATAATTCAGTGAACCATATTTCTAATATTCAAGAAAGACTGGAAGAAGAAGGCATATCGTTTCAACCTTCTTACGGTGTAGGCAAGGACGGGAAGCCTGTTACTAACGAACAAAGAACCGAAGAATATAAAACCTCCTTAAAAAAGGTTGAAGCCAGACAAAAAACAGCACTAGAGGAGGCAGGAAAACACCAAGAAGAATTAAATGATATTTTGAAAGAGCGTGTTATTATTCAAAAAGGAATGTTGCGTCTTGAAACAGAAGAAGCGAGAAATGAGCAAGTACGAAAGAAAGAAGATAGGGTAGGGGAAAAGGAATGGAAAAACGAAAAGAAGAAGGAAGAGGAAAAGGGACAGAAGAAGCTTGACCAGAAAAATGAACAGGAACTAAAGAAGCTTCAGCGGGAACAGCAGCAGGAAGCCAACAAGGCCATTAAAACCTTTGTGGAAGGCTTCACCATCAACGCTGGGAAGAGTGCCTCCCCCCGGCAAACCGCCATAGTTCACAAAGCTATTGACGGTATCAGAAAAGACATAGAACGCGCAGCGGCTGATGGGCATATTGACCCGGAAGAAATGCAGGATTTAGGCAAGCTTTTTGTGGGAAAACTGACGGAACTTGGAGTTGCATCAAGACAAGCTATCCAGGGTTTGAAACAGGAGTTCGACAGCAATATGGGGGCTGTTAATGCAGAAATCAAAGCCATTAAAAAGTGGGCCAACACCACGGAGAGACAGAAGCGGCCCGGTTGTGTTGTGAATGCTCCTTTCCGCAGATAACTTTTCCATTTAGTTTTTTTCTTGTTCATGATATGGTTACTTTATGGATGCTTCTATTGCTTTTATTGGTGTCATTTTGATTACCTCATTTGCGGTTTATTTAGCATGGAAAAAATCGAAGACTAGTTTAGGTAATGAAAAATATTCGTCGAATGGAATGGCAAGAAATGAAGAAAAGGAGGACCAAACCGAAATGAATAATTTCGCTGGATCAGAAAAAAGCCATGGAGAAAACCACTCTGCGGACGGTATATCTGGGGCATTCCGAGGTGTTGGCATCGTTTGCTTTGTACTGGCCGTAGTCGTTCCTCTTGTGCTTTTGGCTGGTGGGAGCGGTCAGACCATCTTTGCTGCTGCAATTTTCCTTGTCCTTGCCCTTTCCGGGTTAGGCTGGCTGGGTGTCGGGGTCATTATCCGTCTCTTAGAACGGATTGCCGAGAACACGGGGAGAAAGTAAGAAGAATGGAGCACGGGCGGTTGTCCGTAGGTTATCCGTACAACCCTTGAAAAATGGTTAAAAACGGGCAAGTACGGACAACCTATGCCGCTCATTTCTGTACAAAAATGTTAGTAAATACTAGGAAAGTTAAGAAACGTATAATGTTATAAAGTGATTTGGGAGCAGGATGTCGCAGGTTCGAATCCTGTCTTCCCGACCATTTTTTACTCCCAGTAATGGGAAAAACCAGGGAGAGTCTTGAATATTCCAAAATAAGGAGGGAAATAATTTTTGACTTTTTAATTTGATTTCAACATAATGACAAATGCCAGAAGAACTACTGTTGTTGATAAGTCTATTTTAGTTTTTTGTTGTAGAAATTAGTAGAATTTCATCCGATGAATATGAGATTCACGGCATTTCTGAAGCTATTGGGATTAATGGTCTCAACTTTGCTTGCATTATGTTCCTTCTCTCTTGGGGTGGAAAATTTCTCCAACCTTCCTCCTTGTCCCGGAAGCAGGATAACGGATGCTTTAGTGGATTCTTCAGGTATTTTATGGGCTTCAACCCAGGGTGAGGGATTATTCTACTTGGAGCTGGATAAAAATGTCTGGAAAAAGGCAGGAACAGCGGCAGATTTTCCAGATACTGAAAATTTCTATGCCCTGGCTGAAGATGCCCAGGGAAGAATATGGGTGGGAACAGACCGTTGGGGAGTGTGTATTTGGAATGGCAAACAATGGAAAACATACACCCGTAAGACGACATTGCCGGGTGGCCGTGTTTTTGACATTAGCGTCTCTTCTGCAACAGGGGATGTTGCCGTAGCAACCTCGGGAGGCATTGCTATTTATTCCCCTTTGACGGATTCATGGAAGGATGTCACGCGGGCCGATGGCTTGCCTGAAGATCAAGTTTCAGCACTAGCCTTTGATAGGTCGGGAGATTTGTGGGTAGGCTTCTTAACGGCAGGAATGGCCCGGATGACTCTTAAGGATGAATACAAGACCTGTGAGTTTTTTCAGTCAAAATGGCATTCGGATGATGCACGCAAGCTTTCGCAACCTCCGGTTCTTTTCGGTGCAGGGCTGCCGTCAAATTTGTGCAATACCATGGCTGCCAATGGTAATTCCGTATTTGTGGGCACAACGTCAGGACTGGGAATAAAACGCGGTGACAAAGAGATTTTTATCCGGGGAATGGATGCCGTGGAAAAACTGAAAGCGAAGGGAATTATGAAATCTTCCCAAGGTAAATTGAGGCCTCTTCCCGAAGATTATGTGACGAGCCTTTATCCCGTAAAGGAAGGAGTGTGGATAGGCTTCCGCAATCAAGTTCCCATCTTGCTTAATCCGGCAAATATGCAATATGAAAGTTCTGTGAACACTAAATTGGCAGAGAAAAAAAAGGGAGGCACAGTCAGTTGTTTTGTTGATCTTCCTGATGGGACTGTTTTAGCTGGAGTTTTTGGAGAAGGGTTTCGGGTCGTTGGAAAACAACAGCCAGTAAAAAGAAAAGACGTCGTCTTGGAGATGAAATCAAACATCCAAAAATTTTTTCCATTCCAGATGATCAGGCATGGCATAATTCTTTGAACCAGTTTCAATCTCTGCCGCTTGGCGAAAGGCCTTATGGTATTTGTTTTGCCTGTGATGATTGGGAAACACAGGGCGACTGGTGCAACAGATATGGACGCCATTTTTCCTTAAGACGTTCGGCAAAAAAGTCATGGGGAAATATCATGCATCGTTTTGATCAACGAAAGGATTTCCGAGGCTATTTGTATGACGCCAGAGTAACTCTCGGGCCGAGGAAGAAAATCAAAGATGCCTGGATATCGGGGAAATTCTATGAAGAAAATGCAGCGTCCCGAATTTGTCTGTACAACATCAACGATGCGACCCGTCCCTGTTCCGAATGGAGTGATCAGGGTTATATGCACGGGACCTTTTTTGATGGTCCAGACTTATGGGTTCTTGTACGCGTTCCTGCTGGTAAAAATGAAATTTCCCTCTACTTCAACCAACCCTTATCCAATGACATTTCACGCTATGATCGGGATTACCTGATCGAAGCTCGTTTTGTCGAATCTCGTTTGCCTCAGGAGGTTCTGATTCAAAGGAATGGGAAAAAATCGGAAAATATTGTAAACCTTGAACTAACCCGTATCATGTCGCTTCCTGTTATGGTCCGTACGAGATGCCGGGATTTCGGGAATAATGGAGTATATAAAAATTTTCGGAATTATCCCTTTTAGTCTTGTTCTCCCCCTCCTATTGCATAGGGTAACAAAAAAAGCTCCTTTCAAAGAAGGAGCTTTTGTTAGATGTTCAAATATGATTTGAATCTATTTTAGACAATAAAAAATTTACTCAGAAGATGAAATAGGGTCACATTGATGCTGTTCTGCTTCATTTTTAACTTGAGCTTTAACTGTTTCATTGCTCATAATATTATCCACATGCACATGACACAATGTTGAAAGACATTCAACAAATAGAAAAATTACAGCTATAAAATAAGCAATAACATAATAAGCCAAGACTGTAGCTGGGGCCAAAAGAAGATAGAGATTTTTTTCACCCAACTCGGAAGAATATCCTTTATACATGAAATAAATTCCTATGACACATGTAGGAAAAGATAAATAAGGATATAGTCTGACTGTAAAAAAATGACCAATCTTATCAACTTTCTCATTAGCCTGCTCATAACGTTTTTCGAAGTAATCTACATGCAAATTTTTTTTATCATTAGATGACATTAAAACACAGAGCTTAGCAAGCCCGTGTTTCATAATGTGGAATATTCGAAATATTATATTTTTAAAAATTTGTTGAGGCTTGTCCCATATGTTAGTAGCGATTAAAACACCACACATTACAGCACAAAAATTAGAATATTCGTCTGGCATAATAGGAGTAATTTAATTTCCTAAACAGAACATTTTCCAAACCCAGCATCGAAAATACATTTCAAGTTTTCGACCATTTCTGGGTCATTAGCGCAAACTTTAGCATGCCTATTTTCAGCATCCGTTTCATAACGAAATCTTTTATTGTCAGAGATGCAAAAATCGTTGTTTGAGCATTTACAAAGAAGGTGAACCTCTGCTCCACCTTTCAAGTTCAGGATATCATAACAATCTCTTGCCTCTGGTACAGAGGACCGAACCGCAATACGAATTTTTACTCCTCTATTCATGGCATCAACAATTAAATCTTTTGTTTCTTTAGTGCCATAAATATCAGAAGCAAGTTTAGAACATTGAATGTAAACGTAATTTACTGAAGCACGAATAATTTCTTGAATAATAATACAAGCATGCTCGCGACTGATATTGTCTATCCACTCTGGCGAATCTTCTTCTATTTTTTTAACAAAGTCGTTTTTGTAAAAAATTGACATAATAATTGTAAAACTTAAAAATATCGGGAAAATTATGTCGAACTCTTAAGTCTGGTCAAGCTTTTCCTGTTTTTTTATAATGTTCAGAATGTTTGCTCTCTAAAAAATTACACTTTTTAGCAATTTCATTTGATGGCATTTTGTTTCTGTTATTCCTGTTGGAATTGACTCTTATTGAATGCTATCCGTTCATCTGATGCCATAGGTATTTCCTTATGTCTCAAATAGCTTTCTAACAAATAATAAAAATCGTTTTTAGGGTCTCTTATTGTAGGGATTTACTCCCTCCTAATCTCTCTTCCACCGCCCTCAAAATCCATTCCTCCACAGACAACCCTTCCTTGACGGCCCGCTTGACCACTTCATTCAGAGTAGAATTTTTCATTCGAACGGCGATTTGAGATTCGAGTTCCGAAGGATAGTCCTTACTCATCAAATGACGCAATGAGCCTTGCACGTTTTTAGGGATTCTTTGACGGGCAAACCAGTTATGAACCACGGTGGTTTGGACTCCAAGAGCCTTGGCTATTTCGGCACGGCTAATGGAATGTTCGCTGAGCCATTGGCCTAATTTTTTAGTGTCCACATAGTCCGGTTCAGGCTTGGAATTGCTCGTAAACATGCGGTTTGATTATCTGATAGAACCCAGTTCATAGAAAGAAAGAGCTTGTGTTGTTCGCATTTGTTATGTTAATAACTCGCATATGATGATTATTGCGATTCGCAATTGAGACCCTCAAGAGGGAATCTTTGTTGGCAAGCGTGACTTCATTATGACTTCAACCCATAAACGACCATGAAGAAAAACTTATTTATAACGTGTGCATTAGGTCTATTATCCTGTGCTTTTTCAGTCCAAGCGTCTGACCCTTGGAACTATTATAGAGCAGGCAGTTCTTACAGTTCCCCATCCTATACTCAGAAATACGATTCTACCTTTGGAATGAGTATCAAGGGTGTTTATGGGATTGCGGGAGATAGTGACATGCCCAATCTTGGCGGCGGTCTGCTCAGCCTAAATTCCTATACTGAAACAGGAGATATCGTTCACGAATTGTCTTTGACGGCGGGATTGATGTCTTCCGATGCTAAACATTTCAATGCCTTTGATATTGGCCGCGAATTGGGATATTCCGATGCTCAGATTCAACAATTTCTTAATGATAAAAATATTACGAATGTTGACCTGAAAATCAAATACCAAACATCTATTCCATTACTGGCGGGATATACATTGAACCTTCCATTAGTACAGGAGAAAGCGTATTTCTACTTAGGAGGCAAGATTGGCATCACCTTTAATACATGGAGAGCAACAGCAACGCTTGATAGAAAAGTTTGGCATAATTCCTCTTATCGAATTGAGCGTAAGAGAATTAGTGCTTCAGAATACAATGCTGATTTTACCTTTTCTCTTACGGCTGGCTTCCGTTTTGCCATTGGTAACAAAACAGATTTGATTCTGGGCTATGAACTCCTCAAGTTCCATGAAGTCGAACCCTACCACCTTATCCAAGCTGGCATTAGCTGGACCTTCTAATCCCCTTCGGCGGTGAATTAACTGGCCTCCTTCCTTTCGGGGAAGGGGGCGATTCTTTGATTTGCATGACTTAGGCCGTCACCTTGTTTGCAGGGTGGCGGCTTTTCATTTCCAGCACAACCCCATCAAAACCTCAAAGGCCTCATTTTCGTTCCTATAACATTGCCTGAAACAGAATTCATCCACATATTTCTGTAGGTGTTTAAGGGAGACATGATGAAATATTCCATGAATCCCTCTTTTCAATAAAGCCCAGAAGCTTTCAATCCCATTGGTATGAACCCCATTGCCCGCGCTGAACATAACGTTATGGTCAATCATGATGCGGGTAAGGTTCTTATTGTTAGGATATTTTAGAATATTGTAGCCCTTGAACTGGTCAGTCATGACTTTGGTATTAGGTTTGCAAACCTTGCTAAGGACATTGAATAATTGTTTGCCCGTCAATTGTTTTCCTTCTTCATTCCTATTGGCAACGACGGCATGAACTTTCCCAGTTCCCCTTTCTCTGACTCCAATAACAGGAACTTTAGCCGTCCCTCTTCCTCTAGGATTTTTCGGCAAATCGTCATCATCCCCATGTTCATTTTTCTTCCGGGGTTTTCCTCCAACATAGGTTTCGTCAATCTCAACAATCGCCTCAAAAGTTTCTCCTACCTCTCTTTTTGCCATTGCCCCTCTAATCTTATGCATCATCCTCCAAGCAGTTTTATAAGAAACACCTAATTCCCTTTTCAATTGCATAGCAGAAATCCCTTTTTTAGACAAACAAACCATATTGATAGCATACAGCCAATGCCTTAAAGGCATTCTTGTTTCTTCAAAAATGGTTCCCTTGAAAATAGAGAATTCCATCTTACAGTTGTTGCAATAGGCATTGCGGCAATTATAGTGAGCGTGATAAACCTTCTCTGTTTTCCCGCAAAACGGGCAAACTATTTTCCCATCAAACCGTTTTTCAATCAGGTATTTTGCCACGCTCTCATCATCAGGAAATTTTTCAATGAATTCGCGGTACGTCATGTTCTACTCCTTTCTTTTTCTAGGAGTAGTGTAATGGATTATGGGGGATTTACAAGATTAAAGTATATAGTTCCGAAAATTTTTATACGGACCGGGCCGGATTCTATTTTTTAAGAATTTCCAGAAATGGCTCTAAAGAGGCGACTCTTGGTGGTGTTTTTCTGAATGCATGTCTGGAAAGCGGCTATCAGAATGCCAGGATGCCTTCCCCTCCGGAACTTACTTCCATAAAAAATGCTGATGTTCCGGAAAATCTACTGAAAGCTTGGAGCAACTGTTTTGTGAAACGGGCCGATTCTCCATTTCATCTTCGCCTTTCCCAAAAATTACTGCTTTATACGTTCAGGAAACTATGGAATGAGGCTTCAGTTCCCGATCCATTGAAAGAAAACTGGAAGTGGCATCTAAAGATCTGGGATGAAGGCGATATCAAGAAATTTGAACAAAAGATGCTTGAGACATGGTCAACGGAGCAAATGAAGGATTCTTATTATCGCTCCAGCTATAAATTCCCCAACAGTCCCAATGTCATTGATTTTACTCCCCAGGAAATCAGAATGATGGATAGATGGAAAGTTGATTGGAAACAATTTATCATTGGAACAAAGCAATACAGTGAATCAAATGTAAATAAAATGAGATTACGGCTGAATGAATATTTTAATCGATAAAAGACATATGAGTATATTGCGGTATTATTATATTGTTCTAATTGCCTGTCCTCTGATTCTGCAAGCGAGTTGGGCGAGCGGGGAGCCGGGAGGTAAAATCAAGGTGGATCCTCAGTCACTTCCCATATGTACTATAGAAGAGGCAGAAGGAGAGGATCCAGAAGATGAGAACAGCAATAAATATGCCATTTTTGAACCAGAGAAAATCAAGGAGTATAAAGCTAAGGGGCAATTCACTGTTGTTGTCGTGGAGCCGCCGCAGCCACATGCAGGATACGAATTGGACGAAGAGAAAAAGTACGAATGGACCGTTACGGAAAAGTTGGAAGTCAAAAATGGAGATCAGGACACTTGTACTGTCCATTCGTCTAACAAGGAACACTGGGGAAAAGTGATCACGGTAAAATGCAAGATGAGTTTTTATGAGACTAAAAACGGACAGAAAAAACATTTGACTGATCTTGAAGCCGCACACAAATTATTAACTCCAAGCCTCCTAATCCATCAAATAAGTTTCAATCACGTACAGGGTAAGCATGACAAGGATGCTATGGATTTATTAAAAACTTATAAAGGGAAAATCATAGATGTCCCGGAAGCAACTTTTGATAAGAATGGCAAAGCAACGAAATCGGAACCTTTTCTCTATATTGGCGGTAAAAAACCTGATCTAAAAATTAAAGCGGAAGTAAAACCTGGAATCATAAAGAAAGCGAAGGTAAAGACAAAGGGTGAGGGAAAAGTTTCGAAAAATTTCCTCCCAGAACTGGATGAACAGGAATTTGATAACAACACAGAATTTGAAATTCCTTTCAAAGATAATATTGATTCCAAATTGAATAAAGGAAATCAACAATGGACTTGGAGATTAACAGAGATTCAAGGAACTGCTCTTACTAACGAGACAATTGTTTTTGAAACAACAGTTAGGAATGGGTATGTCCTGTTTAGTGAACCACTCAAATCGCCGTGGGATATGAATGACAATAAGAAAAAACCATGGATTAAAGCGCTAGATGTAGTAATAGAAGGTTCAGGGAATATAGGGCTTGATAAAAATTCATCAGATTCAATCATAAAAAATATTACTAATTATACTTTTAGCAAGATGGGGTGGACTTATGATACGGTGAGGGGAGCACCAAAGTATACTCCATCACTTGGTACTATTAATCTGGATTCCTATCTTGAGAAGAACAATGGGAATGTAGTCAATTGTTACGACCAATGCTTTTCTCTAACTGCTCTCGTTAGATTGCTTGGAATCAACGTCGAAGGAAATTATCAGGAACCTTTTGGGAATATATTAACTGTCAATTTAATAGGAGTGGGTTCTTGTAATAATCCTTTTTATAAAAATCCTCGCCTTCCCGCAGCTCTTGCGGTCCCAGTCATTCTGAAAACAAATCCCTATTATCAGTATAGGACCGGATTTGGTAATCATGCATATGTCGTATTCGATGTAAGTTTATTTGGTTCTTCGTTTAAATTTATTTATGATGCCTGTGCCGGACCAGTAGTTGGTGATAGTTCTAATTCCTATCAAAAAAGCACGATAGAAAATCCACCTGTTCCGCCTAATAGTAGAATATTTAAAACAGAGTTCTCATGAAAAATATATTGATTATACTATTTACAATATCATGTACTTCCGTTTCATTATTTGCAACGGAGTCTATGCCTTTGATGACAGTAGCTGCGGAAAAAAATAGATCTTCCATGCAAAGCATAAGATTGCATGGGCTAAAAGACTTGGAAAATACTTCCTTTCATTTTGGAAGTAAAAAGTTAACAGATCAGGCGCCTGATCTCAAAAAAATCCTCCATGGATTAAAAGTGAGAAACGGTATTTTTTTTGTTACCTCCGATTCATGGAATCCTATTCTCTATTGCAATCAACATGGACATATAAATGGATCGATGGATGTCAGATACTCCACCAGTGTTTTCGGCATACGGACTGATATGATTATTTTTGAAGGAGCTTCATTCAATTATTGGTCCATGCCTTCCATTTATAAGGAAATAGTGTTAAGCGACGATTGCTGGGTTATGACCAAAGGTGATGATATTCTTTGTTTTACGTTTAAAAACGCTGGATTGGCGTTCAAGGGATTTACCGATCCGGCTACTTTTGTTACCCCCGAAACGGTAAAGACGAGATATGCCTCTACGCGTGAAATGCTGCCTGTACTTAAAGCATTGTCTCTCGTTCTGGATGGGAAAGCGCCGGCTGTTTATGATTTTGATTTAGCCCAAGAAAAATTAATGGAATTCAACCGATCTATCAAACAGCGGGACCGTAGGGCCAGAGAAGTATCCAAACTCCGTTGGCAAAAAGAAGAGAAGCAGCGGGAAGAACGAAAAAAACTTGCTCCCGACTATGGCATTCCCGGAAAGTTTCCTTTTAGCGTTCGTGGGGAATCTGATTTATCGGAAGGTTTAAAGTGGAAAAACTTTGATACATATTTCTCATCTCTTTCGCTTTCTCCCGACAAGAAGGTTATTTTGCCCAATCCCGATCAGGGTGCTATCAATCAGGCATGGTTGAAGACTGTTTGGAAGAAGGGAGACGTGGATGTGGTGGATGAACAGGAAAACGGCGTGGTTGCGCGCCTTCATACGGAAGGGAAAGACGATGACAAGAGCGATATTTGGCTTTTTGTCGGCTATTGCCAGTCTCAGTCTGCGGCCATGAACGAGCTGTATTCACGGCGTTTTCAGAAAACCCCGGACAGGCCTGAACAATGGTCTTGGGATGACGAAATAGCAACAGTGGTCGTCAATCCGTTCAAACTGGGAGATTACAGTTTGGGAAGGCAGGGGGTATTGGGCGATTTTGGCGGAATTATTCCGTCGAGCAACGAGTCGTCCCTCTTTTTCGTGAACGGTAATACGGTAGTAGCCCTTGTTTCCATGGATCCGTCTTGTTCTGTTCTTTCCCTAACAGAGCAAATTGATAAGAGGCTTGAAGCAGTCAGGAAAAACAAATAAATGTTGAACCGTATATGGAACCTGAATAATGTTATCTTGAGAAGAAATCCTGGAGGTGCAGTATTCCGGAGTTTTTTTAGTTCATAAAACCAGATATGGGGGGTCTTCGCCTCTTGTGCCCGGTCTATTTTTCAACGTGCTTTTTTATTGCTTTTGGGAGGCATTCCCGTGTTGAGGGAGATTCTCTTTGTTGATATCATGGAGAAAGCCGATTTTTTACTTGAGCTTCGGAGGGAGGCAAGCAGAGTGAATATATGAAGCAGAGTCAGCAAAAAACAGCCTCCTTTTCCTGGCTGGTGGGGTTGAGGTGGTCATTTGCCGGGTATGTGGTAGGGACGCTTTTTGCGGCGGGGGCAGGGGCGCTGGATTTTCCCATGCTGGCGCGGGCCATGCTTTTGGCGGCGGCGGTTTGTTTTGTCGTGTCTCTTGTTTGTGCGGGGGCGTGTATCCGGAGCAGCAAAGCGGCCCGCTGGTACTTACTTCTTGTACTCGTGATGATTATGATCGCGCTGCTGTTCGGGCGTGAAAATATTAATTAGTCATTTGTATATGTTTTGATTGACCGAGTGTGCACTGATATATAATTTCCGATCATGTTCCTTCGATTATTATCAAGTTTCTCTCTCATGGCTGGCATGACTCTGGTCGCCCAGGCGAACGCCCAGCCTTATCCGGATTCCGATTCCTCAGACGGTTATGATACCGGCTATTATGCGGAAGCTTATTCCGGAGGCTACAATAGCTCTCCGGCTCCCACGGGGGAGAACGCCTCCAAGCCCGTTTTTCCCACGCAGTCCTATTTTGAGTTGCTTGGCCCCATGGATTCCAGAAACGGACATGGGAGCGTGAACATACAGAATTGGATGACGGACCTGAATTTGTGCCGGATGTCCAGCGGTTCCTGGGGTTTTTCCTCCACGGCCGCCCTTCGTTTGAGCTGGTTCAACGGAGAAGGCGCGCGCGAGATGGATGTGGATGAGCTGTACACGATTTGGCTGAATGTGACCGCGTCTTACAAGCTCAGGGGGAAGACGAGCCTGGTTTTCGGCGTAACGCCGCAGATTTCCACGGATTTCGATACCTGGACGACCCATAATTTGTTTTTCGGCGGCCATGCCCTTCTCGCAGGTCCCTTGAATGACCGGTTCAGCTATGGTATCGGCGTCGGCTGTTATCCGCAGCTGGGAGATTTTCCCCTCCTTCCCCTTATCCAGTTTGAGTGGAAGGCAACGAACAATTGGACCCTTCAACTGGAAGGAGCCCGGCTTTCCTATATCAACAAGGTGAGCGAGGGGCTGACGTGGGGGCCTTTCGTTTCCGTGGTGTCCGGCACCTGGACGATTCACCATGACCGCCGCGTCCGCCAGTTCGAGTGGATTTCCGGCGTCGCCGGCGTGGGCGCCGACGTAGGCCTGGGACACTGGGGCAGCGTTCGTCCCAGGCTGGTGGCGGACGTCGGTTTTTCCTTTGGGAACTCCGGCACCATCAAGACCAGCAACGGGAGCCATGAGCTGGAGAAGTACCATTACGATCCCGGTTTCTACCTGCGCGCGGGATTGCAGTTTGAGTTTTGATCGGCCAACAGGATTAGCGAATACATAACAAAGGCCCCCGGAGCATTCAGCGCTCCGGGGGCCTTTCTGCAAATGGGGCGTTTGGAGCCGGAATTATTCCCGGCAGCGGTCAGGCTTCTTCAATGGAGGGCCTGCCCACGGAATGGTACTCAAATCCAACGGCCCGGATGTTGGCCGGAGAGAGGATGTTCCTTCCGTCAAAGATGATGCGGTTGCGCATGACGTCCGCCAGCTTTTGCAGGTCCGCATTCGCGTATTCGCTCCATTCCGTGGCGATGATCAGCACTTCCGCATCCCGGGCGCATTCGTACATGTCTTCCTCCAGCGTGACGCCCATGGGTTCTAGGATTGGGGCGGCGGTGTGCATGGCCTTGGGGTCCGTGGCGGTGACGATGGCTCCTTCCCTGCGGAGCTTTTCACACAGCTTGAGGGCGATGGATTCCCGGATGTCGTCCGTGTTCTGCTTGAAGGCCAGGCCCCAGACGGCTATTTTTTTATCCTTGAGCACCCACAGACGGTCCCTGATCTGGTCCAGGAAGTGGATGTGCTGGGTGTCATTGATATGTTCCACTTCCTCCAGCAGGGTGAAGGGAATGCCCAGCGTGCGGCTGATGTTGATGAAGGCTTTGACGTCCTTCGGGAAGCAGGAGCCCCCGTAGCCCAGTCCCGCGTTGAGGAAGTGGCGGGAGATTCGCTTGTCCATGCCGATGCCTTCCGCCACCAGTTCCACGTCCGCTCCCGTTTTTTCGCAGACCTTGGCGACGGCATTGATGTAGGAAATTTTCAGGGCCAGGAAGGAGTTGGCGGCGTGCTTGATGAGCTCCGCAGAGTTGACGTCCGTTTCCAGAATGGGCGCGTGGATGGGCTGGTAGACGCGCTTGATGACGTCCATGGCGCGTTCCGAGTTGGCGCCGATGACGATGCGGTCGGGATGCAGCAGGTCGTCCACCGCGCATCCCTCCCTCAGGAATTCAGGGTTGGAAACGATGTCGAATTGCACGTCCGTTCCTGCATAGCGCTTGATGGTCTGGCGGACTTTTTCACCGGTTTTGACGGGTACGGTGGATTTGTCCACAATGACCTTGTAACCCATTTCCGGTTGGAGCACCTGGGCGATTTCCCGGGCCACTTTTTCAATGTAAGTGAGGTCCACGGAGCCGTCCGTATTGGGCGGCGTGGGTACGGCAATGAAGATGACTTCACTTTCCGCAATGGAATCAGCAATGGAGGAGGAAAATTCCAGGCGTCCCACGGCCACGTTTTTTTTCACGAGTTCTTCCAGCTTGGGCTCGTAAATGGGAATGGACCCGGATTGGAGGGTGCGTATTTTTTCCGCGTTATTGTCCACACAGATGACGTGGTGGCCCATTTCCGCAAAACAGGTGCCCGTGGTAAGCCCCACGTAGCCACTGCCGATGATCGTTAAATTCATGGTATCAGTGCAAATATATGGTAAAAACTTGGTTGATTTAAAGGATAAGGCCTGCAGGGCTGATGTTCAAGCATAATGGGGAAGAGGATTTTTTCTGTCAAAATAAAAAGTTCCTGATTGAGCGCCGTTCTTCCCTGTGCTATAACCGGGACCAGACAGAAAAGATCTGTTTATTTTAATTTGAACGTTATGAAAACACCTATTACCGTTACCGTTACAGGAGCCGCCGGCCAAATTGCCTATTCCCTGCTGTTCCGTATTGCTTCCGGCAGCATGCTGGGACCGGACCAGCCGATCAACCTGCGCCTGCTGGAAATTCCCCCGGCCATGAATGCTCTGGAAGGGGTGGTAATGGAACTGCGTGATGCCGCGTTCCCGCTGGTCAATGAAATCGTTCCCACCTCTGATCCGGATGAAGCCTTCGCCGGCGCCAACTGGTGCCTTCTGGTAGGCTCCGTGCCCCGCAAGGCCGGTATGGAACGCAAGGACCTGCTGGACATCAACGGCAAGGTGTTCATCGGCCAGGGCCAGGCCATCGCCCGCAGCGCCGCCAAGGACGTGCGCGTGCTGGTTGTAGGCAACCCCTGCAATACGAATGCCCTGATCGCCATGCACAATGCGAGCGGCGTTCCCGCCGACCGTTTCTTCGCCATGACCCGCCTGGATGAAAACCGCGCCAAGAGCCAGCTTGCTGAAAAGGCCGGCGTCCATGTGACGGAAGTGACCAACATGACCATCTGGGGCAACCATTCCTCCACCCAGTACCCGGACTTTACGAACGCCAAGATCGGCGGCAAGCCCGTGACGGAAGTCATCAAGGATACGGAATGGCTCAAGGGTGATTTCATCACCACCGTGCAGCAGCGCGGCGCCGCCATCATCAAGGCCCGCGGCGCTTCTTCCGCCGCCTCCGCCGCCTCCGCCGCCGTGGATACTGTCCGCAGCCTGGCTACCCAGACGCCGGAAGGCGACTGGTATTCCGTGGCCGTGTGCTCCGATGGCTCCTACGGCATTGAAAAGGGCCTCATCTGCTCCTTCCCGATCCGCACCACCAAGGACGGCGGCTGGGAAATCGTGCAGGGCCTGCCGATCAACGCGTTCTCCCAGGAAAAGATTGACGCCACCGTCAATGAACTTAAGGAAGAACGTGACGCCGTTTCCTCTCTGTTGAAGCATTAAAGTTGATTTGCTCTTGCGCCGGGCTTCCCGTTTTCGGGGAGCCCGGTTTTTTTGTGCCTTGAAAGCTCCGTAAGCCTCATTTTCTGCGGGACAGAAGTTTTCCCCCGTGTTAAAAAGAAAGATGGATGCAGCATCCGCTTATTTATGGACCAAGACCGCATATTATACCGGGGTGAGGCCTTTACACTGACCGGAAATTCCGTGCGCCAGGATGCCGCGCATTGGGCGGAGGTGCAGCCGGATGGCCAGGTGAAGACCATGAAGAACGGCCGTTATTCCGAATGGCGCGTTCTGCCGGAGGCCGGAAACGCCCCGCATTACCGGGGAAGCTTTGAAGTGCTCAATAAGGCCTACAGCCTGGCGCTTAACGAGGCCGGCGCCCTGCTCAATGAAGAAGGGACGTTCCGGACGGGAGCCAACTGGCCCACCGTGTGGACCCGGGATATTTCCTACGCCACCCATCTGGGGCTGGGGTTGTGGAATGTCCATGCCTGCATGAAGAGCCTGAATGCCCGGGTGCGGAACGGGGAGGTGGAGCAGGATACCGGCACGGGCGGTTCCTGGCCCATTTCCTCCGACCGCGTGGTGTGGGGAATGGCCGCCTGGGAGGTTTACTGCCTGACGGGGGACGCCGGCTGGCTGGCCCGTTCCTGCCGCGTGCTGGAAAAGACGTGCATGCGGGATGAACAGGTGCTTGCGGCTACCGGCGGCCTGGTGAAAGGGGAGTCATCTTTCCTGGATTGGCGGGAACA
>OKTX01000052.1_pt1 | contig 100001 bp, 83 predicted proteins | sample 1606261 | NCBI WGS metagenome assembly OKTX01 (sample SAMEA3879543, study PRJEB24766) | human gut metagenome | biome: human-associated habitat; feature: feces | place: USA | collected 1985/1987 | reverse complement strand
TAGGATTCGGCGGTACTGCCAACATGTTCGGTAAGAACTTCTTGAACCGTGTGGTAATTCTGGAATAATAAGATAGGGTCCATAGAGTATTGCTCTATATTTAGAAAGGGTGTCTGAATCGATTCAGATACCCTTTTCTGCATTATATAGGTAAGAATGGAAGAAGAATTCAAATATTAATCGTAATTTTGTAGCCCATTATGAGTAGAATAATAGCTATTGACTACGGTCGAAAACGTACAGGTATAGCCGTCAGCGACACATTGCAGATGATTGCCAACGGCCTGACAACTGTGCCTACACATCAACTGCTGACTTTTATCCTCGATTATGTGGTTAAAGAGCCGGTAGAGCGTATCTTGGTAGGGCTTCCCAAACAAATGAACAACGAGGTTTCTGAGAATATGAAGAATATAGAACCTTTTGTCCGTTCATTGCAAAAGAAACTTCCGGATATGCCAATAGAATATGTAGATGAACGTTTTACGTCTGTTTTGGCACATCGTACTATGTTGGAGGCTGGCTTAAAGAAGAAAGCCCGGCAAAATAAGGCATTGGTGGATGAGATTAGCGCGACTATTATTCTGCAAACTTATTTGGAGAATAGACGTTTCTCTAACTTTTAATTTTTAATTATTAATTTTTTAGTTGAATATGATTTTACCCATTTATGTGTACGGTCAACCCGTATTGAGAAAAGTGGCGGAGGACATTACTCCGGATTATCCGAATTTGAAAGAGTTGATTGGAAATATGTTTGAAACCATGGATAATGCTGAGGGGGTGGGGCTTGCCGCACCGCAAATCGGTTTGCCTATCCGTGTAGTGACTGTTAACTTGGATGTACTGTCCGAGGATTTGCCTGAGTATAAAGGATTCCGTAAGGCTTATATCAATGCTCACATTCTGGATGTTGCGGGAGAAGAAGTGTCTATGGAGGAAGGTTGCTTGAGCCTGCCCGGCATTCATGAATCTGTTAAACGTGGTGATAAGATACATGTAAAATATCTGGATGAAAATCTGGAAGAGCACGATGAAATTGTCGAAGGGTATTTGGCGCGGGTAATGCAGCATGAATTCGATCATTTGGATGGCAAGATGTTCATCGATCATTTGTCTCCACTTCGCAAGCAGATGATTAAAGGAAAGTTGAATGCCTTGTTGAAAGGCAAGGCGCATTGCACCTATAAAGTTAAAACCCTCAGGAAACAATAAACCATATAAGTAAGGTATAAAAGGCTCAAAAAATATAAAAAGTATTCTGTTAATCCTGTTAAGTAAACGAAAAACGCTATTTTTGTTTCGTTTACAAGCATTTATAGAACAAGATGATAAAAAAGATACTGACGGCTATTTTGCTGTTGCCCACGTTGTTGTATGCACAAATCAATACGGAACGAGTGATGACTATCGCTCGGAATGCATTGTATTTTGAGGACTACGTGCTTTCTATCCAATATTTCAACCAGGTAATTAATGCAAAGCCTTATTTATATGAACCTTACTTTTTTCGAGGGTTGGCTAAAATAAATCTGGATGACTATCAGGGGGCTGAATCCGATTGTGATGCGGCTATCCAAAGAAATCCTTTTGTGGTAGGGGCTTATCAGATCAGAGGGTTGGCGCGTATCAGGCAAAATAAGTTTGACGGTGCGATAGAAGATTATAAGACTGCCATAAAATATGATCCTGAGAATGTTGTGCTTTGGCATAATCTTTCTCTTTGCCACATGCAGAAGAAGGATTATGATGCGGCAAAGGAGGATTTGGGCAAGCTTTTGACAATTGCTCCCAGATATACCCGCGCATATTTGATGCGGGGTGAGGTTTCTTTGCAGCAGAAAGATACGGCACAGGCTCTCCAGGATTTTGACAAAGCCATTGCTATGGACCGGTATGATCCGGATGGATGGGGTGCAAGGGCCGTTGTACGCATTCAGCAGGGAAAATATAAAGAAGCCGAAGCTGACTTGGATCAGTCCATCCATTTGAGTGTAAGGAATGCCGGTAATTATATAAACCGTGCACTGGCCCGTTTTCACCAGAATAATCTGAGAGGTGCCATGAGTGATTATGACCTGGCATTGGATATTGATCCCAATAACTTCCTTGGGCACTATAACCGTGGTCTGTTGCGTGCCCAAGTCGGTGATGACAACCGGGCAATTGAAGATTTTGATTTTGTATTGAAGATTGAGCCGGATAATATGATGGCTGCATTCAACCGGGGTATCTTGCGTGCCCAGACGGGTGATTACCGGGGGGCTATCAGTGATTACTCCAAGGTGATCGACGAATATCCCAACTTTATGGCGGGTTATTACCACCGTGCCGAAGCGCGTAAGAAGATAGGCGACCGGAAGGGAGCGGAACAGGATGAATTTAAAATCATGAAGATGCAGATTGATAAGCGTAACGGTGTTTCATCAGGCAATGATAAAAATGATAAGGATGTAGCGGAAAATTCTTCGGATGGTACGGATACGGGCGAAGATGGGGGAAAAACCCGCAAGAAATCCGATAAGAATATGGAGAATTACCGTAAGATTGTCATTGCTGATGACTCGGAGGCGGAACAGCGCTACAAGAGCGATTATCGCGGGCGTGTGCAGGACCGGAATGTGGTCATCAAGCTTGAACCTATGTATGCGTTGACTTATTATGAAAAGATGAGTGATGTAAAACGCATTATACATTATCATAAGTATATTGATCAACTGAATTACATGAAGGCTTTTCCGAAACCGCTCCGTATCACCAATATGGAGGCTCCGTTGACGGAGGAGCAGGTACGTTTCCACTTTGCTTTGATTGATGCTCATACTTCGGATATTGTGGCTGATCCCCAGGATGCCAAGAAACGCTTTATGCGTGGTCTGGATTTCTACCTGGTTCAAGATTTTGCGAGTTCCATAGATGATTTCACACAAAGCATTTTGCTGGATGGCACTTTCTTCCCGGCGTATTTTATGCGCGCCCTGGTGCGTTATAAGCAGCTTGAATACCAGAAGGCGGAAGCTGCCATGAGTGAGGGAGCTACTTCGGGGGCGGCTGCGGAAATAAAGAAGCCGGAGTCACAGGCTATGGATTATGAAATTGTAAAAAATGATTTGGATCATGTCATCCAATTGGCTCCCGATTTTGTTTATGGTTATTATAATCGTGGCAATGTGCTTTCGATGCTGAAAGATTATCGTGCTGCTTTGGCTGATTATAACAAGGCGTTGGAATTGAGCCCCGATTTTGCCGAAGCTTATTTCAACCGCGGGTTGACACATATCTTCTTGGGAAATAATAAACAAGGTATTGCTGATTTGAGTAAGGCCGGTGAGCTTGGTATTGTATCTGCCTATAATATCATAAAAAGATTTACAGATACGGGAGAATAACATTTTTTTGCTAAAAAATAGAATATCAATAAAGAATTAGCTATTTTTGCGTTCTGATAATTGAAATATACGTACTATTATGATAAAGATTACATTTCCAGACGGCTCTGTTCGTGAGTATAACGAAGGAGTGACGGGACTGCAAATAGCAGAAAGCATCAGTTCACGATTGGCGCAAGATGTATTGGCTTGTGGCGTGAACGGAGAAATTTATGATTTGGGGCGTCCTATCATGCAAGACGCTGAGGTTGTTCTCTATAAATGGGAGGATGAACAGGGTAAGCACGCCTTCTGGCATACCAGTGCCCACTTGCTGGCTGAAGCGTTGCAAGAACTTTATCCAGGTATCCAGTTTGGTATCGGTCCTGCCATTGAAAATGGTTTCTACTATGATGTAGATCCGGGAGAGGCTACGATTAAAGAAGCTGATTTGCCGGTCATCGAGAAGAAAATGGCGGAATTGGTTGCAAAGAAAGAAGCTGTTGTCAGACAGGATATTGCGAAAGCGGATGCTTTGAAGATGTTCGGTGATCGTGGCGAGACTTACAAATGTGAGCTGATCTCCGAGTTGGAAGATGGTCATATCACAACTTATACTCAAGGTGCGTTTACCGATTTGTGCCGTGGCCCTCACTTGATGACTACTGCACCTATTAAAGCTATTAAGCTGACTTCCGTTGCCGGAGCTTATTGGCGCGGGCAGGAAGACCGTAAAATGATGACTCGTATTTATGGCATTACATTCCCCAAGAAGAAGATGTTGGATGAATATCTGGTATTGTTGGAGGAAGCCAAGAAGCGTGATCATCGTAAGATTGGTAAGGAGATGGATTTATTCATGTTCTCTGATACCGTGGGAAAAGGTCTTCCGATGTGGCTGCCTAAGGGGACTGCCTTACGTATCCGCTTGCAGGATTTCTTGCGCCGTATCCAGTCCCGTTATGACTATCAGGAGGTAATGTGTCCGCCTATCGGAAATAAGTTGCTTTATATCACTTCCGGCCATTATGCCAAATACGGTAAGGATTCATTCCAGCCTATCCATACGCCGGAGGAAGGAGAGGAGTACTTCTTGAAACCGATGAACTGTCCTCACCACTGTATGATCTACAAGAATTCCCCACGTTCTTACAAGGATTTGCCTTTGCGTCTGGCGGAGTTCGGTACGGTTTGCCGTTACGAGCAGAGCGGTGAGTTGCATGGATTGACCCGCGTGCGTAGTTTTACACAGGATGACGCGCATATTTTCTGTCGTCCCGACCAGGTGAAAGATGAATTCCTGCGTGTGATGGACATCATTTCTATCGTGTTCCAGTCAATGGCCTTTGAGAACTTTGAAGCGCAGATTTCTTTGCGTGATAAAGTGAACCGCGACAAATACATTGGAAGCGATGAAAATTGGGAAAAGGCGGAGCAGGCTATTATTGAAGCTTGTGAGGAAAAGGGACTGAAGGCTAAAGTGGAATATGGTGAAGCTGCATTCTATGGTCCTAAGCTGGATTTCATGGTAAAGGATGCTATTGGCCGTCGTTGGCAGTTGGGGACTATTCAGGTTGACTATAATTTGCCGGAACGTTTCCAATTGGAATATACGGGTGCCGACAACCAGAAGCACCGTCCGGTAATGATTCACCGTGCACCGTTTGGTTCAATGGAGCGGTTCGTTGCTGTTCTTATAGAGCATACTGCCGGTAAATTCCCGTTATGGCTTACGCCAGATCAAGTAGCTATACTCCCTATCAGCGAGAAGTTCAATGATTATGCACTGGAGGTTAAGCAGCTTTTGAAGCAATATGATATCCGTGCCCTTGTGGATGAACGCAATGAAAAGATCGGACGTAAGATTCGTGATAACGAAATGAAGCGCATTCCTTATATGTTGGTTGTAGGTGAAAAAGAAGCCGAAAATAAGGAAATCGCAGTCCGTAAACAAGGAGAGGGTGACCAAGGTACCATGAAAATTGAAGAATTTGCTAAAAAAGTGAGCGAAGAAGTTCGGAATATGATAAATAAATGGTAACTTTGCGCCCAATTGTAAAAGCACAGCATACAATAGATGTTCTAAAGACAGCTTTTACTAAATATAAAAAATAAATTTGGGAGTAATAAAAAAGAAACAAACCGGAAGTAAACGTTATTTAATGAAGAATGACAGCTTAAAAGGGCAACACCGGATTAATGAGCAGATCCGTGCCAAAGAAGTTCGCATAGTGGGCGATGAAGTGGAAGCAAAAGTGTATCCGATAGCACAGGCATTAAGATTAGCCGAAGAGCATGAAGCGGATCTTGTAGAGATTTCTCCAAATGCAGAACCCCCTGTTTGTCGTATTATTGATTACTCTAAATTTCTTTATCAGTTAAAGAAGCGTCAGAAGGAACAAAAGGCAAAGCAGGTAAAGGTAAACGTGAAGGAAATTCGTTTTGGTCCTCAGACTGATGACCATGATTATAACTTCAAGTTGAAGCATGCCAAGGGATTCTTGGAGGATGGTGACAAGGTGAAGGCTTATGTGTTTTTCAAAGGTCGTTCTATCTTGTTCAAGGAGCAGGGCGAAGTGCTGTTGTTGCGTTTTGCCAATGACTTGGAGGACTATGCAAAGGTAGATCAGATGCCTATTTTGGAAGGGAAGAGGATGACTATTCAATTGTCTCCGAAGAAGGGTGCTGCTCCTAAGAAGCCGGTTACTCTGAAACCTGCTGAAAATGCGTCCAAGGCCGTTCCTGCTGAGAAAGAAGAAGAATAAAGAAAATGAGTAACGCCGTAGGTATAGTGCGTTGCCATATAATTTAATAATTTAAAAGTAAGTAAGATGCCAAAGATGAAGACTAACTCCGGTGCTAAAAAGAGATTTACTCTTACCGGAACAGGTAAAATCAAAAGAAAGCACGCTTTTCATAGTCATATTCTGACTAAGAAAACTAAGAAGCAAAAAAGAAACTTGTGCTACTCTACACTTGTTAGCTCAACAGATGTAAGCCAAGTGAAGGAACTCTTAGCGATGAAGTAAACAAAAGCGTACAAAGTATTAAAGTTATTAACCGAATGCATTAGCTTTAAGTCCGCTGCGTGAAGTAACGGCGCTAACATTCAAAAACAAGTAAAACTATGCCAAGATCAGTAAATCATGTTGCTTCTAAAGCAAGAAGAAAGAAAATTTTGAAATTGACCAGAGGTTACTTTGGTGCAAGAAAGAACGTTTGGACCGTAGCCAAGAATACTTGGGAGAAAGGTTTGACTTATGCGTTCCGTGACCGTAAGAACAAGAAGAGAAACTTCCGTGCACTGTGGATTCAGCGTATCAATGCTGCTGCACGTTTGGAAGGTATGTCTTATTCTAAGTTGATGGGAGCTTTGCACAAAGCCGGTATCGAAATCAACCGCAAGGTGTTGGCTGATTTAGCGATGAACCATCCGGAAGCTTTCAAAGCTATCGTTGCTAAAGCAAAAGCTGCATAAAGACGTTTTAGCTGATAAAATTATAAGGTGCTGATTATTTTTTGATAGTCAGCACTTTTTATATTCAAGTGGGTTGAAGGATGGTGAAATCCGGAAAGTATATAAAACAAAAAGCTGTTTTTTCTTGTTTCTTTGATAGAAACTCACTACCTTTGTTATAAGAAATATAGCCGCATTGATTGGATCGGGAAACTCATCAGTTTTTATGAAATACCGAGACAAGCTTCGCTTCTCAATGGCGGGCCACGCCCTTCGGGGTAACTCTTGAGTCGGTGGATTACAAAGAGGACGAGCTCTCAAATCATGTCATACGGAGTTTCATCACATCATCGGTGCGGCTTTTTATAAAAAAGGAACGGTAATCTTGGTTGACTACCGTTCCTTTTTCCTTTTTATGCTATTGTGACAGCTCCTTATCTATCGTTTATTTGTTGTCCCGTAGGTCTTTTACTCTGACGGCCTTTCCTTCGCTTTGAGGTAATGAGCCCTTCTTTACCATACGTAATTTGGGAGTTACCAGGATTTCATCTTTTAATTGGCGGGTTATCTCTTTACGTACCTTTTCCAGTTCAATATAATTGTCTGTGGAAAGGTCACTGAGTTCTACTTCTACAATCATCTCGTCTTGGTTATTGATTGTTTCGAGAGTAATAAGGTAGTTGCTTCCTAATTCCGGGAATTGTACCAATACTTTCTCTACCTGCATGGGGAAAATGTTGACACCTTTGATGATAAACATATCGTCGCTACGTCCTTTGATGCGGTCAATGCGTAGGTGGGTACGTCCGCAGGGGCATTTTCCGGGTAAGATGCGGGTCAGATCTCGCGTGCGATAGCGTAACAGGGGCATCATTTCCCGGTCAAGTGTAGTAAGTACGAGCTCGCCGATTTCGCCTTCAGGGACAGGTTCTCCTGTTTCCGGATTGATGATTTCCACTAGATAACAGTCTTCCCAGAAGTGCATTCCGTTTTGTTCCGTACATTCAAAAGCTACTCCGGGACCATTCATCTCGGTCATCCCAAAGCTATTGTATGCCTTAACTCCCAACATTCGCTCAATTTTCTTGCGCTGTTCATCCGTATGAGGTTCGGCACCGATTACGAGTGTTTTTAAACTTGTACTTGTAGGGTCTATTCCTTCTTCTTGAAAGACCTCTGCTAAACGGATGGCATAGCTTGGAATGGCATGTAGGGCGGTTGTCTTGAAGTCTGTGATAAACTTGATCTGTCTTTTGCTGTTGCCGGCTGCTGCGGGCACGGTCAATGCACCGAGGCATTCGGCTCCATACTGAAAGCCCAAACCTCCGGTGAACATTCCGTAACCGGAACTATTTTGGAACACATCCGTTTTGCGAATGCCTACCATGTAAAGACAGCGGGCAACCAAATTAGCCCAAGAATCCAAATCATGCTGTGAATGAACAATCACAGTGGGTGTACCGGTAGTTCCGCTGGAGGAATGAATGCGGACCCCATCTTCACGCATATTGCCTGCTATCAATCCGAATGGATAGTTGGCGCGCATATCGGCTTTTGTAGTGAAAGGAATCTTGCGGATGTCCTCCACAGACCGGATACTGTCTGCTGTAATATGGTGCTCTTGGAAAACTTTTCTATAATAGGGGGAGTTGGCTGCAATATTGACAGTCTTTTTTAGTCGTTGAAGTTGCAATTCGCGTAACTTTTCCCGCGGCATGGTTTCAATTTCTTCTTCCCAGTATTTGTTGTTCATGGTATTTGATTGAATTTAGAATTTAAAATTTTGAATTATACCTGCATGTATTGAAGCCATAATTCAAAATTCTAAATTCAAAATTATTAATTACATCAGTTTTTCTGCTATTTCCTTGCCGGCAGCCAATGCTTTGAGATTCATCTCGACAATCTCGTTTCCTTTACGTTGGAAGATTTCACGTATACTGTCTTGTATCTTTGTGTAATCAATACCCAGGAAAGGGATAGTGGCGCCTAAGAGTACAATGTTGGCTACACGGGTAGAGCCTACCTCTTTTGCCACTTCATTTACATTTAGGGTGATTTTGTGCGGCAGCTTGTTGATTTCGGCTTTAATGTCTTCTTCAGCCGGGTAGTTAGGGATGTTGATAAAGGGAACCTCGTTAGTTACCAGCCAGCCTTCATGGCTCAGATAGGGGAGATAACGCAAGGCTTCCATAGGTTCCAATGAGATGATAAGGTCGCATTTTCCTGTAGGGATAAGATCGGATGCGATGGGCTGGTCGCTGATACGCAGGTTGGACTGGACGTCACCGCCCCGTTGGCTCATGCCGTGCACCTCTGCTTGCTTCATGTATAATCCGTCTTTTAGGGCTGCTTTACCGATTACGGTGGCTATAGAAAGGATGCCTTGTCCTCCTACGCCGGAAAGTATGATATCTTTTTTCATGGTTTTTTACTTGTTTCGTTTTTTACGTGCTAAGGTTTGGATACATTCTCTGCGGGGAATGATGACGGATACACCACAATATTCAATTTCTTCACGGATTACCTGTTTCATTTCCTCATAATTCTTTTTCAATGGAATTACTACACGGACATGCTCCGGTTCCACACCGATACCTTTGCAGATTGCTTCTAAACGTCCTGTGCCGGCCGAATCTTGTCCTCCTGTCATGGCGGTGGTTTCATTGTCGGAGATGACTATGGTAACATTGGCATTTTCATTGACACAGTCTAAAAGCCCGGTCATGCCGGAATGAGTGAACGTCGAGTCGCCGATAACGGCCACCGCAGGATGTACGCCGGCGTCCGAAGCGCCTTTTGCCATGGTAATGGAAGCTCCCATATCTACACAGGAGTTGATGGCATTGAATGGGGCGTTGGCTCCCAATGTATAACAACCTATATCACTGAATACTTTATGTGCGGGATATTCTTCTTTCAGTACTTGGGTAAGTACAGTGTACATGTCACGGTGTCCGCAGCCTTCACACAATGCCGGGGGACGCATCTCAACTAAGGAAGGGGTGCTGAATTCCGATTTGTTCTCTTTGCCTACGGCTTGTGCAACGCTGTCCGGGTTTAATTCCCCGTCTTGTGATAAGGTACCGTCTAACCGTCCTTTTACCTTTACTCCGATACCCAGGTAGCCTTTCAGTTGTTTTTCAACAAATGGTTGTCCGTCCTCCAATACCAGGATTTCATCACAGGTATCAATCAGTTGCATCAATTGCTTTTTGGGAAGCGGGTATTGACCGATCTTTAATACTGGATATTCGCAGCCTTCGGGATAGTTTTCCATTAAATAGTTATAACCGATACCGCACGCTACGATACCCATTTTTTTGTTCGGTGCGTCTATGTATTGGTTGTAGGGAGAGTTTTCTGAGGCTTTGATAAATTCTTCTTGACGCTGTAACAGCATTTTGTAGCGTTTGCGTGCGTTACCCGGCAATAGTATGAATTGACGTGGGTCTTCACTGAATGAAATTTCATTCTGCTGTTGTTGAGCCTTGCGTTCTACGCCCGAACGTGAATGGGCAAGACGCGTAACCATTCGCATGAGCAACGGTTCACCTGTTTGTTCGGAAAATGAAAAACCGTTATATACCATGTCGTATGCTTCTTGCTGATTACTGGGCTCATACATGGGAATTAAGGAGAAGTCACCATAAAAGCGGCTGTCTTGTTCGTTCTGCGAGGAGTGCATGCTCGGGTCATCGGCGGCAATGACGATCATGCCTCCTTTCACACCTGTAATGGCAGAGTTGATAAAACAGTCGGCGGCCACATTCATGCCTACGTGTTTCATGCATACCAATGCGCGTTTACCGGCAAATGACATTCCCAAGGCAGCTTCCATGGCTGTCTTTTCATTAGAACACCAACGGTTATGGATGTTTTGTTCAGCGGTAATCGGTGCTGTCTGGATATATTCTGTAATCTCCGTCGAGGGAGTGCCGGGGTAGGCATATACACCTGAAAGTCCGGCATCTAATGCAGCTTGTGCAATGGCTTCATCGCCAAGTAAGAGTTGCTTGCTCATATTTGAATGTTTAAGTGTTAGTCATGGATTAAAATAATAGACGCAAATATAGGCTTTTGCTTTTATTTTATTATAAAATTACTTGAAAATCTTTCTTTCGTTTAATGCATTCCAATATCTTCTTGCATTTTTCATATGGTCAGAATAGTTGGCTGCAAAGTTATGAGTACCTGAGAAATCTTCTTTGGCACACATGTATATGTAGTTATGCTTGGTGTAGTTCAGTACAGCGTCCAGTCCGATAGGAGAAGGGATCCGTATGGGACCTGGAGGAAGTCCGGTGTTCTGATAAGTGTTGTAAGGAGAATCGACGGTCAGGTGTGTATTGGTAATTCTTCTCAAACCAAAATCCTGGAGTGCGAATTTGATAGTGGGGTCTGCCTGCAAAGGCATGCCTCTATGCAGGCGGTTGATGTAAAGTCCTGCAACCATCGGTTTTTCGGGATTATCGTTGGTTTCTTCTTCAACAATGGAGGCGAGGGTGCAGACCTCGGCAGGGGTCATGCCGATAGCAGTTGCCTTGTCCAGGCGTTCTTGATTCCAGAATTTCTGGTGTTCTTTTTGCATGCGGTCAAAAAAATCTTCTACACTCATGTCCCAATATACCTGATAAGTATCGGGGATAAAAAGGCAGGGTATGGTTGCTTGGTTGTATCCTGATTGCTGTTGAAAAACAGAATCATTCATGGCCTTGGCGATTTCTGCAGAATCAATCATCAGTTGGTTGCCTACGCTACGTGCCAGTTTGTCTAAAGTGCGTACACTTCCGATTGTCAAGTTCATGGGTTCCTGGTAACCTCTGTACAGGCGGCTGAATACGTGATATACGTTTTCTTCCGGGCGGATGGCGTAGCGGCCCGTATGTATATTAGAAGGATATTTTTTGTATTGGGCCATCCAAAGGAATCCTGTAAAACTTTTGGGGTATCCTTGCTTTTGCACCTTATTATATATGGAGTCTGCCGTATCGTCGCGGTCTATGTAGATATATGCAGTCTTTGGAGGGTAAAATTGGGGAGCAAAAAGATAGTAGTATATCGCCCCTGCGCAAGTTGCTCCACCCAAGAGTATGAATGCCGATATTCCCCAAAGTATTTTCTTCTTTTTCTTTTCCATAAATATTTTTGATGATTAGACAGAGGCAAAGGTAAAAAGAATAAGCGAAATATGAATCTCCCCGGTGAAAAATCAGTTTTAGCGGCTTGTAGATGTTAGGGTGGAAAGAAAAAAACTGATATTCTATTCAAAGAATACCAGTTTCCTGAAAAATGGAAAGGGGAGAGCCGCTAGCCAGACTTGAACTGGCGACCTACGCGTTACGAATGCGTTGCTCTACCAACTGAGCTATAGCGGCAATAGGCTCTTGTTTACGGGGTGCAAAGGTACATTTTTATTTGAATTTGCAAAAAGATTCTCTTGAATTTTTGAAAATAATTTTAGGTGATGATATTTCTGTTTGGGCACTGCGTTATTTTCTCATAGAAAAATTGGATAATCAAATGAAAAGAGGCATCTTTGTAGAATAACTTTGTAGGGAATATAAGTCTGATACTATTTATGAATTTAAGAATATATTATAAATATCTTTCATCTCGTATTGCGTCTAAATGGGCTGTCTTGCTGGTAGATGTAATTATTGTTGTGGCTGCTATGCTTTTCGCATATATACTGCAATTTCAGATTTCATCCGTTGTTTACAAAACTTCCCTGTATGTATGGCTGCTGGCTCTTGTCTTATTAAGTAATGTCTTTTTCTTTCATCTTCTCCGTACATATGTGGGTATCATCCGTTTTTCTTCTTTTGTAGATATTTATCGGGTATTCCTATGCTTGACTTTAAGTTATGGGGTGTCGGGTGTCGGAAATTTCTGTTGGTCTGTTTGGGGATTGGGGGAAACTTTGCCCAATACGATCCTTTTTATTGCTTATATTTTTACATTCTCTTTAATGGTGTGTTTGCGGATTGCAGTGAAAATGCTTTATGAAGCAATTGCCTTTGATGCCCGGCATTCTGTGAATGTGTTTATTTATGGCTCTCATGGTACTGGCGTGAATGTGGCGAAATCATTGAGAGTCAGCCGTAACAATCATTTTCGTTTATGTGGTTTTATTTCTGACGAGCCGGATATGATTGGAAAGCATACGATGGGTTGCAGAGTGTATGCCAATGATGATGAACTGTTCTTTCATTTAAAGAAGAAAAATGTACATACTGTGATTGTGTCTCCCGATAAAGTGGCAGGTTTGGAAGATTCCGGTGTCTTGGACAAATGGCTTGCCCATGCTATTCAAGTGATGACGGTCCCTCCTTTAAGCGATTGTATGGATGATGGCCTGATTAAAGATATTCAGATAGAGGACTGGCTCCGAAGAGAGCCGGTACAAATCGATATCCGGAGAATAGCTTCTCATATAGAAGGACAAAGGATTATGGTTACAGGTGCTGCCGGTGCCATAGGGCGGGGGATTGTCCGTCAGCTGGCTGCGTTGAATCCCTATAGATTGATTCTGGTTGATCAGGCGGAATCTCCTTTATATGATGTGCAGCTGGAACTCTCCGATCATTGGAAGAATTTAGATGTACGTGTGTTGGTGGCTGATGTTGCGAACCGCACACGTATGGAAGCCATATTTAGAGAAACTCAGCCTCAGGTCGTGTTTCATGCCGCTGCCTATAAACAGCCGCAATTAATGGAAGATTATGTGTCCGAAGCTCTGCAGACCAATCTGCTGGGAACTATAAATGTGGCGGATTTGGCCTTGCAGTATAAAGCCGGGCGCATGATATTGATTTCTACAGATAAAGCTGCCCATCCGGTCCGGGCCGTGGAATATAGCAAGCGTCTTTCGGAAATCTATGTACAGTCATTGGGGCAAAAAGTGCAGGCCGAAGAGACAGGTGGAAGTCAATTGATGGTCGTACGTTTTGGTGATGTTTATCCGGAAGATCCTCATAGCCTGATGACCTTGCCCGAGGCATGCATGTTGATATTGGAGGCCGGAATGACGGGAGATACCGGGGAGGTATATATTTTTGAAGAAACAGATAAGGTGCTTTCGGTACCAACTTGTCATGAGAAGATAAAACGGGAATTGTCATCTGTTTATGATTATGAACGGATACATACATTACTGTCTGCAATAATAAAACGTAGCTATGCTGAAAAAACGGCGATTTTATTAAGTGAAATAAAAAAAATAATGCCAGATTTAGCCGTTTTTCCTATTATATCGGAAGATATGCACAAGAAAACTTTTTAATGCTTTTTCGGAAACTTAGAGGTCGAATAGATATATATTATGAAAATAATATGTTACCTTTGTCCCCGATTTATATTTATTACAAAACTCAAAAGATTAAAAAGATTAATCGGAATATCTTATGCGTAGATTAATAACATTATTCTTCTTGATATTTACTTTGTCAGGAGTGGCTCTCGCCCAGCAGATGTCGGATGATCAAGTCATTCAGTATGTAAAAAGTGCTCAACAGATGGGTAAGAACCAGAAGCAGATTACTACTGAATTGATGCGGAGAGGTGTGACTAAAGAGCAAGTTGAGAGAATACAGCAAAAGTATGAAGATGCCAAGTCCGGAAATTCACAAGACTATAGTCGGGATGGAAACCGTTCCCGTCAACGCGGACAGCAGTCTTCTGAAAGAAATGTGAATTCAAAATCAAAGGCAGGTCAGCGTAATAATACTCAACAACGTGCTACAAGAGGTCTGCGTGCATCTACAAGAGGGCAGCAAGGCGGCCAGATGGGAATGCCGGAAGATTCTTTGTGGATAGACGGCGGATATACGTATGGGGAGGGGGAAGACCCTGCGCGGCAAATATTCGGTCACAATATTTTTACTAATGAGAATCTTACTTTTGAGCCGAACCTGAATGTGGCGACTCCGGTTAATTATCGTCTGGGCCCGGGTGATGAAGTTATTATTGATGTTTGGGGAGCTTCTGAGACAACCATTCGTCAGACTATATCTCCCGAAGGAAGTATTTTAGTCAATAATCTGGGGCCGGTTTATTTAAGCGGCAAGACGGTCAAAGAGGCGAATAATTATTTGAAACAGGAGTTTGCCAAAATCTATTCGGGTGTGACTGGTAATGTGCCTTCTACCCAAGTGAAACTGACATTAGGAGAGATTCGCTCCATCCAAGTCAATGTCATGGGAGAGGTTGTCGTCCCCGGCACCTATACCCTGTCTTCTTTTGCCTCAGTATTCCATGCTTTGTATAGTGCTGGTGGTGTTAATAAAATCGGTAGTTTACGTAGTATAAAGGTTGTACGTAATGGCAACGTCATTGCGGACTTGGACATTTATGGGCTTTTGATGAACGGCAAGATGAAGGATGATGTTCGCTTGCAGGATGGTGATGTTGTCCTTGTAGATCCTTATCAGTCCTTGGTACAGATATTGGGTAAGGTAAAACGTCCGATGTTTTATGAGATGAAGCCTACGGAGACGGTGGCTACTTTATTGAAATATGCCGGTAATTTCACAGGTGATGCCTATAAGAAGGCTATTCGTGTAGTACGTAAGAGCGGCCGTGAACATCAGATATACAATGTGGATGAAATGGATTATTCCGTATTCCGTGTTGAAGATGGCGATGTGATAACGGTGGATTCTGTATTGCAGCGTTTTGAAAATCGGGTGGAAATCCGTGGTGCTGTGTATCGTGAAGGGTTGTATCAGCTGAACGGGACCATTAATACGGTAAAACAGTTGATAAAGAAAGCCGAAGGGGTACGTGGAGACGCATTCTTGAACCGCGCAATTATAGACCGAGAGCGGGAAGACTTGTCGCATGAGATTATTCAAGTTGATGTCAAAGGGTTGTTGAATGGTACTATAGCCGACATTCCTTTGCAGAAGAATGATGTTTTATATATTCCCAGCATCCATGATTTGAAGGAAGAGGCTACATTGACGATTCATGGTGAAGTGGCTAATCCGGGCACCTATCTTTATTCAGATAAAATGACGGTGGAAGATTTGGTTATACAGGCAGGTGGCTTGTTGGAGGATGCTGCCACTACCAAGATTGAAGTTGCCCGTCGTGTGAAAGAACCGACGAGTACGGCTTTTAGTACAACAGTTGGCAAAAACTTCTCTTTTGACTTGAAAGATGGCTTGTTGGTAGGTGAGGGGAGTGAGGATTTCCATCTTGAACCGTTTGATGAAGTGTATATCCGTAAAAGTCCTGCCTATCATCAGCAACAGAATGTGGTAGTAGGAGGTGAAGTATTGTTCAGCGGGAGTTATGCTCTGTCCAAGAAGAACGAACGCTTAAGCGATTTGATTGCTAAAGCTGGTGGAATAACTCCAGACGCTTATGTGAAAGGAGCCCGTTTGATACGTAAGATGACTGAAGAGGAGCTTCGCCGTAAAGAAAATGTATTGCGTATGACACAGGCGCAGATGAGTTCCGGAGACTCTATCTCTTTGAAGAAATTGGATTTGTCCGATACTTATTCAGTGGGTATCAGTTTGGAAAAGGCATTGCAGAATCCGGGTTCGGATTACGATATGGTATTGCGTGAGGGCGATATGCTGTTTGTACCGGAGTACGTAAGTACAGTAAAAATAAATGGCGCTGTGATGTATCCGAATACGGTTCTATATAAGAAAGGTGAAAATCTGCGCTACTATATAAACCAGGCTGGTGGTTTTGGTAATGATGCGAAAAAACGCAAGGCCTATGTTGTTTATATGAATGGTACTGTATCCCGCTTGAAGTCGGGAAACACGAAGGCTATTGAACCAGGATGTGAAATAATTGTTCCAAGCAAAGACCCGAAGAAAAAGATGAGTGCCGCTGAGGTTATCGGCATGGGTACATCTGCTGCTTCTTTGGCGACTATGATTGCGACTATGGTTAACCTCTTTAAGTAATTGGGATCATGAGTGAAGAAAGAATACAAAATACAACTCCTCAGCATCCGGAGGAACAGGAGATTGATTTGATTGAGCTTGCTCAAAAAGTTTGGGCCGGTCGTAAGTTGGTTTTCAAGGCATGTGGAATTGCAGTCCTTGTAGGATTGGTAGTGGCGTTCAGTATTCCTAAAGAATACTCCACCAGCGTGACGTTGGCTCCGGAAAGCGGGGGTAAGTCCGGAGGTGGAAGTATGGGGGCACTTGCGGCTATGACTGGCATCAACTTGGGAAGTTCTTCCGGTGAAGATGCCTTATCTCCTGAATTGTATCCTGATATTGTCAGTTCTACGCCATTTCTGGTTGAACTTTTCAATGTAAAAGTGAAAGACCAGGAGGGAAAGATAGATACTACGTTGTATGCCTATCTTAAAGATTACCAGCGCGGTCCTTGGTGGAGCGCAGTTATGTCTGCTCCTTTTAAGGCTTTAGGCTGGACGATATCCTTGTTTAAGGACAAGCCGGAGGAAGATGGCGACGCTAAACTCGATCCTTTTCATCTGACTCTGGATGAGGCAGGAATTGCCGGGGCTTTGAGTAAGCGTATTTCCATATCTGCAGACAAGAAGACGGGAGTGACTACTCTGGCTGTCACGATGCAGGATCCGCTGATTTCTGCCGCACTTACGGATACGGTGATGCATTGTTTACAAAATTATATCACTGATTATAGAACCAACAAAGCTCGTCATGACCTGGCTTTTACGGAAAAACTTTATGCAGAAGCAAAAGCTGCTTATACAGAAGCGCAGAAAAAATATGCTAATTTTGTAGATGCTAACCAGAATATAATTCTGTTGAGTTATCGTGCGGAGCAAGAACGTTTACAGAACGAAATGAATTTGGCATATCAGGTATATACCCAAGTATCCCAGCAGTTGCAGATGGCAAGGGCTAAAGTACAAGAGATTACTCCGGTATATACGGTTGTTCAGCCGGCTACGGTGCCGTTGCAACCGGCAAAGCCTAATAAAATAATGATTTTGATAGGTTTTGTATTTTTGGCGGGTGTAGGTAGTGTAGGTTGGATCTTATTTGTGAAAGATTTATTAAAGGGATGGAAAAAGCAAACGATATGATAACGAATAATAATAGAGTGTGCTGGCATGCGTTGCATACAGCGCCTAAGTCAGAACATAAGTTGATGCAGCGTTTGAATGCTGCCGGATATACTACATTCTGCCCGATGCAGGCTATGTTTGTAAAGTGGAAAGGACAGGCAAAAGAAGTGATTGTCCCTCTTTTCTCGGGTTGTTTGTTTGTAGCAGGCGATGCTTCGGAAATAACCTCTTTGGTTTCTTCGCAAAAAGCAGCGTTGCTGGTCGATAGAGAAGGGAAGAGTTTGTCTATTGAAGCTGATAAGACTGAACTTTCAGCAAAGTTTGCCCGATTATTGGAATAATGATGAAGTTGATAACAGAGGAGCTGTTGGACATGGTTACAGCCCAAGCCAAGGAGAATCCCCGTTTGCGTATGAACCATAATTTTCATGCAACAATGGATGCTCCTATCCATCGCCTCTTGAATGCTTTGGAGCCCGGTACTTATCTGCCTCCGCATCGTCATACGGATAAAGAAGAAACTTATTTGGTTTTGCGTGGCAGCTTGTTGGCTTTCTTTTATGATGAAGAGGGAAATGTGACAGAAAAGGTACGTCTGAATCCTTCGGAAGGCAAATACGGTTTAGAGATACCTCCTTGCACTTGGCACAGCATTATTGCTTTAGAGTCGGGAACTGTTATTTTTGAAATAAAGAAAGGGCCTTATCAACCGCTCCCTCCTGAAGATCTTGCTCCATGGGCTCCCTTGCCTTCTGATGGGGAGGGGGTAGAAGCCTTTATGAAACGTATGTCAGAATTCTAATTTATGAATAAAAATGCCGCATATAGAGATAAATATATGCGGCATTCAAGTTTTATATGGGAAGTCTTAGTCAAACAAACTTTTGAACTTCTTGAATATTTTCTCCTTGATGGAAGTATTCGGTTGGAAGTTGTCCGAGTCTTCCATATCTTCCAAAGCTTTCTTCTCGTCCTTACTGAGAGTTTCCGGCACATACACACTGACATTTACCAGCAGATCTCCGGTTCCGTATCCGTTTACGCTGGGCAGACCTTTACCGCGAAGGCGGAGTACCTTGCCCGGCTGCGTACCCGGTTCGATTTTCACTTTCACTTTGCCGTCAATGGTCGGTATTTCTACCGCACCGCCTAATGCAGCTGTAGGGAAGCTAAGGAGAAGGTTGTAGATCAAGTCGTTCTCGTCGCGTATCAAGTTCGGATCTTGTTCTTCCTCCACAAGAATCAAGAGATCACCTGCCACACCGTTATGCTTGCCGGCATTTCCCTTTCCTCCCATGGAAAGCTGCATGCCTTCTGCCACACCTTTCGGTATTTTTACGGTCACTACTTCCTCTCCATATACGATACCTTCACCGGCACATGCTTTACACTTGTGCTTGATGATTTTGCCTTCACCGTTGCAAGTAGGACAAGTGGCGCGGGTCTGCATCGTACCGAGAATAGTCTGCTGGTTACGGATGACTGTACCGCTTCCTTTACAGGTCGGACAAGTCTCTGCTCCACCGTCGCCTTCTGCGCCGGTGCCGTGACAATGGGTACAAGGAACGTACTTCTTCAGTTTGAATTTCTTTTCTACTCCCGTAGAAATTTCTTTCAGGTTCAGTTTCACTTTGACGCGCAGGTCCGAACCGCGATAGCGTCTTTGTTGTGCGCCACCGCCTCCGCCAAAGCCTCCGAAGCCACTGAAGCCGCCACTGTGTCCGCCAAAGATGTCGCCAAACATGGAGAAGATATCATCCATGGACATGCCTCCGCTGAAACCGCCGAACGGGCCTCCGTTACCGGCGGCGCCACCCAGTCCGGCATGGCCGAATTGGTCGTAACGGGCACGCTTGTCAGGATTGCTCAGCACGTCATACGCTTCTGCCGCTTCCTTGAATTTCTCTTCCGCTGTTTTGTCGCCCGGGTTTTTGTCCGGATGGTATTGGATGGCCTTTTTACGATAAGCTTTCTTTATTTCTTCTACCGTTGCTGTCTTTTCAACTTCCAATACTTCGTAGTAATCTCTTTTTTCCATACAGTCTTATGTTATTCTCCGACTACCACCTTGGCATGACGGATCACTTTGTCGTTTAGCATGTAACCGGTTTGTACACAGTCCAGAATTTTCCCTTTCAGCTCTTCAGCGGGTGCCGGAATAACGGCGATGGCCTCGTGGTAGTCTGTGTCCAGCGGTTTTTCCTTTGTTTCGATCACTTTTACGCCGTTCTGTCCCAATACGGACATGAACTTGTTGTAGATAAGTTCTACCCCTTCTTTGACGGCGGCCACGTCGGTTGCTGTTTCCATGTTCTTGAGGGCGCGTTCAAAATCGTCCACAATGGGGAGGATGCTGCTGATGCTCTTTTCGCCGCCATTCAAGATCAGTTCCGCTTTTTCCTTCATGGTGCGTTTGCGATAGTTGTCGAACTCGGCAGACAAACGTAGATATTTGTCTTTCTGTTCTTCAATCTGCTCGTTGGCCTTTTCTAACTCTTGCGCAAGTTTTTCTTCTTCACTTAGAGGGGTTTCCTTTTCTGCCTGCGGAGCTTCCTTTTCAGTAATCTCTTCAGTTTCCTCCTTTTGAGGAGTTTGATTCTTCAACTCTTCTTCGTTGGTTTCTTTTTCTTTCGGATTCATATTGTTATGCTTATTATTCTTATAAAATGGTTTTGTTTTCATTACTGCCAAGGGTTTAAGTTAATGTGTCAAGAACAGGTCAGCAAAAAGTTTGCCAAAATGTTTCTTGGGGTTAAAAACAGTGCAAAGGTAATACTTTTATGTCACATTGACAGCGCTTCTCCCTCCTATTCGTGGAAAAATGAATGGGATTTATGATTTATAATTTATGATTTATGACTACCTTTGCACCCGGATTTGCATAATGACAAGAATATATCATAAATTATAAATCATAAATTTACAGATGATTACAGTCTCTAATGTCTCGGTACAGTTTGGTAAAAGAGTGTTGTTTAATGATGTAAACTTAAAGTTTACAAGTGGTAACTGTTACGGTATTATCGGTGCTAACGGTGCCGGAAAATCTACTTTCCTGAAAACTATTTCCGGAGAATTGGATCCGACTACCGGTTCCATTACCTTGGGACCGGGCGAGCGTCTGTCTGTTTTGAGCCAGGACCACTTTAAGTGGGATGCTTTTACGGTAATGGATACCGTGATGATGGGCCATAGCGTGTTGTGGGACATCATGAAGCAACGCGAGGTACTGTATGCCAAGGAAGATTTTACCGATGAAGACGGGCTTAAGGTCTCCGAACTGGAAGAAAGATTCGCCGAGTTGGACGGTTGGAATGCGGAGAGTGATGCTGCCGCCCTGTTGAGTGGTTTGGGCATCAAGGAAGACAAGCATTACCTGCTGATGGGCGAACTGAACAATAAAGAGAAGGTGCGTGTCATGTTAGCGCAGGCATTGTATGGCAATCCGGACAACCTGTTGCTGGACGAGCCTACCAATGACTTGGACATGGATACCGTTACCTGGTTGGAAGAATACCTCTCGAATTTTGAACATACCGTGTTGGTGGTAAGCCACGACCGTCACTTCCTCGATTCCGTATGTACCCATACGGTAGATATTGACTATGGAAAGATCAATCAGTTTGCCGGCAACTATAGCTTCTGGTATGAGTCCAGCCAGTTGGCGCTTCGCCAGCAGCAGAACCAGAAAGCCAAGGCTGAGGAGAAAAAGAAAGAACTGGAAGAGTTTATCCGCCGTTTCAGCGCCAATGTGGCGAAGAGCAAGCAGACTACCAGCCGTAAGAAGATGCTGGAGAAACTGAATGTAGAGGAAATCAAGCCCTCTTCACGCAAGTATCCGGGTATCATCTTTACTCCCGAGCGCGAACCGGGCAATCAGATTCTGGAGGTTTCGGGCTTGACCAAAACCCTGGAAGACGGTACCGTATTGTTCCGTGACGTGAATTTCAATGTGGAGAAGGGGGATAAGATCGTGTTCCTTTCTCATGACCCGCGTGCCATGACGGCTCTGTTCGAGATTATCAACGGCAACATGAAACCGGACGAAGGGACCTATAATTGGGGCGTTACCATCACTACTGCTTACCTGCCGCTGGACAACACTGATTTCTTTAATACGGACTTGAACCTGGTAGATTGGCTGAGCCAGTTCGGTGAAGGTAATGAGGTCTATATGAAAGGCTTCTTGGGCCGTATGCTTTTCTCCGGCGAAGAGGTGCTGAAAAAGGCGAGTGTCTTGTCCGGAGGCGAGAAGATGCGTTGTATGATTGCCCGTATGCAGTTGCGCAATGCCAACTGTCTGATTCTGGATACCCCGACCAACCATCTTGATTTGGAGTCTATCCAGGCGTTCAACAATAACCTGAAGACCTATAAGGGTAATATTCTGTTCTCGTCACACGACCATGAGTTTATTGAGACGGTGTCCAACCGTATTATCGAGCTGACTCCGAACGGCATTATCGACAAGATGATGGAATATGATGAATACATCACCTCGGACCATATCAAGGAACTGAGAGCGCGCATGTACGGTGCCTGAAGATAAATATTCTTGGAGGTGTGTTCTAAATCTTTATTTTGACACACCTCCTTTTTTGTTGATACGTTGAATAATGAGTATAAGGCTACTGCTTCTCCTTATATATGATTTTGCCTTTGCCTTCCCCGAAGAGGTTATCCCCCAATGTCGTGATCTTGTTTCCGGTAGCCATGACGTAGCGCAGGTTGTCACATCCTATGAATGCGCCGTATTCAATGGCGGTTACCCCGGAAGGCAGCGTCAGTGTGCCGCACAGGCGTCCGCAACCGCTGAAAGCCCGTTGTCCTATACTTTTCAGCCCACGGGGGAGAACGGCGCTCAGTAAATACTTCTTTTGGGTGAATGTATAATCGGGGATTGCGGTAGCATTGCTTTGTGACATATCAATGGAAACCAGATTGGGCATATAATCGCGTATCAGCACGAAATCAGCTTCATCCAGCTTGCCCTCTACGGTCAGGAAATTCACGTCCTTGGGCTGTATGCCCCCTCTGAGCAATTCGCTGGCGAGGCTTCCCATCAGCCCTATCTGTACGGTAACTCCTAACGGCTCCCCTTCAATGAAAGCGAATGTTTCCCACTTCTTCTTGTTCCGGTAAGCGTCGCTGCTTCCCAAAGGAACAAATATGGCCGTGACGCTGTCCGCCAAGGCTTCTGCCATCAGATTGGGAGCCGTTTTCTTGCGTATCTGGCAAATCTTCAGATTATTGCAGTTCTTAAACGCTGCGTCTTCTATATTTTTGGTCTTGTCGGACAATATGACCCTGGTCAGAGATTCCTTGCCGATGAAAGTGCTGTCGTTTACGGGTTTGCAGAAGGCGTAGGCAGGAATGCTGTTTGCCGGATAAATATAGAAGTGGCCGGAATATGTTCCGTTTTTGCCGGCATACATACTGATGGAGGCATTTGATATATCCAGCAGCTCCAGGCTCTTGAATTCGTCACGCAGGTGGCGGAAGTCTGTCGCGTTCAGTTTGCCTTGCAGGGTCAGATGGGTGATTTGATTGGCTTCCGCTTCAGTCATTAATTCCACCAGGGTACCCGGTTTGGCCACATAGTATGTCTTGCTTTTCTGTGCCGAGGCATTCAGCATTAAACCTAATCCGGCTGTAATTAAGAGTATTTTCTTTAGTCTCATGCTTTCAATTCAGATGGTTTGAATTTTCAAATATAAGAAGAATATGTCAAGGATGGATGCCGTTTTTTCTTTTTATTATTATTTTTGTCGGATATTAATCTATAAGAAACCGATGAAGACAGAAGAAAAAGTTGCCGGAGAGCTTGCTGCGGCAAGTAAGGCCGGAGCCGTCCGGCAGGTGATAGTTGATATCGTACTGTTTACTGTACTCACTTTCGTGTTACTGTTTCTGTTTACCATTCCTTTCATGCTCGTTTTCCCCCAGTTGGCGTCAGAAGGGAGTGGAAGGAACATTTATTTCCTGATGCTGAACGAGGGAGTGATGCTGGCGGGCGTGCTCTTCGCCGCATGGCTGGTGTTGACAATCAGACACCGTCCTCTGTCAAGTTTGGGATTGTCTCTGCAAGGCTGTTGGAAAAGCCTGTTGAAGGGGGCCGTGTTTGTTGCGGGGCTATACCTTGTCGGTTTTGGGGTATCCTTGTTGTCGGGGGTGATCGAAGTGGCGGACGTTGCGTTTTCTCCCGTTTCCCTGTTGTTGAGCCTTCTGTTCTTCTTCTTGGTTGCCATTACGGAAGAGCTGATGGTACGCGGGTTTATCCTGGGACGCATGTTGGATGGAGGCATCAATAAATTCGCGGCACTGTTTATGTCGTCAGTGATTTTTTCGCTGCTGCACGTTCTCAATCCGGACTTTGCCTTTGTGCCGTTCCTGAATATCGTGTTGGCCGGTTTCTTCTTGGGAGCTTCCTATGTCTATACGCGCAACCTCTGCTTTCCCATAGCCCTGCACTGGTTCTGGAACTGGATTCAAGGTCCTGTCCTGGGATATAAAGTCAGTGGAAATGAATTGGGCGGCGAGAGCCTGCTAACCCTTCGCCTTCCCGAAGAAAATCTGATAAACGGAGGTGCCTTCGGGTTTGAGGGATCTCTTCTTTGTTCTGGCCTGCTGGTACTTGGCACTGCGTTGATTATCGGATATTATAATAGACATGCATCCGATAAGCTTGGCCGGTAATGCTTATATAGAAGGCAGGTTTGGGAAGTTAAGGGAAAAGTTTCTTTAAGTTAGGAGAAAACCTTCTTTACGTTAAGAGAAAAGTTCTTCCTTGACTGGAATGATCTCTGTTCAAAGCCTGTGAATACATATTCGCAGTGCTTGAACATATATTCAAGCCGCTTGAATACATATTCACAAGCTTTGGACAAAGTTCCTTAATCCTGTGCCACTCCTTTCAGTGTCAGCTGTATGCGCTTGCGCTCTATGTCTATGCTGAGTACTTTGACACGCAGCTGCTGATGAATGGATACTACTTCGTTGGGATCTGATATGAATCTGTCGGCAAGTTGGGAGAGGTGTATCAGGCCATTCTCTTTGATGCCTATATCGACGAATGCGCCGAAATTGGTGATGTTGCCTACGATTCCCGGCAATTCCATGCCCTCACGCAGGTCGTTGATGGTACGTACATTTTGGTCAAACTCAAAAAGCTTGATGGGACCGCGCGGGTCACGTCCGGGCTTGTCCAGTTCCTGCAGGATGTCTTTCAGGGTAGGCATGCCGACGGTAGGCGAGAGGTAACGTTCCGGATTGATTTTCAGCCGCAGTTCCTTGTTGCTTGTCAGTTCGGTCACGCTACACCCCAGATCCTGTGCCATTTGCTCTACAATGCAGTAGCTTTCGGGATGTACGGCTGTATTGTCCAACGGATTCTTGGCATCGGGAATGCGTAAGAAGCCGGCGCACTGTTCAAAGGCTTTGGCACCCATGCGCGGAACTTTCATCAGCTCCTTCCGGGAGGCGAACGCTCCGTTCTCGGCCCGGTAGTTCACGATGTTCTGTGCCAGCTGCGGGCCTAATCCGGAGATATAAGTCAGCAGGTGGCTGCTTGCGGTGTTCAGGTTTACCCCTACCTGGTTGACGCAGTTCTCGACGGTCTGGTCCAACGATTTTTTCAGTTTGCCTTGATCCACGTCATGTTGGTATTGCCCCACACCGATGGACTTGGGGTCAATCTTCACCAGCTCGGCCAAGGGATCCATCAGACGCCGTCCTATGGACACTGCGCCACGTACCGTCACGTCGTATTCGGGGAATTCATCCCGTGCAATCTTGGAAGCCGAATAAATGGACGCTCCCTGTTCGCTGACGATGAACACCTGTACTTCCCGGTTGAAAGACTGGCGCTTCAGGAAGTCTTCCGTTTCCCTGCTTGCCGTCCCGTTGCCGATGGCGATAGCGTCTATTTTATAAGCTTCTATCATCTTCTGCAGTTTGGAGAATGCCTCCTTGCCCTTGCTTACCGGAGGGTGCGGGTAGATATTCTCGTTGTGCAACAGGTTGCCCTGCGCATCCAGACATACCACTTTGCATCCGGTTCTGAATCCCGGGTCTATCCCCATCACACGCTTTTGTCCCAATGGAGAAGCAAGCAGCAGCTGGCGTAGGTTTTCGGCAAACACCTTGATGGCTTCCTCATCGGCGCGCTCTTTGCTCAGAGCGGCGAATTCGGTTTCGATGGAAGGCTTGAGCAGGCGCTTGTAGGCATCCTGCACGGCTTCCTGCACTTGCTGCCCGCATGCGTTGCCGCTGCGCACGAACTGGCGTTCCAGACGTTCCAGGCACTCTTCGTCGTCGGGGCTGATGCTGACCTTCAACAAACCTTCCGCTTCGGCGCGGCGGATGGCAAGCAGTCGGTGGGAACTGCAACGTTTCAAGGATTCCGAGCAATCGAAATAATCCCTGTATTTGGCAGCCTCTTCTTCCTTGCCCTTGACAACCTTTGCGGTCAGGACGCCTTGCCGTGCAAAGGAGTTGCGTACGCTGTTCCTGGCACGTTCGTCTTCGCTGACATGTTCCGCAATGATGTCCCGGGCACCTTTCAAGGCATCTTCCACATCTTTCACATCCCCTTTCACATAATCGGCCGCACGGCTTTCCGGATGAGGCTCCCGTTGCAGCATGAGCAGGGTGGCAAGAGGTTCCAGCCCTTTCTGACGGGCTGCTTCGGCGCGTGTCTTGCGTTTGGGCTTGTAAGGAAGATAAATGTCTTCCAGGGTGGTATTGTCCCAAGTCTCACTTATGCGTTCCCGGAGGTCATCCGTCAGCTTTCCCTGTTCCTGGATGGTATTGAGGATGGTTTCCTTGCGCTTCGCCGTTTCATTCAGCTTTTCATATTGTGTTTGGATGGCTTCGATCTGCACCTCGTCCAAACCTCCTGTCACCTCTTTGCGGTAACGGCTGATGAAAGGAATGGTGGCTCCGTCATTCAGCAGTCCAAGTGTCTGACTGATTTGTTTTTCCGATATGCCGAGCGCGTCGGATATCATACGGTGAAATAATTGTATCATTTGAATTCTTTTTAATGGGGTGTCAAATGTACGAAAAATAGTTGTTTTTTCGGGATTCTTCCAACTTTATATTGTATATTTGCCGCAATAACAATGGATAGATGGACGTATCTGAAAGCATATATAAAATATTGTCATGCCTGTTGGCGCTTTTCTTTCTTTCCCTGCCTGTCTTTTCCGCGACGGGCGACCACCCAGTGTTGATTATAAGTTCTTACAATCCGGATGCCCGCCAGACATCGGGGAATATCTCGGACTTTATGGAGGAATACCAACGGCTGGGAGGCAAGAATGTCATTGTGCTGGAGAACATGAACTGCAAGAGCTTCTCGGAATCTCCCCGGTGGACCCGGAGGCTGAAAGCATTGTTGGCAAAATACCGGGGGGCGGAGAGTCCGTCTTTAATTGTGCTCATCGGCCAGGAAGCCTGGGCAGCCTACCTTTCCTTGGGCGACTCGATAGAGAGTGACATTCCGGTTTTAAGTGCGTTGTCCAGCAGGAATGCCATCCTGTTGCCGGACAGGACAGACACTTTGAAGACTTGGATGCCCGAGTCGGTCGATTTCTTTGATGATTTTCCTGAATCGCCCGTCAAGGCCGGGTTTATGTTCCAGTATGATGTGGCGGCCAATATCCATATGATAAAGAAACTGTATCCGGAAACGAAGAATATAGCTTTTATATCGGACAACAGTTACGGGGGCGTTTCTTTGCAGGCATACGTCGTGAAGGAGATGAAGAAGTTCCCTGAACTGAATCTGATTCTTTTGGACGGGCGTGTAAACACCATCTACACCATTATCGAGCAGCTGCATGAATTGCCGGAGAATACGGCTGTTCTTCTGGGCACCTGGAGAGTGGATATGAACGATGGCTATTTCATGCGCAACGCCACGTACGCCATGATGGAGGCGGCACCCGATTTGCCCACTTTTTCACTGACATCCGTTGCCTTGGGGTATTGGGCCATCGGCGGCGTGGTACCGGTGTATCGTCCTTTGGGCAAAGAAATGGCGCAGCAGGCTGTCCGGCTCTTGTCGCATGCGTCGGAAACGAAGGATGGCGTGAAGATAATCCCTTGCGAAACGCTTCTCGACTATGAAGTCGTCAGGGAGAAGGAGCTTGACATATCAAGCATTCCGGGACCTGTAAAATACGTGAACGTCGCTCCTTCTTTTTATGGACAGTATAAGTATCAGATATGGACCGTGGTGGTTGTGCTGGTGGTATTGGTAATAGCGTTGCTGGTGTCTTTGTATTTTTATTACCACACAAAGAAATTGAAAGATGATCTTGAAGAGTCCGAAGGCGCCCTGCGGGAGGCGAAAGACCGGGCGGAAGAGTCAAGCCGCTTGAAGAGTGCGTTTCTTGCCAATGTGAGCCATGAGATCCGTACGCCGCTGAATGCCATTGTCGGATTCTCGGATGTATTGTCGGCAGGAGGAAGTTCCGAAGAGGAACAGCGTACTTATTTTGAAATCATCAAGACCAATTCCGATTTGCTGCTCCGGCTGATCAATGACATACTCGACGTGTCCCGTTTGGAGGCGGACCGTGTTTCGTTCACGCTGGAGAGGTGTGATGTGGTGCAGGTTTGCCGGCAGGTGACGGCCACGGTGGAGCAGGCGCGTAAGTCCGATAATAAGTTCCGGTTTGAATGCGGGCATGAGTCGGTAGAGATGCGGACGGATATACAGCGTTTGCAGCAGGTGGTGATCAACTTGCTTTCCAATGCTAATAAATTTACAGTGAACGGTACCATCACTTTGAAAATAGAAATAGACCGGGACAGCAATATGGCCGTGTTCTCGGTGACAGATACCGGCTGCGGCATTCCTTCGGACAAGCAGAAACTGGTGTTTGAGCGTTTTGAAAAGCTGAATGAATACGTGCAGGGTACCGGACTGGGGCTGTCTATCTGTAAGCTGATTACTGAGAAGTGGGGCGGAAAGGTTTGGATAGACCCTGGCTACACGGACGGTGCAAGATTCATGTTTACCCATCCCATGAATTTATAAGAAGATGTTTGATATGAAAAAAATGAGTTGTTTCTTTGTCTGTATTTCCTTTCTGGCCGGCATGCTGCCTGCACAAGAAAGGGAGGTGAAACTTAAAATCATTCAGACCAGCGATGTGCATGGCAATTACTATCCTTATGATTTTATCCATGAAAGGGAGGCGTCCGGAAGCCTGGCGCGTGTGTACGCGTTGGTGCGGAAGCAGCGTGAGGTCTATAAGGATAACCTGATTTTATTGGATAACGGTGATATCCTGCAGGGACAGCCCACAGCGTATTATTACAATTATATAGATACCGTCGCTCCCCATGTGACTGCCGGGATGATGAACTTTATGGGGTACGATGCAGGAAACATGGGAAACCATGATGTGGAGACGGGACGTGCTGTTTTCGACCGTTGGGCGGGAGACTGCCGGTTTCCCATATTGGGTGCCAACATCATAGATACCGCTACCGGGCAGCCCCATTTCAAACCCTATGAGGTATTTGAACGGGACGGGGTCAGGATTGCCGTCATGGGGATGATTACTCCCGCCATTCCGGTGTGGCTGTCGGAGAACTTGTGGAAAGGATTGCGTTTTGAGGATATGGAGGAGACTGCCCGCAAGTGGATGAAGATTATCCGTGAGAAGGAGCGTCCGGATTTGGTTGTCGGTATGTTTCATGCCGGACAGGCTGCCCAGTGGATGGCAGGCTTGTACCGTGAGAATGCTTCCGTGGAGGTAGCCCGGAATGTTCCCGGTTTTGATGTTGTACTGATGGGGCACGACCATGCCCGCGAATGCAGGAAGATAGCGAATATAGCCGGTGATTCGGTACTGGTCATGGATCCTGCCAGCAATGCCGTTGTGGTGAGTGATGTGGAGGTGACCCTGAAACTGCGTGACGGCAAGGTGGTGGACAAGCAGATTGACGGAACATTGTCCGATACCGGGAACTACGGTATCAGTGAGGAATTTGTCAGCCATTTCGCCCCGCAATACCGGACGATTCAGAATTTTGTATCCAAGAAGATAGGCCACTTCACGGAAACGGTTTCTACACGTCCTGCCTATTTCGGTCCTTCGGCGTTCGTCGATTTGATTCATAGCCTGCAACTGGAAATCAGCGGGGCCGATATATCCTTTGCCGCACCGTTGTCCTATGATACGGAAATCAAGGAAGGAGATGTGTTTGTAAACGATATGTTCAATCTGTATAAGTATGAGAACATGCTTTACACAATGAACCTTTCCGGCAGGGAGATCCGCAATGCCTTGGAGATGTCCTATGGTTTGTGGACGAACCGGATGACATCGCCGGAAGACCACCTCCTGCTTTTCCGCGAGCATCGTCGTGAAGGTGCCGAAGACAGGGCTGCATTCAAGAACTTCAGCTTTAATTTCGATTCGGCAGCCGGCATCATCTATACGGTGGATGTCACAAAGCCGGAGGGTGAAAAGGTGAGCATTGCCGGCATGGCGGACGGAACTCCGTTTGACATGGATAAAATCTATAAGGTAGCCTTGAATTCATACCGTGGCAATGGTGGAGGCGAATTGCTGACGAAAGGGGCGGGGATTTCCCAGGATGAGTTGAAGAAACGCATCATCAGTTCCACCGACAAGGATTTGCGTTATTATCTGATGCAATATATCGAGCGTAAGAAGAAGATTGAGCCGCGTGCGCTGAATCAGTGGAAGTTTATTCCGGAGGAATGGGTGGCGCCTGCTTCTCGGCGTGATTACGACTCCCTGTTTGGTAAAATTAAAAAATAAATTCCTATCTTTGCGGCTCAAATTCATTGGAACAAGTTTTTGGACGTGAAGCAAAAGAAGAAAATCATAGGGGCATTATGCTTGCTGGTATTGTTTGTAATGTACCAGACAAGCATAACGGCTTTTACCCACGTCCATTATGTGAACGGAGTGCTGGTTACCCATTCGCACCCGTTCCATGATACCCACTCGCACTCCAAGACTTCACTTGTCGTTATCGGGCATCTGTCAACGTTCTGTTCACCGGAAGTGGACGTATATGAGGTACAGCATCCGATGCGTACCCTGCTGGCTGTGCTCAAATCTGCTCCCGCAACTCCTACGGTAAAGGGAGAGATCATCCGGAGCCTGTCTCTCCGTGCCCCTCCCGCTTTCTTTTTATAAATACGGCTCATAGGAAAGGGTAGATTTCCCTTTCAGAATCTATTGTATTATTTATAAAAACAGCGATAGAAGGCAAAAGAGAGAAAAAATCTGTTCTTTTGTTCTTATGTCCCAAAACACACGTTAATTTAATGAAGCATTACATATTGGCGTTGATACTTGCAGTGGCAGGTATCAGTGCAGTCTATGCCGTTAATCCTATAAAGGAAGGCAACATGATTTCCGGTCACGTGATCGAGAAGGGAACAGAGGAGAATATACCATATGCCACGATTTTGATAGTAGGAACCGGCCAGGGGACGGTATCTAATGAAGAAGGACAATTTGAGTTCCGCAAACTTCCTGCGGGGAAATACAAGCTCCGGGTATCCGCAGTAGGTTACAAGACCCAGGAGAAAGAAGTGGAAGTCAACAAGGATTTCACGGCGGTCATACACTTCCAGATGGCCGAAGAAAGTTTTATGACGGATGAAGTGGTGGTGTCTGCCAACCGTAACGAAGTGAGCCGCAAGGCTGCCCCGGTAGTGGTCAACGTAATGAGTGCCAAACTCTTTGAGATGGTCAACTCCACCGACTTGGCCAAGACGCTGAACTATCAGTCCGGCTTGCGCGTAGAGAACAATTGCCAGAATTGTGGTTTCCCGCAAGTACGTATCAATGGTCTGGAAGGTCCTTATTCACAGATTTTGATTAACAGCCGCCCCATCATCAGTGCATTGAGCGGGGTATATGGTCTGGAGCAGATTCCGGTGAATATGATTGAACGGGTAGAAGTGGTACGCGGTGGCGGTTCTGCTCTGTTCGGTGCCAATGCCGTGGGAGGTACTATCAATATCATCACGAAAGATCCCATCAACAACTCTTTCCAGGTATCCAGCATGTTTTCCAATATGGACGGAAAGTCCTGGGAACAATATATGGGAGGCAACGTGTCCATGGTGGCTAAAGACAATTCTTACGGCATAGCCCTCTATGAAAGTTACCGCAACCGCAATCCATACGACCGCGACGGGGACGGGTTCTCCGAGCTGGGCAAGCTGAACATGAATACTTTCGGTTTCCGTGCCTATTACCGTCCTACCCATTTCAGCCGCATTAACCTGGAATATCACACCACCAACGAGTTCCGTCGCGGTGGGAATAAGTTCGATTTGCAGCCCCATGAAACAGACATCACGGAGCAGACCAAGCACATTATCAATAGCGGAGGCCTGAGTTATGACCTGTTTTGGAAAGAGTACAAGCATAAGATTTCCGTTTACGGCTCTATCCAGCACACCGACCGTAACAGCTACTATGGCGCCCGGGAAGATATGAATGCATACGGCAAGACCAAAGACCTGACCTGGGTAGCCGGCGGAATGTATGTGGGCAATATGGACAATTGTTTCTTTGCCCCTGCTACTTTTACCGGCGGGCTGGAGTACCAGAACAATTCTCTGCATGATATCATGACAGGCTATCATCGTGATATGGAGCAGGATGTGCGCATAGCCAGCGCCTTTGTCCAGAACGAGTGGAAGATGAACTATCTGACCATGCTGGTAGGCGCCCGCCTGGATAAGCACAACCTCATCAACAACTTGATATTCAGTCCGCGTGTCAACCTTCTATATAAGCCTACGGAAGATTTCCAGGCCCGTCTGACTTATTCTACCGGCTTCCGTGCTCCCCAGGCGTACGATGAAGACTTGCATGTGACTGCCGTAGGAGGAGAGGGGGTACAGATCAAGCTGGCGGACAACTTGAGCGAGGAGCGCTCCAATAGTTACAGCGGCTCTGTAGATTGGACTACCCGTTTGGGACATTGGCAGGCGAATATTCTTGTGGAAGGATTTTATACGGACTTGCGTCATGTTTTCGTGTTGGAGGAAATCGGCAAGAATCAATATGGTGATGTTATAAAAGAGCGGCGCAACGGTAACGGCGCCCGTGTATATGGTGCCAATCTGGATGCGAAGATTGCTCATGGCAAGGAGGCGCAGTTTCAGCTGGGCTTTACGGCGCAGCGTAGCCGTTATACCCAAGCAGAGGTGTGGACGAAAGTTGACGGCAAGAACCTTACGACCAAACGTATGCCGCGTACTCCGGACTATTACGGCTACTTTACATTCTCGTCTGCACCGGTGAAGAATTTCGATTTCTCTTTATCCGGCACCTATACGGGCAAAATGGTGGTCCCTCATTATGCTCCTAAGGAGATCTTTGAGGGAGCCATTGTCAATATTGAGAAAGACCGTATGGAACATACTCCCCAGTTCATGGACTTGAACCTGAAGTTGAATTATACATTTGTGCTTCACGACCATATCAAGTTACAGTTGAACACAGGTGTACAGAATATATTCAATAGTTTCCAGAAAGATTTGGATAAAGGGACATTGCGTGATTCCGGCTACTTCTACGGGCCTACGCAGCCCAGAACTTTCTTTGTCGGCTTCAAAATAATGAATTAGGCTCTCTTTTTAATTATTTTTAAAATATTATTCCGGGAGATAACCTTACTTTTGCCCGCAAAGTGCGAAAACGATGGAAACTAAAAGCATACGGAATGTAGATATATCTTTGATACAGCATTTGCCGATGATTGATTTCATCGGCAATGATTTTGCTATTTTTGATGATATAAAGGATATGCCTTTGTCTCCTTATCCCACCCGTTTGAATGCGGCTTGTTTTTGCGTTTGCCTGAAAGGGTGGTGCAGGATGCACATCAACTTGCAAAAGTACGAATTGTCCGAAGGCATGATGGGGATTATACTTCCCGACCAGATTGTCCAGCAGGGAGGGCGTTCGGATGATTTTTCGGGTGTCTTTATCGCGATTTCCAAAAGCTTTATTGATGGTGTGCTGCCTACGATGCAGCAACTGTTCCCGTTGTTCTTCCTGATCAAGGAACGCCCGTGTGTCCATATCACTCCGGAAGAGCAGCAGGCGTTCAAGGATTATCATTCTTTCCTGTGGAGCAGGGTCAAGCTGAAAGACAATCCTTTCCGCAAGGAGATCACTCAGGGATTGCTGGTGTCTCTGTTTTATGAGATTTACCATATCTACCAGGGGCATACCACTCAGGAACGTATTCCGAAGACCCGGAAGGAGGACTTGTTTGAACGTTTTCTTCGCTATATCTCCGAGTCCTATAAGGAGAACCGCAGTGTTTCCTACTATGCGGACAAGATGTTCCTTACCGCTAAGCATCTTTCCACTGTAGTGAAGGACGTCAGCGGCAAAACGGCAGGGGAGTGGATTGACAGCCTGGTGATATTGGAGGCCAAGGCACTGTTGAAATCCTCGGAACTGAGTGTCCAGGAGATAGCGGACGAGCTGCATTTCGCCAACCAGTCATTCTTTGGCAAATATTTCAAGCATCACACGGGGATGTCTCCTAAAGAATATCGCAGGCAATAGGGCAACATGTAGGAATATTGTTTAGTTTTGCAGGGATTGATATACTCCCCAAATAAATTGGATAAAGAAAAAAGGCAATATCTGTTGACAGATATTGCCTTTTTTCTTAGTGCACCCTAAAAACTAATCTCTTTGCTCTTATAAAAACGAATGTTCTCTATTATTTCTTTCGATGCCGCAAAGTTAGAATGTTCTTGCGAGTCAGGATTTGACATAAGTCAAAAATAGCATGCCGATTGAATTTTTTTTGAGGGGGAGCAGGCTGTACCGGGACTTCCTCTTTGAACACATCCTCGTAGGTCAGTTTGTCGCGTACCATGCGATAGATCTCTCCCCAATCGGGCAATCCTCCCAGATTCCGGTCGTCAATGAAAAGGTCCGCCTTTAGCTTACGTGAGAACCCGTTGTGGGCCGTTTCTTCCTCCGGATAATCACGGTTCACGGCATAGAACTCCACTCCGCGTTCCCTGCACCATTCCACGGCTTCCTCCAGTAATTTCCCCTCACGTACGGTCCAGAGTATCAACCTGTGCCTGTCCCTTATCAGCATCTTCAACGCTTCGGTTGCAAAAGGAATCTCTTCTCCGATTTCCGGATAACGGTGTTTTACTATCGTACCGTCAAAATCAACAGCTATAATCATGAGTGAATGAATTTTAATGGTTATCCGGGATGTAGATGATCATGGCATTGCTGCCTGTCTTGTTTTCATATCCCATGGATTCGGGTGTTGCCGACTCTATCCTTTCCGGGGCGATGTGGTATTTTTCGGTCAGCAGGCTTCGGATGGCCTCAGTGCGTTTCTTCCTCAATTCCTCTTCCGTTTCTTTATCTTTCAGATTATCGCTGAAAGCCACAATTTTGATCGATGCCGGATTTTCCTTCATCCATTCCCCGATGCTCTCTACCTTGGCAGCCTGTTCCCGGCTGATGAAAGAACTGAATTCTTCGAAACGGATATCGATGGCTACGCTTTCTTTCTGTCCCGGTTCGATGACCAGCTTTTTGCCTTCTTCCATTCTGCGGCGTTCCTGTACATCTTCCTTCAGGACATTTATATCTTCCTGCATCCGGTTCATTTTGTCTTTTATTTCCTGTACGTCTTCCCGGCTGACAGGAAATGCCTCTGTTGGCTGCAACTGTTTTTTTCCGCTTCTGTATTTGTCCTTGAAGCTGTAGGTGATGCCCACGGCCAGATTCGTCTGCAGGTACATGTCCTCATTGTTTTCCTCCTTGTAGTATTTGGGCAGGATGGACAGGGACGGCTCTATGAACAGGCTCACTTTCCTGTTCACATTGTAGGATGCCTGTATGGAGAATGTCCCTCCGATGGTACTTACATCTTTGGACGTGATTCCCAGGCGGTCCGTACTGAAGTAATTGTAGCTGGCTCCCAGGGAGGCGGACAGGTTGAAAGGCCGGTAGCCGTTGTTGCCTATCAGGGTAACCATATAGTCCAGCCCGATGCCGTATTGTTCCGCTTCTTTTGAATCTATGCGGGTTTTCCCGGCAAACAGGTTGGCGCGTATGGCCGAGAATCGGTCCAGATAGATACCGCCGCCTATCTTTCCGCCTACATAGGTATTTCCTTGGGTCTTGAACAACCATTCCCCGTTCAGCGTTCCGGAGACGAACCAGTTGTATTTCTCAAAAAGATTCTTGCCGTCTGTCTCTTGTGCGGCAAGGTTGCCGGCACACAACAGCGCAGTGGCAAGTACGATAGGTTTAAATGTCAGTTTCATTGTTTTTTCTTTTCTGTTAGATCAGTACTATGTTGATGGAAGCTATCTGCTCGTTGTTTTTCTTGCCTCCCGATACGGTGATGGAAGTGATGTAGAACTTGTCTCCGGTCTGCAGTTGTCCGATGATTTTCCGTTGTTCCTCCGATAGCTTGTTGCCTTTGTTTTTCAGGGTGATCACCTTGTTGCTGCCCGATTTTATGAATACGGTTTCAAAGGACAGGATGCGGTAGTCTATCTGCGGCCCTTCCGGGGCGGTGGCTATCAGTTCGCTCATGCTTTGCGCCTTGCTCCGGCTCAGGGGGACGTTGCCTTTGTACAGTTCCTTTTTCCCCTTGTCCGTATATACCACGTAGGGTATCGGGTCGGGCAACTCCTTTACTGCGTAGTCATAGCGTGCCAATGTCTCCTTTCCGTTGCTCACGGTGATGCTTGCTGCCTGCGCGCGGTTGTCGGGTATGGCTAGATACTGTCCGTTCCGTTCGATGACCTTTCCGTGCTGCATGGTTACTTTAAGGTTCTGTTTGGGTACACCGATGCTGATAAAGTGCAGCCTGTTTTCACACTCCTTGTATAAGGTGGAAGTCAATTCCGGAGTAATCTGCACCATGGGCACTTTGATGGTTCCGTTGGGCAGTACATCCGTCGGTTCGCCGTTGATGAATATCTGGTCTTCCCCTATGACGGTGATTCCCGGTTGAGGCTCCGGACGCTTGCCGTCTCCTTCTATCAGGGCCTGTAACGTCTCTTTCTGGCAAGTCAGCAGTTCTTGTTCCATCTTGTCCAATACAGCGATTCCCGCATTGGCGGGCAGGTACGAGAAAGTCTCTTTTTCCCAGGAGAAACCGCTTTTTTCAGGAGTCACGTCCAGGTAGCTGCTTATCAGATTCTTTCGTTCCTCGTTGCCGATGAGACCGGAAATCAGTTCTTTATAAGATTGGATATTCTCTTTGAGAGACTTCCCCCGTCCGGCAGACAGCATGACGTCCGATACGGCGTTCAGCTCATCTTTGTTTGCCAGTTTTCCCTTCTGATACTTGTCCCGGTCTGCAGCTTGGGCTATTTTCTCTTTCAGCTCATTCAATTCCTGTCTGATGGCTTCCGTTTTCTCGTTGATCTCGCTGCCTGCTGCCTGCTGGTCGGGCCGTTTCTCTTCAAGGCGTGCCAGCAGGTTGGCATTGTATGCCTGCAGGCGGGCAATCTGCGGATGATAATCATTGCTGAGCAGGTCATATCCTTCCAGCGCATCCTTGGATATGTTGATGCCCAGCATGGCTATCAGGACAACGTAAATCAGGTTGATCATTTTTTGCCTTGGCGGCATTACATATTTCGACATGGTTCCGGTTTACTTTGTGGTTTTTACGTTCAATGCATCCAACATCTGCTTGTATTGCCTGTTCAGCAATTCTATGTATTCCGCCATTTGCCGGGTACCGGCGTTCAAGTCCGGTTGTTTGGCACAGTTCAGTTTCTCTACCTGCATGTTCACTTGTTTCAGCTGTGCCTCGTATGCCTCGTTCAGCTTCTTGATGTTTTCTTCCAGCCGTGCCATTTCCTTTTTGTAATGCTCGGCTGCGGTTGTATCCAGTTCCGGCACGTTGAAGTTGACGGCAGTGATTTTGGGGTCCACGTTGGCATTCTTGTTGTTCAGTATCGGAAACACCCTTTCCCATTTATATTCTCTGGCAGGCTCGTCAAAACCGGAGATGAAGAAGATGAATACCTCGGTAATCAGACCGATCATCAGGAACAGGTTGTCGTAAGGGAAGTGTGCTATTTTGGAAACGGCACCTAAGATTACCAGACAGGCTCCCCAACAATAGCAAAAGTTGTAGAGGCGTTTTCCTGTGCGGCTGGCTAAAAATTTTTGTAAACTCATATTTTGAAAAGTAAAGAGGTTATGTGTCTTTGTAAAAAGCAGGGGTGAATCAAGCTGCTGATTCACCCCTGCCGGTATGAATAATTAGAAATTGTAGGTTACTCCTAAAGTAAGGGTACCTGCTGTAAAAGGATCGTCCTCGCCGTCTGTTTCCCAGTATTTCGGCATGAGCTTGACGCCCGGTTCCACGTAGAACTCCAGTTTTTCCGTCAGTTTCCAAGCCGCTTGCAGGCCGAAGTTTCCTGCGACAGTCCCCACGTGCTTCTGGTTGGGGAAGTCATCCGGGAAAGAGTAGTAGCCGAAGTGGATGCCCACTACACCCGACAGGCGGAATCTGCTGTCCTCGTCGGCATAGTGCTTCATCAGGTTGGCAAGCAAGTCAACACCTGCACCCATGGTGAATGCATTGTATCCGCCCTTCAGCCAGTTGTTGCCGGCGTTCACGGTGACGCGTGCGCCGATAATCTTGTTGAACCACAAACCACCTGCAATCTTGGCGTTGAGCTCGTTGACGGCCGAACCGTTCAGTGCTGCCGAGCCGTTTACACCTCCCGATACAAACCATCTGGTCGTTACCGGATTCATGTTCTTTTTCACGTCACCCTGTGCACTGATGCTTCCGGCAGCTGCCAATAGAACCACCAACAAATAAATTACTTTCTTGTACATATTCTAATCATTTTTGAGGTTGATTTATTCTTCCATGTGTGCTTTCAGATAGAGTTTTTTGGCAAATCTCATATCGTGTGCCACCATGATCCTGACTAGTTCCCGGAAACTGGTTTTTGTGGGATTCCAGCCCAACAGGGTCTTTGCTTTGGTCGGGTCGCCTAACAATTGCTCTACTTCACAAGGACGGAAATACTTGGGATCGACTTCCACCAGAGACTTGCCCGTTTTCACGTCAATGCCTTTCTCGTTTACGCCTTCCCCTTCCCAGCGCAGTTCTATTCCTGCCTCCTTGAAAGCCAGTGTGGCAAATTCACGTACCGTATGCATTTCTCCTGTGGCAATCACGAAATCTTCCGGAGTCTCGTGTTGCAGGATCAGCCACATACATTCCACGTAATCCTTGGCATATCCCCAGTCGCGGAGCGAATCCAGGTTTCCCAGATACAGCTTGTCCTGAAAACCCTGCGCGATCCGTGCAGCGGCAAGCGTTATTTTCCGGGTGACGAAAGTCTCGCCCCGCCGTTCGCTTTCATGGTTGAAGAGAATTCCGTTCACGGCATACATGCCATAACTTTCACGGTAATTCTTCGTGATCCAGAAACCGTATTGCTTGGCTACTCCGTACGGACTGCGGGGATAGAAAGGAGTCGTTTCCTTCTGCGGCACTTCCTGCACCTTGCCGAACAGTTCCGAGGTGGAAGCCTGGTAAATGCGGGTTTTCTGTTCCAGTCCCAGAATGCGTACGGCCTCCAGCATGCGCAAAGTACCTACTGCATCTGCTTCGGCAGTATATTCCGGAACGTCAAAGCTTACTTTCACATGGCTTTGTGCGGCCAGGTTGTAGATCTCGTCCGGTTGCACCTGCTGTATGATGCGTATCAGCGAACTGCTGTCCGTCATGTCTCCGTAATGCAGGTTTACCAGGCGGCTTTTCTTCATGTCACGCACCCACTCATCTAAATACAGATGTTCTATACGTGCTGTATTGAATGAAGAAGAACGGCGCAGGATACCGTGCACCTCATATCCTTTTTCAATCAGGAATTCGGCCAGGAACGAACCGTCCTGACCTGTAATTCCGGAAATTAATGCTACTTTTTTCATGTCTGGTATTTTTGTGCCTATATTAGCTTTGAACGCCTGTAGTACCGCCGGAGTGGTCGCTGAGGTCCTTTTCTTCGTGGTTCACGGTATGTCCGTTGTAACAGTTCAGTTTTACCACGACTGATTTAGAAATGCGGCCTATCTTGACTTTGAACGTATAAGTTTTCTCCGTTATGTTCTGCCGGCTTGAGAAGTACAGTACCTTATGTCCGCTGACGCTTGCGGTATATTCTTCATTTCTGGTATAAGTCTGCTTGCCTTCAATCTTGTTGATATGCTCCTTGATGGTTTCGGCAAGCAGTCCGGTGGCACCGGCAGTGGCCAATGCCGTTTTCGGTTCGATGGTATATTCCCAACCATATTTGGCCTGTACGGTAAGTTTTACATTCTGCATGGCACTGTATTCTGCATTTTCAATTTGTACGGTGCTGTTGTATGTCTTTCCGTTATATATTACAGGATTGTAATCACCGGTTTTGTTACTTACCGACTTGTCGAATTTCAGATTCAGGAAATAGCTTCCGGCAAGTCTGGTACCGGCTTTCATGGTAATCAGGTAGCTGTTGCCGTTCTGGTCGAACTCAACTTCCGCTCCTGCTGCTTTTGTAGCGGGAGCATCCTCCTTGATCATTTCCATGCTTGATTCGTCAAAGTATTCCTCGTCGCTTCCGGGGTTGGTCACTGTAATCTGGTATTCGGTGGCGGCTTTTGCGTCGGCGGGGTCAGTTTCCACGTAGATATTGCTGAAAGCGGCGGCTTCCGCGTTGACGTCAACCGGAGTTTCATAAGCCACGGCAGTTACTTTGGTTCCTTCGTCAACACCTCCCGCGGGGATTTCGATGACGGCAGGATCTGCAGACTCATCCTCTTGGTGCGGGGCCTCGATGGTAGCTCCCTCTGCTGTAGCAGTCACTTCTTCACCTTTGCTCAGGTCCGGAGATTTTGCCAGTGTCACGTTCAGCACGGCTTGGCTGTGGTTGTTGTCTGAAGCAAACTGTGCCTTGGCAGTATAGCTTATCATACCCTCTTTGCTGAAGGATACGTCCTGTGCGCTGCTGGACGTAACGGTCAGCGAGTATTGTCCTCCGTCTTTGGTCGTAGTCTTGTTGTCGTTGCCAACCGATACTTCTACACCGTCCAGACCTCCGTTGGCATCACTTACAGTACCTACAATGTAGTATTGTGTCTTATCCAACGGATTTACTACAATTTCATCTTTCTTGTCATCCCCTCCAATCGTGCAACTGGTGGTACCGAAGGTCATTGTCAATAGTAACAATCCTCCAAAAAACAAACTTCTCTTTTTCATAAACTTCGTCATTTAATAAAACTAATTATTTGAGTTATACTTATTTTGATTTCTCTTTTTGCAGTTCCTTGATAAGGAAATAGCGTATGTAGTCCGGCTGGTAGAATCCGCTGCTGCGGTTGTCGTCGGGGCGTGTATTGTAGGTTCTTCCCATCTGCTCCTCTATGTATTTTCCGTCTGCCACCATGCCGTATGCCCAGGCAAAGTAATCGGCGGGCTTCACTCTCAGGAATCCCTTGCGGCTCCATTTCTTTCCGGGCAGGGGGATGGCAAAGTGGAATCCCCCGTTAATCTCTCCGTTGGTATAGATGCCGTACAGGCCTATGGCATACTCGCCGAAGTGCCGGGTACAGTCCCCTCTCACGCCGTAATCTCCATATACATACCGGCTTGCTTTCAAGTCAAACTGTATGTTGGTGTGCGGTTCATAGAGTGATGCGGTCACAGCCGCGTTGAAGCGTTGTCTGGTACCTATGTACCACCCGTCCTCTGCGGTCACAGCCGAGAATCCGGTCGATCCCAGCAGAGCCCCTAATTCCAGGCGTCCGTTGTCGCTCCGGTATTTCATCTCCACTTGTGCGCCTATCCGGTTATTGGTAAAATTGCCTACAGTCACTTTTCCGAAAAGGTTATGCCTAAAACGCACATCCTGCGACAAGGCGATGATGCCCGGTCTTATCTTTTTCATTTCCCCGCCCAGGTTGGTTGCTATGGGAAAGACCACTTGAGCGGTTACCTTCCCGCCTTTCCATAAGTCCATTTCCACGGCAGGATTCAGGTTGACGGCATACGTGTACAACTCCGCAAACGTATTGTTCTCTAAAAACAGGCCGGGATATACCACAAGATCCATTTTCCAGGCAGACGACGCCTCTTCCTTCCCGGCATCCTTCAACGCCTCCATGGCCTTGTCCGTATCCACACTGATTCCCATTCTCTCATAGACCTGTTGCAGGCCGATTTCACCGTTCCGGTATGCCTCTGTCAAGGTGTCCGGCAGACTGACGCAAAGCCTCGGCATCCGGTTTTCCAGTACCACTAACTGCAGGTTTCCTTCCGTATGGCTTTTCAGGCAGGCATCCACGGCTTTGCCCACACCGCTGTATGTACTTCTATATACATTGTTCTCGAAACTTACGGTGGTTGTTTCCGGTGTCTGCGCACATTGTATGTTCTCCATGCCGATTGCCTTCAGGCCTTCCGTCACTTGTGCGTTCACGGTTCCGCACATCGCCCACAGACATGCCGCTATCGCCGTTCCTGCCTTTCCTCTCCATTCACTGTTCATACTCCATCATTCCTAATTAATAAATTACGTCAGTGCATCAGTCTGCATTCATACCGTATTCCTCCCGATATGCAGTTGAATTCCCTGGTGAACACGTGTATGGACACATGTTTCCACAGTCTGGCGGCGGCTCCCACGTTGAACCCTTCCGAGTCATATTCTGCCATGAAAGCTACCTCCCTGCAGAAAGCAGGAGAGTAGCTGATACCTCCGAACGGTCCTTTCTGTATGCTATGGCTGTTCATCGGGATGTAGTAACCGGCAGTCAGTGCCAGCCGGTCGTTTCCGGCTATCTTGAAACCTTTGGTCAGTACCCCATATACGGTGGCAAAGTAATTGGTACCGGTGTCTTTAAAGGGGTCATTGGTACCTATTACTATTGCCGGAAAATACCTTCCTTCTTTCAGTGGGCGTATGCGTGCCGACATGGAACGGTCTTGCTGGAAGTAACCCTTCTTCCCGTCATACCGTGTCGTTTTCAGCAGCGTGCACCGGTAACTCAATTCCAGGATAGATAGAAATGTTACATTAACGAAGTAATTCCCGGTATTGAAGTTGAACGGTGTCATGCCGTCTGGAAGATAATTTCCCCCGCCCATGAAGGTACCCGTTTCCTGCATATCCGCTGTCGGTATGTTCAGCAGTCCGGTATTTCCCATGGAATATTGGGCTTGCATTCCGGTGGCACAGCACAGCAGGCAGCAGGCGATAAACCATTTTCTCAGTCTCATGCGAATTTTTCTTTTAGGATGTTCCACAGGAAAAGCGTATTTCCGATGATGTATCTTCTCCACATTCTTTTCGGTTCCTTTATCAGCCGGTACAGCCATTCCAGCCCATGTTCCTGCCACCATACGGGAGCCCGTTCTATGTTTTCGGCAAAGAAATCGAACACAGCCCCGATGGTGCCTATAGGGCCGTTCACGTCTAATTCCTCCAAATGCTTATAAGCCCATTTTTCCTGTTTGGGTGCAGTCATTCCTATCCATAGCACATCCGGCTGTACCCGGTTCACGGCGGTTATCATGGCATGGTTGTCCTCTTGGGTGAATTCGGGTTTATAGGGTGGGGAATAGGTCTCCACACGGATGTTGGGATATAAGCGTACGGCTTTCACCTTTATTTTCCTCAAGGTGTCCTCGTTGCTCCCCAAGAAGAAGCAGGTTCCGCCTTTCCGGTTCAGCTTGTTCATTTCGTGCAGGAATAAGTCCCATCCGGCAATGCGTTCTATCTTTTCGTTTCTCAGGAATTTGAATGCCAGTGCAATGCTTGCTCCGTCCGGAATCAGTGCGTCTCCTTTCAGCAAGGCTTCGGCAAAAAGCGGATCCTTTAATGCCGTGTTGTAGGAGTGCGCATTGATTGTATTGACCAGCAACTTGCCTTCCGGCAACGTGTCAAGTTCACTTCTGTGTCCCAGAAGTGAAACGGTTTTTAATTTCAACATGTATAATTAAGGAGTAATATAAAGTCTCTACAGAGTACGCTACGCTGTCGCCTGCCACAAGGAAAGGTGTTTTGAGCAGACTATCAAGATGTGTGTAAAAACTGCGGCAAATGTAAAGATTCTGTATATAATAACCAAGGAAAAACTAAAAAATGTATCAATTTGTGTATCCAAAATCTGTACGTCTGAAGTTTGCCATGTAAGGCGTGTTCTCAGTTCATTCCTTTTGGTGCTTATTTTGACATTTGACCGTTGCAGAAGGCGAGGCTGCACTCTTCAAAGCATGTGAAATTATTTAGATATAATTTTTTTATCATATTGCTGTAATTTGCTATATGAGGTTTGCTAATAATGTTGTAACTTTTCCGCTTCTCAAGGCTGTTTCCAAATTTTTAATAAAATCAGTTGAATTCTCAATGTCTTTGTATTCAATGTCATTGATTTCATCCTTCAAATGACATGGATATGTTTTTGTAGGCTCTTGTAGTACACTGACTAACAGAAATCTGACATTTCCTTTGGCTCTTGCTGTAATGTACAATTTGTAACATACATCTTCTACGCTTGGAATAATATCATTTTTCAATGATTTTTTAGTTTCATAATCTGTGCCGTTAGTTAAGACCAATTCTCCCCAGATTCGTTCTTGAGTATTGTTGTTTAAATATTCAATTTGCTTTAGTAAGATTCCTTTCGGTGAATCTTCAAAGTCCATTTTTATTTCTGGCCACAAATTTTTACACATAGCTATATTGCTTTAGATGTTTACACAAAATTTCAACGGAAGATGATCCGAATATTTCGTTCGGTCAATATCTCCATCGTCATTTAATAATAGATTTTTATTTATCCTGCTTCGTGATGTCACTCAGGGTATTTTGTATTGAATGCTCCTGCCTTATATCGTTTTTTGTCTTTTATGGGATCATTTAATACATAGTCTCTGATATCATTAAATAATGCATAGGTTTCTGTCAAGCGTTTGAAGTTCCCATTCCCATTAGTGGACAAACAGTAATAGAAGATAAGTCCTAATTCATATTCGGATAGTTGTGCTCTTAATATACAGATATAAGAGTATTTCTCTTTTTTATTCAAGACAGGCGATTCATCTACGTATTTTATGATTCTATATAAGTGTCTGAAGTAGTGGTCTAAAAATGATAAATCTTCATTTTTAGCCATATAATTATATCCCAATTTTTTTATATTATGTTTGATTCCACCGTAAACTACATATCCGTCTTTTAATTGGATTTTGCATGAAGTCCCTTCTTCATAAATATGTCTGAATGTCTCTCTTCCGTGCAGAGTGATTTCTTTGGTTGAAAGTCTCTTTTTGCCACCTTTATTTCTCACTTCTGCACGTAGTACGAGTTCATTGATAATTCCCTGCTGCATATTCAGCAATTGGAAGAAAATGTTTTCAAATCGATTGATCTCCGCATCTTTTCTTAACTCTTGATTCGCGTCATACTGCATTATGAAAGCTTTGTATGTAAGCCATGCTGCGATGATGGCAATAAAAGGGTTGATTATTCCTCCTATTGTATCCCCTATAGGTCCTGTTGTGTCGAAATGAAAGAGGTTTCCCAAGAACCAGTTTCTGGTTAACAGGGGAGGAAGTATAAAGACGATGATGAGTACACTGGCAGCAAATATGGCTCCTGTGTAATTCTTTTTGTTGTTCATAGTTTATTTACCGTTTGAATCAATGACTTATGATTTTTTATCTTCATATAGTTAACGTCAAAAAAAATCCTGATTTTTAATATTTGTTATTGCTCTAGTCTGATAGTCAAGGGTAACAAATGTTCATAATCTCTACGCCCTTTAACAATTTCACTGAAAAATCTCTTGAAATTTGATTTTTCGTCAGGGGTCATATCTGAATATGGGTCTTCAAAAGGGTTCTCTTCCGTACAGAGTGATTTTGCCTTTTAAAATGGATGTAAGTTGTCGCAACATAATGCTAATTCCTTTTGGAAATAGTCGATATCAGAAGAGACATCTTTAGCTGTGATTTTTTTATTATTTATATATAATGATATACCTGCATGTAATGGTAGATTTTTGCTCGGTTTGGGAGTTAGTGTTACAGTCCTGTTTTCCAATTCTGTGTCCAGTTCTCTTATTTCGTTCGCTTTCAGCAATGTGTAACCATATATTTTATCCCCTTGCGTACGTGGTTTGAAGTTGACAGAAACCTGTTGTAGTTTCTCTTCTTCATCTCTCAGTACGGAAATGTAGTCTTCTGCACCTCCCCGTAGTATTTCCAGTCTGAAAGCTTTGGGTGATACCCTTCCTTCTGCAATGTGTGATGGGGAGAATAATATTCGGGCCACCTTTTCTGCATCTAAAATAAAATCCAATGATTTCTTTTTATCAGTCATTTACTTTTTTCAGAATATTTATCAGTGCCTCTTCTGTTAAAATGTTATCATCTTTTTTTTCTAATCTCCCATTCTTTTTTATAAAGTAAACGAAAGAATTTTCTGTAACAGTTATTCCGGCAATATCTTTGTTATTGGTGTAATCTAAGTATAAAAAGCCTCGGTAATCAGGAAATAACACCCAATTGTTTAATAGACTATCGTCACATTTTGAGATTACATTTTGCAGTAAATCAGTTATTCCTTTTTTCATGGGTTCACTTCCTTCCCCGTCCCATCCGGCTTTCAGTTGCGATAATTCATTGATTCTGTCCCACATTCTCAGTCCGTTGTTTTCGCTTACAGTAGTCATATCTCCGTTGCTGGTCATTACTATGACTGGGAAATTTGTGTATTCAAAGGTACTTTGTTCTGCTTTAACTGGTTGACAGAATAGTAATATGGTAATTAAAGCCATGGCAAATTCTTTGCTGAAACAATGGGAAAAAGCATAGAGACAGTCAAGAATCACATTGTTGCTATTTGTATCCGGGAAAAATATATCATTATTCATAACAATTTCTATTTAGTCATCATTTTTATTACATTATCCGAAATAGCCCATCTCCACACATCATAAAGATTTTCATTCATCATTTTAATCTTTTCATGCCAATGTTCTGTATTCACATCTTCATAGTTCGATGTCATAATTCTAAAAGTCAATGAATCAATACCGTCATTCTCTTGGTCTTGTTTTAGAAGAATAGTATTCATGTATTCATGTGTGTTGAAACTTAAAGATTCATCGTTTGCAGGATATGATTGGGCAAACTCTTTCGAAAAGAGAGTTTCTATTAACCATTCTTTTCCCTTATTCTGCTCGTGTTTCAATTTATATCTATTTTCTTTCAATATGTGTATATTATTGACGACTTTGATGTTATCAGATTTTAAAATGGTGGTTATGTCTGTTGCAATATTGTTTATGTCATCAAAGCTTGTGTATGAAGGTGCTGAAATTGCTATGACAACTATATTTCTCATAAACATTATGGATATGGAACGATTTTCCTTGTGCAATATATTCATCCTCTGTTCTTTCAGGGGCAATAACTCCCATTTTCTATCTTTCATAAATTCCATAGAAGCCTCTATATTTAAGTCTTTATCTAAATATAGCATTAATGAAACGTTGTGCAGGAATGACTTCTTGAAATGTTCCCGTTGCTTATGTGGAATCTCTATTGCTTTCATCTTATTCTCATTTATAATCTTACAAAGGAACAAATTCTCTTGTAGATATCCTAATCTGCTTTATGTTTTTTCATATATTTATCTTAAAGAGATACAATCTTCCAATATATCTTTCATCCGGTTCTCAAACTTGTCTAAGGTAAATTCTTTCAGAAATTTCTCTTTTCCGGCTTTTCCCATGGCTATACGTTTTTCCGGATGGTCTATCAGATATTCTATTTTTTTAGCAATCTCTTCCGGTGAGTGCTTTTCTACAATATATCCGGTCTTTCCATCCTCTATGATGGCGGGTATTCCTCCTTCGTTAGTACTGATGCAAGGAATGCCTTGCTCCATGGCTTCTAATAGTACTAATGGAAAACATTCATTATTGTAATAGGTGGGAAATACAAATACATCAGCTTTTCGTAGAAATGTATCTTTTTCGCCATTATATTTTGCTCCGTAAGCGGATGCGTATTCTTTTAGTCCTCTTTTGTTGATTTCAGCAGCAAATATTTCTTCCGTGATATCACTCCATTTACCTACAAAATGGCATTTCACAGGCCTTCCATTTTTCTTTAATACTCTACATGATTCTACCAAATCCCATACTCCTTTTTCTTTCATCATGTTTGATAAAAACAAAATATTGAATTCTTTTTTTATGATTGTAGGAAGATTTGGATTAACGGGTATTCCATTGGGGCAGATATAAGTGTCTTTGTACTTCACATATTTCTTTATGTCTTGATATAGATTTTCTGCCAATAAAATCACTTTTATATTTTTGAAAAATATTTTGTAGAGTAAATTGTCAAACCATTTGCTTTGCCTTGTTGCTACTCCTTTGTTATGATAATGAATGATAATTTTTTGGTTTAATATTTTCAGTAGTAGCACAACGAAGAATTCTTTGTAGAAGGCACCACCTTTTGCATTGGGGGTTACATAACAAAGTTGCGGCTTTATAGATTTCACTTGTTTTCTCATCTGTGTTAGCAGCTTGTAGAAGTCTTTTAGTTTTCTTATTCCTCCTTTTCCTATGTCATTTATATCTTTGGCTAATGTAAGGTTCAGATAATGGCATTCAAAGGTGTTATTTATAGTTTCACTGTCATGTATATATTTCCCTACCATAGATGCACCGTGTACAGGGGGAGGCATATGCATGATAAATAGAATTTTTTTATTTTTCATATTCTATCGTGTGGATATATGCCAATATGGCGTAGTAATTTTAAAAAAACAGGGATTATAGCTTTTGAAGCTATTTTGTTGTATAATAATTTTACCCCCCCCCATGCTCGCCTGTTTATTGTTGTATTATGTTGATATTGTTTGAATATGGAATTTTGTGTGTTATGAATACACTCTTGTAACATTTGAATAGGTAAAAATATTTCATTGTATAAAAGAAACGAGTCTACTTGTTGTGTGATAATATTTATTTTTCTCTTTTGTAAATGGCAATATGCATATTCTTGAACATTCTCTATTCCGTTGGAAGAAATCGTATAAGCAAAAATATGACCGTTTTCATATTTGGCAATAATTGGGTAATTACAGAAACGTATAAACATAGGGTTGTGTCGGCTTTTTATGTTAGGTGGAATTATATCCAATACTTTTTTATATAACCAATCATATTGTGAAGTTTCTTTTATCTTTAAATATTTTCGGATATTGGTTGCTCCCCATTCATCAAAAATTAAATTTTTCTTTGTTGTCCTTACTTCATTAAAAGAAAAAGATGGCATTGAGGAGTTTGTATATAAAAAACATCTTTTTAAAAAGTCTGTGTTTTTGCAAATAGTAAATGCGCCACCACCGCCTATTACATCATATTTTTCAATAGAATTCTCATTGATAATGAGTTGTAGATTACCAAAGATAATATCAGGATCACACCAGCCCCAATAATCATAATTACAAACAATGTCTTCAAAGATAAGGCCATAAGCTGGTTTATAATCACATAATTTGTAAGGGGATGATAATATAACTTTCTTTTTAGTCTTTTCTTGTAGTCGTTGTTTTATTTCATTTAATGATATAGTTTTTACACGTATATTATCTGGTAGTTGATATGGAAAATCACTGTCTGTGATAATATAAAAGTCAATGAATGAATTGTATGATGCACTATTTATCCATAGATGAAAATAGTTTGGGAACACTCCATAATAAGGTAAAATCAAACAAATTTTATATTTCATATCTCTTGTAGATTAGTTCATATTCATGTTGCATTTTCTCAATAGAGAAATTTGTTTTCGCATACTCATACGCTATATTTGCATAATCTTTATAATGCGTTGTATCTTCAAGTGATAAAATTAGTCGGACAAAATCATTGATATTGTTATTGTTTACTTTTAAAGGCCACTTTTCTGGTAATGTATCTTTTAAACCAGGACAATTATTAATAATGGTTGGAGTGTGCGCCAAACTTGCTTCGATAGGCATTAAGGCAAGCCCTTCATGATTTGATGGCATGAATAAATAATCAAAATCTCCTATGTATTGATTTAAACCATAAATTTTGTCAAAAAAAGATACATTGGTTAATGTTTTTAGATTTTCATGTACTTTCCCTTTCATAGAGCCATTACCTACTATGTGAAAATAAAACTTAGGATTACATTTTAATGCATTTACAACTTCTATAAGTTGATTTACCCCTTTCTGGTATTCCAGTCTTCCGGCAAATAAAATATTTATTTTGTTCTCTATGATATGTTTGAATTTTTTTTGTTGAACAGATTCTAATCCATTGTATATTATTTCAGGTGTCTCTCCATAGGCCTGTTTATAACATTGTTGTGTTGATTGGCTGATAGCTATATTAGCATGTTTTTGTTTAAAGAAGGACTCAACTTTATTTCCTGTTTTTTGCCACTGATTCCATAACTCAGTGTTATGGATTGTTCGTACGTATTTTATGGATGGGAACAACCAACCGAATATTTTGTTCCATAAATATATACTGAGGTCTGGTATTTCTGTATGTGTGTGGATTATTTGCGGTTTCCATTTAAATGATAGATATATAAACCATAGAGGAAACAATATTATTGCAATTTTATTATTTGTAATATACGAACGATGGAAACAGATACCGCAATCATGTAATTCTTTAATAAAAGATTGACTGAATTCTCCATTTCCTCGTACAACTTCTACAAGATGATATTCCATCCCTGTAGTTTGTGATTTGGCTATGTTGACAGCTACCCTTTCTGCTCCTCCTATATCAAAATGGGTGATAATATGGAATATGCGCATGTATTGGTGGTTTTAGTGTTGTATATAAGTCAAAAACATTTTAGCTGTTGATTTCCATGTAAAATGTTCTATGATTCGTTTTCGTGCATTTAGAACTTTTTTACCAGAAAGTATTATTTGGGCCATTTCTTTTACTGAATTACATAGAAACCCACTCTCTCCATTTTCTATGATACAGTCTGGACCGGGTGCATGCCGTGCCACTACTGTTACATTATGATACATTGCTTCAAGAACAGCCATTCCGAATATTTCATTGGGGTTGAAATTTATTACATAATCGGCAACTTCATAATATGCATGAATTTTTTCATTTGGAAGTTTCCCCATAAATAATATATTGCCATATTTTTCGCTTGACTTTAATTTAGCCATATATTCCTCTGTTTGCATCCAAAGAGCTCCCGCATGCACTAATAAGTATTTGTCCCCTAATCTTTCCGCTAAAGGAAAAATATCCATTGGATGCTTGTCCGGTCTTAATGCGCACACCAAGAATACGATACTTTTATCTTCAGGCAATTTCAGCTCTGCTCTTTGTTGCTCTTTAGAGCTTGTCGCCAATGGAATAATGTCTGTATCTAAGCCTACAGGAGCCCATTCTGCACTTGTCACCCCTTTTTGCTTCAATTCATTTACTACAGTTGGGGTTTTACAAAAGACTTTTGTTTTTCTGAATGCGGAAAAGTTTCTGCTGCTTAACTTGTCCATTATCCAGCGTGAAATAGCTTTAGGCGAAGAACTATGTACTGTACCTACGTAGCAATAATGTTTCAGGTCGTGTTTTAGGCAGAAGTTCACTGCTTCCGGTACACAAAGTAGATTGTCGCTTTGCAAGTGATATACATCGATGCCAAGTGCTAGTAACAATGAAAAATCAGGCCATACGTGGTGTACCAATCTTCTTTTATAGGGTAAGTACACTTTCTTAATATTAGCGGTCATGTTTACTTCTGTTCCGCAGCGCTTGTCTTTGGGAGACATCCAGTACACAATCGTTGTTTGGTGTCCCATCTGTTCCAAGGCTTTTGCCAATCCGATTTCTTGGATGTTATAACTTCCGGTAGTCCATTCCCCATAGTCTAAATGAATATATCCAATGTTCATTTGTCTGTTTTTCATTTAAATTTGAATTACCTTCCGAGTGACGACATCCCAATTCAAGGTCTTCAGATATTCAGCCATCTTTTTCTTTTCTATTGCCAAAAACTCGGGATGCTTAATGGCATATTCCATCTGTTGCATGAGTGCATTGGCATTTCCCGGTTGGAAAAATAATCCAAAGTCACCATTGTTCATTTGTTCTTTCAATCCACCGGCATCACTGGCGATGATGGGTATTTTGTATTCCAAGGCAACGGGAATAACTCCTGATTGGCTGGCATCTAAATAGGGCAACACTAAAATTGTATTAGGAATACTGAAATAGTTGTCTATTTCTTTATCTTCAATATATCGATTGACAATGTCTACTTGTGGCAATTCTTTGAACATTGAATCGTATTTGCTGAAATCTCCACTTCCCGCCACCGTCATTGAAATGTTCGAATACGATTGTGCAAGTATTTTATAGGCTTTTCCTAAGATGTGGAGACCTTTATAGTCTTCAATGCGCCCGAAAAAGAGAAAATTAATGTTTTTGTAGTCGGTTTGAGGTACGATTGTGTTTTGTGGCTTATATGTACTCATTCTTCCATGTGGCATATAGTGAATATGTCCTTTGCTATAACCGAATCGTTTTTCAATGATTGGAATAAAACTTTGCGTAAGCACTATAATATCACTAGCTGCTTTGATGTAGCGAGTAGTCATCCATTTTTCCAATAATCCGACACCTGAATGATGTATAGGGTCGTGACAGATAACTATTTTTTTTCTTGCGTCAAAACATTTGAATATCGTTGTGCTCCAAGGATGATAGAATGTACTGATGATATAATCGAATGTTTTTTTTTGAAACATCCTTTTCAACTTATATTTCTCATTGAAGAAGAAAGATAAAGTTGCTTGGATAGCAGTTTTACGGGTGCCTGTTTCTATGAAAGTTACACTTTTGAACGATTTCTCATTTTCCCAATCCTTTCTGTTGGATATTTTAGAAGAAAGTAACGCATGTATTTCGCAACCATTTTGAGCCAATCCACGAGCCATTTCTAGTGTAAATACAGGTCCAGCACCTTCCTTGAATAAAAATGTGATTAAAATTTTCTTTTGCATTCCATTAGATTTATCTAAACCAGGGATTCCATTGTTGTTGGTAGAGTCCTTTTAAGTTTCGTTGTTTTACATATGTAGCTGGTACACCAGAATAAAAACCATCAATTTGATATTCTCCTTTTCTCACAGTACTTCCAGCGCCAATCAAGCATGATGTTTTTAAATAACTTCCAGGCAATAAGATTGAGCGTGCACCTATCCATACATTATCTTCTATGTGTATAGGCATTTCGAAGAATTCAAATGTAGACGATTGCGCATTGTGACTTCCTGTGATGAGAACGGTATATATGCTAATAGACACATTATTATGGATAATAATTCCACCTCGTGCATCTAAATGACATTTTTCATTGATAATTGAATTTTTTCCTATTTTTATTTTCCAAGGTTTGATGATAGTTGTTCCCATTAAAATTCGAGAGCCTTGACCTATTTTCATACCTAATAGTTGATAGCATAATTTACGGAAATGCCAGCATGGCACATAGCATACAAAATAGTTTAATATTATGTATGTGAGATCGAGAACAATATTTTTCATCGCTTTAGACTGTTTTTTAACTTTTGTAAACCAATGTGTACATATATCCATTTACATAGCTTAAAATACCATGTTTTTCGTTTATTTAGCTTTTTCATTTCACTGTCAGGCAACCAAGAACCGTTAAACAAATGTATGCAATATGTATTGGCTGTTTTATTCCAATTTCCCCAAAAATCCATTGGGCAGAAGTACTCTCTTGGATATATGTGCATTTCATTGATTACTTGTTCGCCACCTCCAAGATGCATACCTTTTTTTATCAATCTTTGTGTAATGTCTATAACATTGGCTTCATTCTTATTGATAATTTCTATCGTGAAATCTTGGTTGTAATATTGCATACACTCTTGGATGAAAGGGTGTGATTGCTTTGCAGCAATTACACATGATGCAATGACATTTCCTTTTACATCTTCAAACCCGATGAATCCTTCATTTTTAAGTAGTGGATTAAATGATTTTAGTATTTTTATATCTGTATCTAGATAAATTCCACCGTATTCGTAAAGTGCTTTTAATCTGACGTAGTCGGACACAAAAGCATATTTTTTTAGTTCGTATGCGTGCTGAGTCCATAAGGTGCTGTTTACATCAAAATTTTCTTCATTCCATAATTTAAATTCATAATCGGGTAGATGCTTTTTCCATGATTTGATACATTTCTGTATTAATGGAGGTATTTTACTTTCTCCAAACCAACAATAATGGATTATTTTGGGAATCATATTCGTCTTCCTTCCTTTGACACTAGTGTGAGTTGATATATACGATATAATCTGTGTAAAATCCAAAGTTTGATTACTTTCATTCTTTGGTTAAGTTGCCATAAACATTTGAAATATGGGTGGTCTGTTTTATATGGGAATTTGATACTCCAAGGCTTTTCCATAACATAGTGTATCAATATTGGTCTATTTTCTTTTATGTAGTTAGGATTTATTTCTGCTACACTAATCATGTAATTATATACTTTAGGAATAGGTATAATTATTTCCCTATACTTGATATTTAAGAAATCTTGATCCGGAAATATGAGTTTCTCTTTCAATGAAAATATCTCATTTAAGAGATTGTTTTCATCATCCATTTTTCTCAATTGTTTAAGATTTAATAGTAATACTCCAGAATTATAATATGTAGTAACCCCATCAGTTGAAAGTCGTTTGCAGGCATATTGATTATCATTCTTTACAGCAGCAATAGTACATGGAATATTGTATAATTCAGATAAATCTCCGGTACATATGACATCTCCATCTAAATATAGAATTTTTTCTACGTCCTTTAGAATATAACAAGCAAACAGTCTGAAATATATTTCTATACTCCAATTTAATCCGTTTATAGGAAGGTCGTTTATATTTCTGTTGAATTGATGAAAAGAAATTGTCTGTCCTCCCATTAAAGAATGGGTGTAATCAATCAAAATTTGCTTGTTTTTTCGCTGATGTTGTTATATATGAAATAGAAATGGTGTTTCCCTTGATTGTGTGTAACTAATGAGTGAATAAGCACCTTTATAGTATCACAATATTGGTTGTTGATGCAAAAAAGAAAATTCATAATTTTGTAATAGGGTGTTAGTATAATTCGTATTTTATATGCCGGTTTTCGCCTTTTATATACATTACTAAGCGCCTAAAGGCAACTTTTATATGGAATCTTATTTCATCAAAGTTAAAACAAATATTAACTATACGTTTTAATTTATTCGGACGAATTGGTCGCTTTATTTGAGTAATAGATATTGGATTGGCATCTATAGTACTACAAAATAAGTTGGGTTTTATGAAAAAATCATCATAGTTTGTTATTTGAACTTCCATTTTCCTTTTTTGTAAATGCAAGTAGGCTAATTCTGTTTTGTTGATTCCATTTTTGTATTTGTATAAATGACCGGATTGATAATGGAAACACATAGGATTGCTATTCCAACTGGTTGTGAATTCGTGTTTGGTGGGTAAAATATCAGCAAATTCTTTGTCATTCAGATATTGGTTCCATTGGTTTTCTTTCCATATGTCCCACATACCACCACGTTCATCAAACATCTTTACTCCTTTTACTTTGAATACTTCTTTATAATTGTATGAGATTAAATTATGTTCAGTTTTCCATCTGTAATTTATGTTATGCTCATTTTTATAGATACATAAGTGTCCGTGCTGATATATGCGGTCGTATGTGTTTAGTCTTTCATCAGTTAGAAACTTACTTAAATCTCCAAATATAACATCTGAATCGCAATATCCCCAGTGCGAATAATCTTTTAAATATTCGTGAAATATGCATCCGTATAAGGGCTTGTAGTCAACGATTTTGTATGCGTTGGTTAGCATAGGAGGAAAACCAATTTCGCGTTCTATTCGTTTTTTGATTTCATGGAACTCGCATTGTATATAAATGATGTTCTTGTATGAATTCTCCCTTGGATAATTTGTAAAAACTAAAAAATCAATATCCCTGTTTTTGGATGCAGAATATTCCCATAAAGCGAAATAGTTGGGAAAATTGCCAAAATAGGGCATGATAAGCGCAATTTTAGTCCTTTGTTTCATAATTGTATCCTTTTAGGTTAGTGCTCAATTTAGGGCATGCCCCCAATTTTAGGCACTTTTTATAGTGCCTAAACCTATTGAGTTAAAATTTCATGGATTTATTAACTATTGGCATAGTGCCAAACCTATGTTTTTTGGTGAGAGACTCAAATAATCTCTGCAACCGTTAAAAATATTAGTAAAAAACTTGCCTAGGAACTCCCATGCTGATTTACCATGCATCTTGACAGTGCTGATTACACTATGGTACGTAGCAGCCATCTCCACCCCCTCGTCACTGCCGAAGTGGAGCATACTGTTCCTCTGTGTGGTAAGTTTGCGGATACTACGTTCCGCAATATTATTATCTATAGGATAGTTACCGTCCTTAAGGTAGGCAAATATTTCGTCCCAAAATTTCTCCAGGTAATTGACCGCTTCTTTCAGATAGCTGCTGACATTTTCAGGTTCTGTTTTCAGCTTTTCCAATTGTATAGACAAGTGCTGCCGGAGCGTTATCTGTATTTCTTTTGTTTCCAAGCCTTGCCTTCGTCGGTATCTTTCATCGGGGATGAGCCCTTCTTTATCGTATTGATGTTCCAGACCATAAAGACCACCGAAGCAAACATTGAACACATGGGCCTCATGATCACCTCCCGAATCTTCCGCTTTTACAAACTTAGCTTTGGTGTGGGCCATGCAAACCTGATGTTCCGTATTCTTCAATGTGGCGGATTTGAGTTCGTCACCTATGAACACATAAGCGTTGTAGCCGTCAGTCATTATGCTCTTCAGTTCGGCATCGCCCAAGAAATGGACTAGTACATCGCGACCACGAGAGCCGTCCTCATAGAAAAATATAACTGTCTGCTCCGCCTTATTCACCAACACCCAGATATAACATTTCTTATACGCGTCATATTTACGCACCTTGCACCAGGTTTCATCGCAATTGACGATGGAATCCTTTTCCAAAGCGATTTCCTTTAGTAAAACCACAAGACGGTCAAGGTGTTTCTTGCCTTGCTTCAACCAATTACGTAATGTATTGGCCGATACCGTCATGCCAAGATCAAGCAACCACTGATGAAGAAGACCGAAAGTCACATTCTTAACATATACCTCGTAAGCTAAAGCCTGAAGGAATTCCGGTGTTGCCTTTGTGCCTTCAAACTTAGTAACCATTGCGGGATGGCCGGCTTTGGGGAAATATCCCCATTTCGGTTTCTTGCCCTTTTCAACGTAATGAATCATTTCAAAATGCTCCTCCACAAGTCGGGTCTCAAAATGGAACACCTTGACCATCTTCCTGTCTAATATGCGGCCGGGAATCTTTGAATCATCCGAAGGATGCTCTACTGGATCTCCCTGGAGGCCCATTGCGTTATAAGTATCAGGACGATTGCACAAATCCCTCTTCGTCTCTTTTTTAGATACAGGAGCATCAGAAGGTTCAGGTACGGATTTTGTCTCCAAAGTATCATCCGTACCATCGAACTTTTCCTGCTCGTCATTACGATCCGGATTTTCGCCGTTGCTTTCATCTTCATTGGCATTCTTTACTTTCTGTCGCTTGTCACCAAACTGATTCTTTCTTGCAAACGCCAATTGATTCTCCAGCTTTTCGACTCTCTGCTCAGCCTTCTTGCGCTTCTTCGTTTCTGTATCCAACCTGGAATCCAGCTGTTCTTGCCGCTTCTTCATCACGGACAATTCCTCTTGCATCTCTTTCTTGGCTTTGAGGAAATCCTCCAAAACAAGCTCCATAGCTCGCTTGTCAAGATCCATCTCATTGACTCTGTCAACAAGATAGCTTATATAACGGTCCTTTTGATTTTCTGACATACCTTCACTGCTATCAAAAGCCGCACGCGAGAAAGTATCCCGCGATAGAAGCTCCCGTTTTTGTTTTATGATATGTTGCAAATCGTCCATTCGTAACCGATTTATTTTCAGGTATAAAGATACTGAAAATAAAGTATAAAAACAAACAAATATACAACATAATTACCTTATATTTAATGTTTTAACTATTGGACTTTCCAATAATAGCACTACATCCCGCCAGTTTATTTTGTACACTGTATTATCATCACTACGCTCTATTTTCATGAATTGATGACCGGCTACAAATTTCTTCTCAAACAAGCTATAGGAAGTTGTCGTATGCAAACATACGCACTATGCGACGATTCCTGGACATGACGATATAGACATCGCCTGGGTTGGGCTCGCGATGCAACTGCTCACGGATAACAGAGAGAATACGGCTATGTTTGCAACGCATATCAGTAAAGTTGCATAAGTAATAGAAATGGTTAAGTCCGGTAACACTCAGCATAGACCCTCCAGCTTCTCTATCATACGGAGCAAATCCGGATAGCTCAGATTCTTTTGGGAAATATGCAAACCATTGCTCATGCGTAGTTCCAACCAGATACGAGTAGGAGAAGGACAACCAGCTACAGGAGGCACGATGGAAGCAGAGGGCGTAATCGGAGAAACTGTTTCCGTAGGACAGCCATCCACCTGCACTTCTACTATTTTCTTGCGCGTATCCTTGTACCATTTGGAAAAAAGATTGTAAGGTACTTGATTCGTTAAACAGAAGGTCTGTATTGATATGCCCTTAGGCACGCCTTCGGTTTGATACTGAAAGTAAAATCTTTCAAGGTCTTCACTGCTATACATAAAATTTAATTTTAAGTTCGCAGCAAAGCTACTGATTCTAAAATTGAGCCCTAATTTGAGCACTTACTTAATTCTTGTCTGTTTATTATATTAAAGTATAGCTTATTTATTTATGTTTGCTTTACCTGCTTTTATCCAAAGATTTGGCCAAATACAACGGAGGTGGATTGTGAAATAATGCTTTAGTGCAATGCAAAATCCATAATGCCTGTTCTCTAAATGAAATATTTCCATTGGAGGCATTCCATTGGGGCGGTGCATAAGTTTCCAACGCTTCTTTAGCGGTATTTCTGGGTCGCACCAGGCATCAATGTGTTCATGTGCATCACATTCACCAAGTGGATGTCCTACCTGCCATAATTCTATTCCAGCTTTACGGGCGCGTAGTCCGTAATCAAAATCACCGCGCGCATGTGTATAGTAGGGGTCAAGTGTCCCCAATTTCTTGTATACGCTGTGAGGAACCAATACTATATTTCCATTCATCATAATTACTGGTACAGGGCTGTCATCGGAAGATGGGCGTGCCACTTTTCCAGTTTTATCTCTGCCTCCATACGTTAGTTTGCTGCGTGTCTGAGTATCTACTGTAGATCCAAGTACGATGGTTCTGTTTTTTTTCAATAGGCTTACACGGAGCAAAGATGCGATACAGTCTTTGTATATGAAGGTGTCATCGTTTAGCCAAAGGTAATAATCATAATTGCATCCATTTCGTTTTTTTTCTTCGGCCATTTTCCATGCTTCTATCATACCGCGATTCCAGAATACTCCATCTACGGTTTTGATGTTGACATGGGGAAACTGTGTTTTTACGCTTTCTACAGTTCCATCGGTAGAACCTCCGTCCACTATATAAATGTCAAGCTTAGTGTCGGCAGGAAGTGATTGTGCTGTTATGTTGTGCAGGCACTTTATGGTTTTCTCCTTACGGTTAAATACAGTCAAAAGTATGGCTATATGGTTCATATTGCAACTGTTAAAGGGAAATATATTATGACTTAATTTTATGATAAATATATCGTATAAACCATTGTAAGTTCAGTCGAGGTGATTTGTGCAGGAAAATTATAGGTTTATACTTATCATTTGGGTGTATTGGAATTTTATAGGCATAGAATGGTGATTTATAGGTTTCGGGGTGCTTTCCGCGTTGGCTGATGTCTCGATGGGGGGATATTCCATATTTTTTGCATAGTAATGAAAAAATGCTTTGATCTTCACGATGAGCAACGAATGCCTCTCCAAAATCGGTTGTAGGAACATCGAATTTTCCTAATCCTGCTGGTGATAATAGTTCAAAATCACAACATAGTGACAGCCATTCTTTCATAAATTTACGTGTGGCAGGAGTTACAAGAAAGCAGAAATAAGTTGCGATGATTTGATTACTTGCTTTATACTTTTCTTCCGTAAGCCCCATCTTTTCAAAGCATACTGGTTTCGTAAAACAAGATTCAAGTAATGGTATATCGCAAACGAATAGAGGCTGTTTTTCTGAAAGATTTGCGATTATCCCCCCCCCCCCCCCCTATAAAGAAAGAACCTGAATCACAGTAGAATATGATGTCTCCATCAGAACAATCAGACAGAGCCTTATTTACAAAATAAGGTTTCCAAAGCCACAAGCCGTTTCCTCTTTTTTGTGATAGGATGTCGTGATGTAATTTGGCAAATGATTGATCTATGTCATTAGGAGTATATTCATATACTTTATCAAATCTAGCAATATACCTGCCCGTTAATGTGTTCCATTTACGGGCGGGTTCATATTGTTTGTCTGCGTAGTTTATAAGAATTTTCATTTATATAGTCCTTTTTCTTTCATTTCTAGGATGGAGGCATCATACATATCTGCTTGTATCTCCTGTGTATTTACCCATTTACAGAATTCGCCTATACCATCAGAAAAGCTCCATTTGGGTTCATACCCCAATATCGTACGTGCCAATGTTATATCAGCATAATTATGTCTGATATCTCCTAAACGATAATTTCCTGATATTGAGATGGGAACCTTAATATTGTATTTTTCACACAATGTATTTGCTACTGTAAGAACATCAGTGCTAACTCCTGTGCCGATATTGAAAGCATGACCGGCGGCCTCTTTGGTTTCAAGGCCTAAAATAGTTGCATCTACTACATCTTCGATGAATACAAAATCTCTTGTCTCTTTTCCGTCTTCAAAAATATTGATTTCATTGCCATTTTTTATTCTGGTTGAGAATATGGAAAGAATTCCTGTATATGGATTGGAGAGTGATTGACCTGGACCGTATACATTTTGGTACCTGTATGAAACAGCATCAATGCCGATGGAAGGGCATACCAAATGTACCAATTGGCCTTGTACTTGTTTGGTTATGCCGTATACAGAAGAGGGATGTATCTTCGAGTCTTCAGTGGTAGCCACTAATTGCAACTTTCCGGCATCAGGATAAGTACATTCAAATTCTCCTTTACACATATTCTCGTCCAAGCGTTCTTCCGGATACACATCTTTTTCTAATAGTGGGCTATAGTATTTGCCTTCTCCATAGATGGCACGACTTTCAGCTATGATAACGCGCTTTACGTTGTGCTTGATATTTGTTAAGATATCAAGCATTAACGCTGTTCCACCGATATTAGTATTTACATATTTTTCTATTTCATACATAGACTGTCCTGTACCGGTCTCGGCTGCCAAGTGTATAATGGCCTCTTGACCATCAATGGCTTTTAGCCAATCTTCTCGTGATGTAACACTTCCTTTGATAAACCTGACTTTATCTTTTATAGACAGATATAGAGGGGATGTCTCTTCCGGTTTTTGCCCGTGTATTTGTTCGGACAGTGAATCTAATACAGTAACGTTAACTCCTTTGTTAACTAACTTTGATGCAATGTTAGAGCCGATGAAACCAGCTCCACCTGTAATCAAAACATTTTTAAATGTAAGTTTCATATTTGTTATATTTTAAATTCTCCTAATAAAAATTTTCTAGTATAGTGGTTATGTCTAAGTAAGGATGCAATTAATAGAGATAGTATAATTATTAATGCTGATATTAATATTGAAAATAGTATAAGAGGATAGTTATTACTCCACAAATGTTTATTGAAAAAGTCTTTTAAGAGTTTTATAAAAATGAAATGTATGGTATATATGCAAAGTGTATATTTCCCATAATGAATAAGTTTTTTTATAAGAATGTTATTTTCAAAATACTTTGTGATTAATATGCAACCATATATTATTGATAAACTTCCAGTTACAGCAATTGCAAATCGGAATATGGCAATGTGTGATATCGGTATTATAGAACTGAATTTGTGAAAGCGGATAGGAGTAATATAAATAGAATCCTCAAAAGTCCAATATTGATATAGGATTATGTAAATCATTAATATAGGTAATACTAATTGCCAAGTTAGATATTTATTATGTTTATTCAACCAATATCCGATAGCTAAGAAAGGCATTAAAAAATTAATCTTCACAAAGTAACAGTATGGTGTGAAATAGGTTATTATACATGCTACCGTAAATACAATAAGGTTATTGGTAGTGATTTTTGTAATAATGGTTAATATGCAGAAGCTGAAAAATAGGCAGCTTAAAAACCAATATGATTCTAATGATGCTTTTACTCCAGGCATTTCTCTAAATAGGCAGCATTGGATTATATACCAAGAAAAAGCGGGTATCATTAGATGCTTAAATTTCGAAAAACAAGATGTTGTAATTTTATCAGTTCTCATTCTTTCAGGGTTGATAAAATAGCCGCTTAATATCATAAATAGGGGCATATGAAAAGATATAGAGCCTATGAAGAAACTGTTTTTCAAGGCTTCACCGGGTGCAATGCTTTGAATTGTATGATCATAGCATACAATTATCATTGTTATGATTTTGCATAAATCAATCCATTCTATTCTTTTTTTCATTTATGCTGTCTTACTAATTCTGTGCTTTGTTGTCCATCCATACTAATTACCTTTGCAGGGATTCCGGCTACTATACTGTTTGATGGCATATCATGAGTAACTACAGCATTGGCTCCTACAAAAACATTATCTCCAAGAGTTACAGAACCTAAAATTTTACTTCCTGGTCCCAATACACAATTATTTCCAATAGAGGGTACGCCAGCATTGCTTCCTCCCATTTTTAGAGCTGTTGTTACGCCATGAAATATGGTGCAATTATGTCCTATTTGGGTTGCTCCATTAATAATGATACATGAAAAATGATTGAAGCTTAATCCTCCTTTTACGGGGGTACCTAATGGCATCTGAATTCCGAATTTAAACATATAATGCCGATGCATCATCCATGAAAGGATATAGATAGGTAGTACTTTTTTCTTTCCTTTTGACCAACTGCCCAATCTGAACCAAAAACAAAATTTGAATGAGTTATTGGTGATTAAATATCTTAGGATATATAAGTATTCGGATATTTTTCCATGTGTCCGTTGTGTCAGCACCTTACGGAAATCTTCGTGTATTAATTGGCGGCATGTTTTGAAGTTCATACTTGCTTATTGGGTGATTCGGATAAAGTCATTCATTATATAGGAAGCGGTGGTTCGTGCATTATATTCTCCTTCTGTCAACTTCTTAGCATGTTTACTCATTGTTTCTATGACTTCAGGATGTTGCTTTAAGTAAATGATTTTTTCTTTCCATGTTTCGACATCGTAAGGTTCTATTAAATAGCCGATGTTTTCTTTTTCTAAATCTATGTGTATATCGGGGTTATGTGTCATTAGAATTGGAATATAGTATGGCAATGCTTCTACCACATTTGTGTATCCTACTCCGTATTTCCTTTTTTCACAAGGAATAGCTAATATAGATGCTTGTCCTTGCTGCTGCATAATGTATTCATATTCATTGTCAATATGCAGATCTTCCATAAAGGTAAACTTTACATATTGGCTGCTTTTGAATTTCTCTGCTACTTTGATGTTGTTTTCATGACGGCGGGTAATGATACGGCAATTGGTTTGAGTTTGTTCGCAGGCTTCACTAAGTGTTTGGTAATCCCGACTGTCTTTTCCTGTCGCCATTACCAAAAAAGTGTCTTTTTGAGATTTAAGATATTTCTGATACCATTCTAATTCTGCTCCTCTACTTAGTGTCGTTATTTGGTGAACTTTTACAATATTGTGGGTGAGCGCATGATGCGTATGGTTATCAAACATCATATAGATTTTATCTATTCCTTTCCAGTAAAAGTACTTGGTACACCAGTTTTTGATTGGATTAGAGTATTCTTTACAGTAAGTGTATTTCCATGCAACTATTTTACATTTCAGAATTCCGATTCGTTTTAGAACAACTAATTTGTTGATTCCTTGCAGGTTGTCTAGATATAGAATATCAGGATTGATATTTTTTATTGTTTTTACTAAGGTGATTAGAGCCTGAATACTATTGTCTTTTTGTAAAGATAGTGGATTTAGCAAGTGTACATCTATTAAATTGCTATTCATTATGCTTTTAATGTAATATGTAAAATTATCAGGCTTTTCTGATATTTCTTTTTGATTATATTTTGTAATATATAATACTTTAATCTTTGATGACATATTATAAAATAAAGTATATTGTAATTTAATTTACCAATAGCATGCCCCTTCTACATTAGCCGCATTCGAAGGTCGCTCTGATTCTGATGGATAAACCCAAAATTCGTTCATTAAATTGTTGTAATAGTTTTCCTTTAAGAATGGAAGGAATACCTTACCATAACAAGGGTTAATCCAACGTTTTCCTTTGATTCCAAATAGTAATTGTAAAGCTCCACCTAAGTGTACTGCTTTTTTTCCTGTCCGTTTTACATGAGCAGCTAAGGGGAATCCGTATGCTCCACATCCAATGAGTGCAATGTCATAATCTCGTTTATCAATTTCATCTTTCATATATTCTAATGCATCGAACCAGGTATTGAAAGGACTTTGCCCGCCAAGACTTTGAACAGCCTTAATTGTTTCTAGTTGAAATTCAGGTAGTACATCTGGATTTTTGAATAATAATGTTCTTTTTTGTTCATATTGATGTTGTATTGTTTCAGCAAAAGGATGTATGACTAATACCTTTTTCCCCTTAAGAACTCTTGACCATGGATGTTTTGCATGGTATGGTTCTAAAAGTAGTAATTGTATAGTCTTTACTTTGTTTATATCAATAAGTCTACGTTCTTCTATACGCCATGAACCTAATATGTCAACATGTTTTGAATCTTCGATCATTAATTCTGCAAATCTTTCTAAATTTAGTTCTGTAAGTGGAAAAAAACCAGAAAGATGTTGCATGTTGTATATGCCAATCTGATTCCACCAAAATTGGGGTATTTTATCTGTGATATAATCTATAATGTTATGCTTATATTTTTTTATCCCTAAATAGTTATTTACGCATAATATTTCTGTACTTCCATATCGAGCAACCATTGAAGGTGAATCTGATTTTAGTTGTTGATATATAATGTTGGATGCCTTCTCAGGATCCATTATGCTGTCAATCGGTTTTAGGTATGAGCCATAATGGTTAACGTAAAGTCGATGTGTTCCGCGTAGAATTTTATCTGTTAAATAGTTCATTGTTTTATGATATTTTATTTATATATACTTCTTGATACTTTTAAAAGTATTTGATGATAAATGTTTTTGTTATAAAGTCGATATATTTTTACAGGCGAGTACGATCTTAATAACTCTTGTTGGATTTCCTGAGTCTGGTGAGTACTATTCAATAAACGGTATTTGGTATAATGATGATTACCTGTGATGCCCTTTTAGTTTTGGTGCTACAATTATTTTTAATTCAAAGATGCAGCTTCACTTTTATTTCTTTCAATAATGACATAGATGCCGATAGTATGATTTCTTTTTCTTTAGACGAAAACACAAATCTCCAACATGAAATAATAAATATTATTGTAGTAGTACATAAAATAATAATCAAACGCAAAAATGATTCATCCATATATACTGTAATTATCCCACTGATTGATAATGTAGAGATTGTTATTAACAGTATAGGATATATTATAATTTTGAAAAAATCATCATATTGCATTCCACAATTTTTATGTGCATAATATAGAATGATGAGACTACCTATTCCATTCCATGTAAATATCCATATGATATAAAACCAATAAGGTGAGAATCCTAAATGAAAAAGAAATAGACTAATAGGTAATGGCAGGAAATATGAACATCCACGAAGTATCGAATAATATTTTATCCGTCCTTCTGCATTGATGGCACTTGTTAATGTGATAGTTAATTGGTCTAACATATTTCTTGTTATTTCAAATCTAAAGAAACATACACTCCATTCCGGAACATTTTTTAGCCATAGTTGGAGTATATAAGGGGTTTCAATAATAAAAGGAAAGGCAAAAAAGGCGATGATGAGAAAAGACATTTTTGAACTGAATAATGAAATACGCATCATATTAGTTATGTCATTACTGCCGGCCTTTTTCCCAATAATAGGGTTGATTGCCATTAGCATAGTACGTGAAAACACCATTAGCTGACCGGATATTTGGTTGGCTACCCCTTGAGCTGCACTTAATATTGTACCGAAGAACGAATTTAATACAATTCCCATCCCGTATTGTGCAAACATCGAAGAAGAGGAGTTTATAAATCCCCAACCAGCAAATGAAGTCATTTCTTTCATTAGTTTTTTATTGTGATATTTGTGGATGCTGTATGTACATTCTGAGTAATTCCGATGGCAATAAATTTGAAGAATAATCATGAATATTAATGAGACAAAGGTTGTGAGGATGCCATATAGGATTAATTTATCTGTATATACGTGGACTACTATTAATGCTATAACTAACTTCGTAATTGTTTGAAAAAGACCTATAATACTTAGATAACGCATATTTTCATGGGCATTGATAATAGCATTATAAGGTACGGTTTGGATGGTTAATACTGTCGATAATAGCATTAACTGATAAATCCATTTAGCTGAAGAAATTCGATCTGAAGGAATATTTAATATGCCATCGAAGAAGAAAAAATAAGCTATCTCAAAAATGACAACCATCAGTAATGATAATAGAAAATGGATGCTTATACTTACAGTGAAAATACTTTTTTGTTTTTCGGGTTTTCCTTCTCCTTCTGCATAATTAATAAAGCGTTGGGTGGTGGCTGACATGGCTGCATTTAAGAACCCTAACATACCGATTGCTCCTCCTATAATGCAGAATATGCCAAAATCGGAGCTTCCAAGTGCATTGAGAATTAGACGAGTGGAATAGAGGGAAACAAACATGGATAATCCCATGCTAAAATATAGATATCCACTATTTTTCAGTACTCTATTAGCAGTTTCTGACATGAGGTATTCTTGTTTTTCTTAAGCTGTTAGCGATAAAATAAGGATATAGCATCATGGTAAAGAGAGCAAAGTTCATAATGTGAGGTTGACCTAATCCCATATTTATTATCAATAGAATTCGAACAATGATATCCCATATTCCTTTGTTGTATCTGAATATTTGATGAAAACAAAATCCGAATAAAATGAAAAACGGCATAACTCCAATGGCAAGAAGTAAATATAGAAAACCGGCACAGCCTTCTAGCCCCATTTTTTGTAACTCATCATATCCTATTCCAAATAAGGCAATGGGATGGTGATATATCGTGGATAATACTCCAGTTATGCTTGCAGTACGTGCACCTCCGGATTTATTGGACAGGTTTAATTGCCCATTTTCGTAAATTTTATCATATACTGCTGTATTTATAAAATCATTGCCGAGTTTTGTTGTTGAAATAAAAAGGACAACTCCTAGAGTCATGGCTATAAACACGTATTTAACTTGTTTGTCCATAGCCTTTAGGGAGTGCAATGAGAAGCAGATAATTAATATAGCCATTCCTATATAGCCACTTGTTGAAAGGGTTGTGATTAAAGTGATAAAAAATACAACTAAATATCGAATTCTGCTTTTGGGATTAAAAAGGTTAGCACGGAATAGTGTGAAGTATAAAGCAACAGAAAGTATACATTGGAATTGTCCTGGTTCGCCAAACGGACCACAATTTCTGTCACTGTGTAGAGGTACAAAGCGATATATAAATCCTCCATAACTATAGATTTGATTGTCTTTGTAGGTAGAGGAGTATAAATGAGGAAAAAGAGAGGAGAAAAAATCAAGTCCTAATATGCGCGTGACGGAAAAAAAAGTAACACTAATTATAGAGATATAGTAAATGAGCTTGATTAATCTTTGAATGTAATGAACTGGGTCTATTTTATATGTAGCATATACAATCAATAGAATTGATGTAATGCTGAGAGCTGTGCCTAAACTTAATGTGGAACCTATTATGATTAAAGTCATTGAAAAAAATAGAGCCGCTATAAAAAATGCATATTGTTTTTGAAGATTATGTAGAGAACTTTTTTGATAAAAGTAATATAATCCCATTAATAGGAGTAATACAATGAAATTATCGTTTCCTACATACGCAGGGAAAGCCATTCCTGCAGAAGATAACATTAAATAAATATAGGAATATTGAATGATTGCTTTTTTATTTTTATATATGCAGTTCATTTTTATGTCGGCTTACATTTGTAGTAATAAAATAAATCTCTTATTACTGAAAGTCTTTTTATTCAATATTTTAAATCTTTTAATTGGGAAAATATTTACATGTTGATTCGATTAATCTCTTCTAAAGATATCTCTCGTATATACCTTTTCTTTCACATCTTCCAAGCAAATATCGTATCGATTGGCAATAATCGCATTACTTTGCTTTTTAAATTCACTAAGGTTGTTTACTATACGGCTACCAAAGAATGTGCTTTCATTTTCTAAGGTCGGTTCATAAATAATCACCTCTGCACCTTTTGCTTTGATACGTTTCATGACGCCTTGAATAGAACTTTGACGGAAGTTGTCCGAATTGCTTTTCATAGTCAAGCGATAGACGCCTACCACACAATGCTTTTCTTCATTTGGACTAAAATCCCCCCGGTTATAATAATCATAATAGCCGGCTTGGTGCAATACCCGATCTGCAATGAAATCCTTGCGTGTTTTGTTGCTTTCCACGATGGCTTCAATGAGATTTTCCGGAACATCACTGTAATTAGCCAAAAGCTGCTTGGTATCTTTGGGCAGACAATAACCGCCGTAACCGAAAGAAGGATTGTTGTATTGCGTACCAATACGTGGGTCAAGACATACTCCATTGATGATAGCCGCCGTATCAAGCCCTTTCATTTCAGCGTATGTATCAAGTTCATTGAAATAGCTGACACGCAAAGCTAAATAGGTATTGGCAAATAGCTTTACAGCTTCTGCTTCCGTGAGTCCCATGAATAATGTATCGATGTTTTCCTTGATTGCCCCCTCCTGCAGTAGTGCGGCGAATGTATGTGCCGCTTCTACTAAATGCGGATTGTCCATATTGGTCCCGACAATGATGCGGCTGGGGTAAAGGTTGTCATAAAGCGCCTTGCTTTCCCGTAAAAACTCCGGTGAAAAAAGTAGATTTAAATTTTCTATACCTTTTGCTGCATATTTCTTATAAAGAGATTGACAATAACCCACCGGAATAGTACTCTTGATAACCATTGTTGCGTCCGGATTTACTTCTAATACTAAGTCGATCACTTCTTCTACATGACTTGTGTCAAAATAGTTTTTTACCGGATCATAATTGGTGGGCGCTGCTATTACTATAAAATCTGCATTTCTATAAGCTGATGCACCGTCAAGTGTAGCACATAGGTCCAACTCTTTTTCTGATAAATATTTTTCTATGTATTCATCCTGTATGGGAGACTTGCGGTTATTTATCAGTGATACTTTTTCGGGTATTACATCTACCGCGGTTACATGATGATGTTGGCTGAGTAGGGTTGCTATGCTTAGACCTACATAGCCGGTTCCGGCTACTGCAATTTTGATGTTCTTTTCCATATTTTGAAGTGTAAGTACTCACTGCATGGATAGTACCATATATGGTATTATGACGTACGTTGAGTTATGTTTTTGATTAAAAATCAATTTTTGTGCGGTAGGTTCTCAATTTAGGGGACACCCCTTAATTAGGTATTTGACAGTGCCTTAAATTGAGTTTAGGGAAAAATATATATTGAATTTAGCGTTGATTTGTAGCCAAAGTGGTACGCTACGCTTTCGCCTCTTACATACCGCCATAAGGGTAGAAAAGACGAAATAATTGATAAATGTGCCGCAAAGGTAGTAATTTGTTTTGAAAAAAGGGAATTTCGGATGAAAAAAATGATACTTGTGGCACGGCTTTTTCATTTAAAAAATCAACTAAAACAGGAAATAAGCCTTATTTTATAGAGAAAAACGGTAAATTAGCTCACAGCGATGCCGAAGCACCGCTTTCGGCGTCTCTCATCGATATTGTTTTTAAAGAGGTGAGGGTGTTAGGTAGCTCTACAGGGAGTTTTTTCATATTTTGCCGTCACTCCGTCACTGCTGTCCTGAAACTCCCTCTCCATCGGCATTTGCGTAGTGACGGCAAGCGTGACGGCAACGTGACGGCAACTGCTTGCCGTCACTTTTTTTTCTTTAATATCAACAATTTTCTTCTGTAACTTCCTGTTTCATAGGCCTTACGTAAACTTTGTGAGACCCTCTTCCCATTGCTTCCAAATAACCTTTGTTAACAAGCAAATTGAGGTCATTCAGCGCTTTGTTCTTCAAAAGTCCTGTAATTCCGCTATATTCCTTGCGTGTAATGAAGGGATGAGTGTCGAGATACGCCGTCAGCCGGCGGTAACGTTCGCCTCCGCTCACTTCCTGGCTTTGCCGGAAACCATATCCGGGGCGGACGCGCTCCAGAAATCCGCCGCACTGCTTGCGGAAGGCGGGCGACACGCGGAAATTCACTTTCCCGAAACTGATACTCTGTGCGTGAATCTCACCCTTGTCTTCTACGGGGCGGGCGGTGAGTCCGGCGGAAAAGAATCCCATATTTCCCATCTGCACGTGGTGCCCCTCGGAAAGATAATAGGAAATGCGGTCCTCGAATGCCGCGAGCAGTCCTTTGATATCGCCGGGCGTGAAACTGGACATGTGGCTGATGTCGCTCACCAGCCGTTCGGTGTCGATGGTCCCTTTGTTTACGATGCGTGGATACATGAGTTGTGGTTTGTCGTCGTCTTTAGCGTGCGGCATGGGTTTGAAATCGTACTTTGCTGCCATAAAGCTTGTTGTTTTAAAGGTTGAATCTATAGATTGGAGTTTCGGGACATTGGTGTATTTTCTCCTTTCCATAGGTATATGATGCCGGAAAGAGTAGTGCAGAATGCCTTGAAGCCTTATGCAAAACTTCGTCCCACGACCCCGGGCTGTCCGGCACAGGCACGTGAACCGTCGGGCACACGTACCTGCCCCGTCGGGCACACGCCCGTGGGACGAGGCTTTGCATAAGGCAAAGATACAAAATGTATAAGGCAAATGCAAGTTTATGATTAATCTTTTCTTAATCTTTTGTCTATCTTTCAGACGTTGGGAAACGTTGCTCTTGATGCGCGCAAATACCTTTGTTTATTTGGATATATGGACTTTTTCCCGTACCTTGCGGAAGCTAAGGGAATAGTCCTTTTAGTGTTTGATATTTTCAAAAATAGATAGAACGTGAAGATCACATTGATAAGAACCGGTGCGGACACCGGAAGAGAGAGTCTCGTCACCTGCGAGGCGGGTGCCTTTATGGAACGGATAAAGACGGAGACCCAAGGGAAGTATGTCAGCGGTTTGCGCACCATGCTGGCCTATGGCTTCGGCACGGATCATGGAAGCTACACGCATATAGACCGCCTGCCCCGTGTCTGTCCCGGTGTGGAGTGGGGGCGTACCAGGGAGGGGGAACGGAAGTTGAAGCACTACAACGGCCTCGTGATGCTGGAGGTGCAGCGGCTTTCCGGATTTTCGGAGGTGGAGTTGGTGAAAAGACAGGCTGCGCTTCTGCCCCAGACCTGTGCCGCCTTTGCCGGAAGCAGCGGGCGGAGTGTGAAGATATGGGTGAATTTTGCCCTGCCGGACGGTAGCCTGCCGCAGGGGCCGGAGGAAGTCAGTCTGTTTCATGCACATGCCTACCGCATGGCGGTGCAGTGTTACCAGCCCATACTTCCTTTTCCCATTCTGCTGAAAGAGCCCTTGCCTGCGGACAGTTTCCGCATGACGCAGGACAGCGCGCCCTACTATAATCCTTCCTCTGTACCTTTTTGCCTGGAGCAACCCCTTTCCATGCCTGCCGAGCAGACCTTCGGGGAGCATAAGCTGGCGGAACGGAATCCCTTGCTGCGCCTTCAGCCGGGATATGAATCGTCGCAGACCTTCACGTTATTGTTTGAAACGGCGTTGGGCAGGGCGTTGGACGAATTGGAGAACTGGCGCCGAGGTGACGAGCTGTACCCCTTGCTGGTGCACCTGGGCGAGCCGTGTTTCCGGGCGGGCATCCCCGAAGAGGAGGCGGTGCGGCAAGTGCTGGTGCATTTTTACAGGCAGGCGGACGAGCAGACGGTGCGTGCCACCTTGCATAACATTTACCGTGAATGTAAGGGTTTCGGAAAGAAAAGCATACTCACTCCGGAACAATCCACTTGCCTGAAACTGGAAGAATTCATGGAACGCCGTTACGAAATTCGTTACAACGAGCTGATGGGCGACCTGGAATATCGCCAACGCGACTCCATCCACTTTTATTTCCGGCCGATGGACCAGCGTGCCCGCAGCAGTGTGGCGTTGGATGCGTTGCAAGAGGGCATCCGCGTGTGGGACAGGGACGTTGCCCGTTACCTCACCTCCAACCGTATCCCCCTCTACAATCCCGTGGAAGAATATCTTTGCGATACAGGCCGTTGGGACGGCAAAGACCGCATCCGTGCCTTGGCCGACCTCGTCCCGTGCGACAATCCGCATTGGAGGGAGTTCTTTTATCGCTGGTTTCTCAATATGGTGGCGCATTGGCGCGGGTCGGACAAGCTTCACGCCAACAGTACCTCGCCCTTGCTGATAGGTGCGCAGGGGTACCGCAAGAGTACTTTCTGCAGGATATTGTTGCCGCCGGAACTCCGTTTCGGCTATACGGACAGCCTGGACTTCAATAGCAAGCGCGATGCGGAGATGTATCTGGGGCGCTTCCTGTTGGTGAATATAGACGAATTCGATCAAATCAGCGTCAATCAGCAGGGGTTTTTGAAGCATCTGTTGCAGAAGCCGGTGGCGAACTTGCGCAAGCCCTACGGCAGCAGCATTCGGGAGGTACGTCGTTATGCTTCGTTCATCGGCACAAGCAACCATAAAGATTTGCTTACAGATACCAGCGGCAGTCGTCGTTTTGTTTGTGTGGAGGTAACGGCGCCCATCCGTACGGACGTAACGATAAATTACAGGCAGCTGTATGCGCAGGCCATGCATGACATCGTGAAGGGGGAACGTTACTGGTTCAACGACGAGGATGAGGCGATTCTGAAAGAGACCAACCGTGAATTTGAACAACTCAGTCCGTTGGAGCAGCAGTTTCATTGCTGCTTCCGCCTGCCCGGGGAGGGTGAAGAGGGCGAGTATCTCTCGCCGATGCAGATATTGGAGGTGCTGCATGCACGGAACCGGGAGATAAAGTTGAGCGGCAGCCATGTGAGCACTTTCGGCAGGATACTGAAAAAGAATGGAGCACAGTCGAAACGGACGAACAAAGGGGTGGTTTATCGAGTGGTGAGGGTGTGACTTTTTCATTGCTTCAGCTTCAAAGTAAGTTGAAAGTTTGGCATTTTTCCGTTACATTTGCAGAAACACTTTGTAACCGGAAATCATCATCTGTAATGGTGTTTTCCTAATATATAGCAATCTGAGAAAATGAAAAATACACTATTGATAGGATTTTTACTAGTTTGCGGATTATGGAGTTCCTGCACCGAGAAAACGGTGTTTGATGTTCTGGATAAGGCCGAGAGCTCTATGGAAACGCATCCCGACAGTGCGTTGTTTCTGTTGCATCATATATCTCATCCCGGGAAACTCCGTGGGAAGCAGCGGGCGGATTATGCGTTGCTGCTGACACAGGCCCGTGACAAGAACTATCTGGACAGTTTACAGTCCGATTCGTTGATAGGGATTGCGGTGGATTATTATAAGGACAGGGATGATGACGTAAAAGCAGGGAAATCTCTTTTTTATTATGGCAAGGTGGCGGCTTTGCAGGATAAGGACACGTTGGCTATGCAAGCCTATCTGGATGCCTTGGCCAGGCTGGAGAAAACGGGAGAGTATAAGTTGCGGGGATTGGTGTATGAATATATAGGCCGGATAAACGATGCCCGGAAGATGCATGACATGGCACTTGAAAATTATCGGAAATCAATATCCTGTTACCAAAGGGCGCACGATACATTAGGCATTGCGTATATATATCGTAATATAGCTTGGATTTATGAGGGCAGACACGAACAGGATAGTGTGAAACTGTATGTGGATCTTGGAATTTCTGCCTTAAATGGTGACAGCCTTTCTCCTGCTTTTCCTTCATTAATGCATCTTAAAGGGGTGATGGAAAGTAATTCGGGAAATTATTCTGAGGCAATGGAATGCTTTCGGACTGCTATCAGACATGAAAGAGGGGAGACTCCCGTGATTTATTATTGCACTTCGCCGGAAGGGGACAGTTATGCTCAACAAGGGCGTATAGATGAGGCTGAAAAATGCTTTCAAAATATATTGTCGTGGAATAAGGGAAATATGCGGTTTGGGGGATATCATTATCTTTATTTATTGGAAAAGCGAAGAGGAAAATATAAGAGAGCCCTTTCTTTCAAAGAAAAATCCGATTCATTGTTACAGGTGGTGCAGGACGAGAGGCTGCGGAGTGGTATCCGAAAGTTACAACAGGAATATGAGGTGGAAAAGTTGCGGTTAGAGGCAGAAGTACTTCGTAAGAGTCAGCAAATGCAACTTTTGGGTGGAATGGTTTTGTTGGTTTTCTTGATAAGTGCCGGTGCGTTTACCGTATATAAAATATTGGCTCGCCGTAAGTATCTTTATGAGAAGCGTTTGTATGAAGCGATGAGGCTGCATAAAGAAGTCATCAGTGTTAACGAGAAGACGATAGAAGAATATCAGTCCCGGATAGAAAATCTGAAACGGGCAGGAACATTGGCAGAGGATACTTTTAGAGAACAGATTGGAAAGTTGGAGCGGGAAATACAGGTTTTAGTCAATAAAAACCAAGAAGCCAGAGAGAATTCTTATGCGGGTGGAAGAACCATCTTGCTGCAGCTGAGGGGGCATCTCTTGGTTGTGGAGAATATGACTTTGGAGGAAAAACGGCAGCTTTTTGCTTATATGGATTTGTTGTTTGACAATTTTGCTACCCACTTGCGTAATGAATATAAGTTGAAAGACGGGTACTTGCTCTTGGCGACTTTCATGAAGCTGGGCTTTTCTTTTGAAGAATTGATGGCTGTCTTTGATTGCGGGCCGGAGGCTATCAGGAAACGAAAGCAACGTTTAAAAGAAAAATTGGAGTTGGATAGTACAATAAATTTATATGTTTTTTTGACATTCTATCCTCGGAAAATGTCCTGCTAAATCTTTGATGTTGTTTTCAATATGTTGATTTACAGCGGTAAATAGCTATGAAAATATGTCCTGCTTCATTTTTGACGATAACATAAATATGCCTTACTTTTGCGACAAATGAAAACCGGTATGGCGGTTATCTTTAAAAGATAATATTTATGAAAACATTTGTAACCTTTTTCTTTCTTATGCTGATGGCAATGGCGGGAAATGCGCAAAAAACAAAATTTAAGATAGATGAGAATAATAAGGAACTGCAATTGTTGCGTGAACAGGCTAAAAAAAGGACGGAAAGACAAAAGGAACAGTTGTCACCTTATAGTATAAAGAGTAAAGGTAAAGTCTTAAATCCAATGCTGCCTGCTTGTAGGAATGTCTCTAAGTATAAAACTATAGATCATGGTACTGTTCGTATATTGTATGCTTTTAATGCGGAGGATATCGCTGACCCGCAAACGTATGATGACTTACAACGGTTGGAAATTGGTAAAAACTATGTGAAATATTATGGTTATAATGTTTTTCAAGCAGATTCTATTGCGACTGTTGAATTTATGATAAGCAGTAAAATTTATGGTGTGAGTTTTCCAATGGAGGGTGGTAATATTTTTATTAGTATGCAAATTGATGGGAAACATCAAGGATGGTCGCGAAATTTATTTTCTGAGTTTTTTAAAGACTTGTCTAAAAATGAAATGACAGAATATTGCCGTATGCCTAGTGGACGTATGTTGAGGAAATATAATAGCTATTATACAGAACCTGTACCTGTGCAGGATTGGCAAATAGAAGAAGAAACCCGGGAAATAGCCGGTTATTTGTGTCAAAAGGCAGTGTGCGATTTTAGGGGGCGTAGTTATACGGCATGGTTTACCGTAGATATTCCTATCAGTCAGGGTCCCTGGAAGTTCAGTGGATTGCCGGGGTTAATATTAAAGGTATATGATGATAGGCAGGAATATGTGTTTGAATGCGTAGGCATAGAACAACATTCACAGGAATATCCTATTATTCTATTGGATAACTATAAAGATTATCAGAAGACTACCCGATTGAAACTTGATAAGTTGTTGAAGAGTGTCTGTGAAAACTATTATCAGTTAACAGGCATGACAGATGCTGTATCCACGTTACTGTATCCATATAATCCGATAGAACTAAAATAACTGACATGCGTCGGGTTCTTTCGAAAGAGTGTTTTTTCCAGCTTTTCTTTGTGAATTGTATAATCGGGTAAAACGGTGTTGGAAGAGAGTTTGTGTTAATGCAAATGGATTCAAGAACTTAATATCATACGCTTATGAAAAATAGAATCGCCTTTTTAATTTTATTGATAATGGGAGCATTGTCTGCTTATTCCCAAACAATAATTACCGGTACGGTAAAAAATAAGAAAGGAGAACCTATTTTGGCGACAGTAACCTTGCAGCGTTTGGGAACAAACACCATAGCGGGATTTGCCTCTACGGATGATGCCGGAAAATATAAAGCGGTTTATAAGGGAAGCGGAGATTCTATTCTTGTTGTTGTACGCGGTCTGATGGTAGAACAAACGACACGTTGCATACCCAATTGTTCTGCTATGGTAAACTTTACTGTCGTGGAGAAGGTAAATAAACTGAAAGAAGTATCTGTTACCGCCAGTCCGGTACGCCGTAAGGGCGATACGCTGACTTATGCCGTGGGGGTATTTGCAGGACAGAGTGACCGTACCATAGAGGATGTCATGAAGAAGTTGCCTGGTATTGAAGTGTCCTCGTCAGGGGGTATTTCTTATAATGGGAAGGAAATCAGCAATTTCTATATAGAAGATTTGGATATGTTGGGCGGACGTTATAATGTCGCTACCCGAAATATTGAAGCTAAAGACGTCGCTTCCATTCAAGTCTATGAAAATCATCAGCCCATTAAAGCGAATCCGATGTTCTCGGATCAGACTGCCATCAATTTGAGGTTGAAGGATAATGCGAAAGGCATTTGGACAGTCAATGCACTGGCCGGTATCGGATATGAACCGGTATTGTGGAATGCCGAATTGACGGCAATGCACTTTGCCCGTAACAGGCAGCATATTTCCATGTATAAAGGGAATAATAGCGGGCATACGGCGGATGAAGAATTGCGGAAGCATTATGACACAGGTGCGGCCATTGCCTTTACCGGAAGTATATTGTCGGTTACCCAGCCGGGGACGCCTAATGTTGCCAGGAAACGCTATATTGACAACAGGACTAATAGCATATCCGTGAATCAGCTTCTTAAAATTAAGGAAACGGAGCTGACAGCGAATATCAACTATTACAATGAACGGTTGGACAAGGAGGGGTATTCTTCGTCCGTCCAATACTTGCCGGATGACACTCCGCTGGTTATTGAAGAAACTGTAAATAATGTTTCCAAAGAAAATAATCTTTCGATGGAATTATCTGCACGTTCGAACAAAGATAGGGAATTCTTTTCCAATAAGCTGGAGGCCAAAGCTTCGTGGAACCGGACATATACTGACGCTCTTTCAACAAGCAACCGCCGGACGGAGAACAGTGCTGTATTCCAACATCTGGACCGACCTTATTTTTCTGTAGCCAATGCATTGAATATGATGAAGCGAATTAATAACCATGTGTTCCGTATCCGTTTCAATGTGGACTACAATGATTGTCCGCATCGGCTTTGTATAACCCCTGCCTATTATTTCAGTGGGGACTCACTGGAGGTCTTGAGTCAGGAGGTGGTGCAGAGGAATATGAATGCTACATTGCACACCTCATACGGATTGAACTTGGGCGATTTCAGTTTGAATTATACTCCCCGCTTCAATATGAACCTTCGTAAACTGACATCCGAATTGACCGGAAGAGACGGGAATAATATGTTTCTCCCGGCTGCGGATAGTATGAGGAATAATCTTTGGTATAACAATTACCAGATAGGAGTGGATCAAGACTATACTTATAAGAAGTATGACCGGTTGAGGATTAAATTGACAATCCCTACTTATTTTTCTGTCATTACCAATAATAATCGTTTATCCGGTTCTTCTGTAAATTATAAGCAATGGATTGTGAATCCTGCGTTGACTGCCGATTATAGCTTTACTCCGTCTTTCAAGGTGGTGCTGAATGGATATTACCGGAAATCATACGGCAATATGAATGATGCCTACACTGGATATATCCTGCAATCGTACAGGAACTTGCTTCGCAATATGGGAGATAGGCTGTTTGCAAGCAGTGTAGGCGGAGGACATCTGTCATTAGAATATCGTGATGCCATCCGCATGCTTTTTTTCAATGTGACAGGCAGTTATCAACATAGTTGGAAAAATCTTTTTTACGGCTATAGTTATGAGAATATTGTAGGCATTAAAACATTTGTTGATCAACCGACCCGTGCGGATACTTATCGTTTGTATGCCAGTGCCAGCAAAACTTTCCGTTTCTGGCGAACCAAGGTTGGGTTTTCTGCGGGATTCAGTAAAAGTGATAGCGAACTATTCATTCAAAACAAGGCGGAAGCCTACAATTCAAAAAAATATTTTGCAGGTATTTCTTTCAATACAACTCCCTGCAGGTATGTAAATTGGGTTTACGATTTTTCGTGGTCACGTACAGAACAAAAGGTGGAGAGTACCTTGGGGGGTGATTCGCCCCTGCGCAGTCATTCGCATGAGTTTAAGCTTTGGATTTTCCCGAATGAAGCGCTAAGCATAAACTTCAATGTAGATTATCAGTATTATAATAAGGCTGGTAACCGGAACATGGCTTTTGCTGATGCATTGGTTCGGTATAAATATAAACAGACCGAATGGGAACTGGAATGTAACAACCTGTTTAATGCCAAGCGATATGTATCTACCACTTATTCCGCAATGAGCACTTACGTTAGTCAGTATGAATTACGTCCTCTCAGTCTTTTACTGAAAGTGAGGTTTAAGTTGAAATAAGTAGTTTTCGGAAATATGAGAGGAAAGTTCCATTTATATACTCAGTTGGATACCATGGATTGTGGTCCTTCTTGTCTGCGCATGATAGCCAAATATTATGGTAAGAATTATTCATTGCAGTCTTTACGTGCCCGCTCTTTTATTTCCCGTAACGGTGTCTCTATGTTAGGTATCAGCGATGCCGCAGAGTCTATCGGTTTTAGAACATCGGGGGTACGTGTCTCTTTTAAACAACTGGTGGAAGATGTTCCCATGCCCTGCATCCTGCATTGGAACCAGAATCATTTTGTGGTTTGCTATGATGTCAGGAAAAAGAGAGGGCAATATTGGTTTAAAATAGCAGATCCGGCAAGCCGGTTGGTTACCTATAATGAACAGGAACTGAGAAGGTGCTGGCTGGTTACCAAATCGGACGGAGAAGAAAAAGGAACGGCACTTGCACTAGAGCCTACTCCGGACTTCTATGCCGGTGACGACGAACAAGAACTGAAAGCAAGAGGATTGCGCTTCTTTCTTCGTTACCTGACACCTTACAAGAAGCAATTGGTACAGCTGGTACTGGGCATGTTGGTGGTGAGCCTGCTCCAACTCATATTACCTTTCCTTACGCAAGCTCTGGTGGATGTGGGTATCCGTGACGGGAATTTTGGCTTTATCACCTTGGTGTTGGTGGCGCAGATTGTAATCTCCGTATCGCAACTTTCGGTGGAATTCATCCGTAGCTGGATATTGCTGCATGTGAACACGCGTATCTCTATCTCCCTTATTTCGGACTTCTTGGCAAAACTGATGAAACTGCCGCTCCATTTCTTCGACACGAAGATGGTGGGGGACATCATACAGCGTATCGGTGACCATAACCGTATTAAGACCTTCCTGACTGGCTCCTCCATCGGCACCCTCTTCTCCTTTGTCAACTTTTTCATCTTTGCCATTGTACTGGGCTATTACAACTTGACGGTATTGGGAATCTTCCTTCTGGGTAACAGCCTGTACATAGCCTGGATTCTTGCCTTCATGAAGTACCGGCGAGAGTTGGATGTCCGTCGCTTTGCACAGGCTGCCGGAGAGCAGAGTAACCTGGTACAGATGGTGACCGCCATGCAGGAGATAAAGTTGAACAACTGCGAGACACAGAAACGTTGGCAGTGGGAACGAATACAGGTAAAGCTGTTCAAGATCAGCGTGAAAGGGTTGGCCTTGGGGCAGGTGCAGCAGGTGGGTTCCGTGTTTTTCAACCAGACCACGAATATCATCATCTCGTTTATGGCCGCCAAGGCCGTTGTGGAGGGGCAGATGACTCTGGGTATGATGATGTCTCTTACCTACATCATTGGCCAGCTCAGTGCGCCCGTAGCCTCCTTCATAGGGTTTGCGCAGCAGCTTCAGGATGCCAGGATAAGCTTGGAGCGTTTGAACGAGGTGCATGGCAAGCCGGACGAGGAACAGGATATCGCTTCCAAACTGTCGGTGTTGCCCGAACGGCGGGATATAAGGATAGAGAACCTATCCTTCAGCTATGACGGGGCGGACCGGGACTATGTGCTGGAGAATGTGTCTTTGCTGATTCCCGAACATAAGGTCACGGCGATTGTAGGTGCCAGCGGCAGCGGCAAGACTACGCTGGTGAAGCTGATGCTCGGTTTCTACTCTCCCAACAAGGGGGCGGTGAAAGTGAATGATACGCCGTTGGAGAATATAAATCCTCACCTGTGGCGTGCCAGAACGGGAGCCGTGATGCAGGACGGCTTTATCTTTTCGGAAACGATAGCGCAGAATATTGCCGTGGGAGAGGAGCAGATAGACATAGAGCGGCTGCGCCATGCCGTGACGGTGGCCAATATCCGTGATTTCATAGATTCCCTCCCGCTGGGGTATAACACCAAGATCGGCATGGAGGGTAACGGCATCAGCCAGGGGCAGAAGCAACGCCTGCTGATAGCGCGCGCCGTATATAAGAATCCTGAATTCCTCTTCTTCGACGAGGCTACCAACGCCTTAGATGCGAACAACGAGAAAGAGATTATGGAAAACCTGCATGAATTCTACAAAGGGAAGACCGTAGTGGTGGTGGCTCACCGCCTCAGTACGGTGAAGGATGCCGACAAGATAGTAGTGTTGGACAACGGACACATTGCGGAGGAAGGTACCCATCACGAACTGACGGAGCGGAAGGGGTTGTATTACAGGCTAGTGAAGAACCAACTGGAATTGGGGAGTTGACGGATGGAGGAAGAGAAGAAATATATGGACATAGAGCTTCGCAGTGAAGAGGTGCAGGAGGTGATGAACCATATTCCCTCCCGGGTGCTGAGGTGTGGCATTACGGTTCTGGCAGTGATTCTTTTGACGGTACTGGCGGGGTGCTGGATATTTAGGTATCCGGACACCCTGGCTGCGGAGGTGACACTGGCCACGGAGGAACCTCCCGCTTTTGTACTGTCGCATGCTACGGGGAAACTGGACACGCTTTATGTGGAGAACGGAAGCTCGGTGGAGGCGGATGCCGATCTGGGGGTGATAGGCAATGCGGCGGAGTCCGAAGACGTGCGCTTTCTTAAAGGACAGATGAAAGTATGGGAAGCACAGAGATATGAACCGCAGGAGGGTGTGGAACTGTTTGTCGGCAGGCACCTGCAGTTAGGGGAGCTGCAACCGGCCTTTGCGACTTTCATTACTTCGCTTACGGGATATGCACGCTTCATGGAACTAGATTATTATGCCCGAAAGCTCCGGTCACAAGAGAAACGGATGGGCAGACAGCGGTCATATCTCCGTCTGGCGGAGCGGGAATATGAACTGACAGCCAAGGATATAAAGCTTGCCGGAAATATGTATGCCCGCGACTCCATACTGTATGTGCGCAAGGCGATGATTACAGCCGAATTCGAGGAGTCCGCAAGCAAGTACCTGCAAAGTCTCCGTGCCGGGGAGAGTGCGCGCATGAACTTGGTACAGGCGGAAATGCAACTTGTACAGCATGAAGAGAACCTGCTGGATATACGCAAGCAGGCATACGACGAGGAGCAGAAACATCGGATAGGCTTGAAGAATGCCATGGAGCAGTTGTTGGCACAGTTGGGTGCGTGGGAACACTCTTACCTGCTGAGAAGTCCGGTCAGCGGTAAGGTCACTTTCATGACGGTATGGGGGCGCAACCGGAATGTGAAGTCGGGCGAGACGGTCTTTGTGATTCAGCCTTCGGACAGTTCGGGGGTGCTTGGCAAGGCGCTGCTTCCGTTGCAGGGCTCGGGCAAGGTACATACGGGTCAGCGGGTGCATATACGCTTGGATAACTATCCCGACCAGGAGTTCGGCTATGTCAAAGGGCGGGTGAAGAGCGTCTCTCCCGCTCCGACGGAAGAAGGCATGTATGTGGTGGAAATCTCTTTACCCGACGGACTGCGGACCAATTACGGCAGGTTGTTGCCCGTTTCGCGCGAACTGAAAGGCACTGCGGATATCATCCTTGCTGACAGGAATGTGCTGGAACGGTTGTTGGCGCCATTGAGGAGGGTAGTTGAGTATGGGAAGTAGCATTTCTGTTGTTTGAACCGTTAAATCTATCTTTTTTTCTCTAATATTTTGTAGTCGAACATATTATTTATATCTTTGCATGCGAAAACGGATGAAAGGTGGAGGGGCGATAAAGCTCCTCTTTTTTGTTCTTATTAGTTAATCTATGATAGAAAAGAAAACAGTTTGTCAGATTGTTGACGAGTGGCTGGAAGGAAAAGATTACTTTCTGGTGGAAGTAACGATCAGCCCTGATGACAAGATTGTGGTGGAAATAGACCACAAGGAAGGCGTTTGGATTGAGGACTGCGTGGAGCTGAGCCGCTACATCGAGTCGAAGTTGAACCGTGAGGAGGAAGATTATGAACTGGAGGTTGGCTCTGCCGGAATCGGACAACCGTTTAAGGTATTGCAGCAGTACATCAATCATGTCGGTAAAGAAGTGGAGGTGCTGACAAGGGACGGACGTAAACTCGGCGGTGTGCTGAAGGAAGCGGACGACCGGCATTTTGTGGTTACTGTGCAGAAAAAGGTGAAAGAAGAGGGTGCCAAACGTCCCAAGATGGTGGACGAGGACCTGACTCTGAAGTATGATGAGATAAAATACACTAAATACTTAATCAGTTTTAAATAAGACTATGGCCAAAAAAGAAGAAACTATCAGCTTGATAGATACATTTTCGGAATTCAAGGAACTGAAAAATATCGATAGAACCACTATGGTAAGTGTGCTCGAAGAGTCATTCCGTAGTGTAATCGCGAAAATGTTTGGCACCGATGAGAATTACGACGTAATCGTGAACCCCGACAAGGGTGACTTCGAGATATGGCGTAACCGTGAAGTAGTAGAGGATGCGGAACTTGAGAATCCGAACTTGCAGATTGCGCTGTCGGAAGCACAGAAGATTGATGCATCGTATGAGGTGGGTGAGGAAGTGACGGATGAGGTTATATTCGCCAACTTCGGACGCCGTGCCATCCTGAACCTCCGCCAGACGTTGGCCTCTAAGATTCTGGAACTGGAAAAAGACAGTATCTATAATAAATACATTGATAAGGTAGGCACCATCATCAACGCGGAAGTCTATCAGATTTGGAAAAAGGAAATGCTGCTGCTCGATGACGAAGGCAATGAGTTGCTGCTGCCCAAGACCGAACAGATACCGAGCGACTTCTACCGCAAGGGCGAGACTGCCCGTGCCGTTGTAGCCCGTGTGGATAACAAGAATAACAACCCGAAGATTATCTTGAGCCGCACGTCGCCCGTATTCCTTCAACGTCTGTTTGAGATGGAAGTGCCCGAAATCAATGACGGACTGATTACCATCAAGAAGATTGCCCGCATCCCCGGTGAGCGTGCCAAGATTGCCGTCGAGTCATACGATGACCGTATAGACCCGGTAGGTGCATGCGTCGGTGTGAAGGGCAGCCGTATTCATGGTATTGTCCGCGAGCTCCGCAACGAGAATATCGACGTTATCAATTACACGTCGAATATCCAGTTGTTTATACAGCGTGCCTTGAGCCCTGCCAAGATTTCTTCCATCCGCTTGAACGAGGAGGAACATAAGGCGGAAGTGTTCTTGAAACCGGAAGAGGTTTCGCTGGCTATCGGTAAAGGCGGTTTGAATATCAAGCTTGCCAGTATGTTGACTGAATATACCATTGATGTGTTCCGTGAATTGGACCAGGCGGTAGAGGATGAGGATATTTACCTGGATGAGTTCCGTGATGAAATTGACGGTTGGGTGATCGATGCCATCAAGGCTATCGGTATCGATACGGCTAAGGCTGTGTTGAACGCTCCCCGTGAAATGTTGATTGAAAAGACGGACCTGGAAGAAGAAACGGTGGACGAGGTATTACGCATTTTGAAACAGGAGTTTGAAGAAGAGGGCGACAATGAGTGATTAGTGTTTCCTGCTTCTTTCTCCATTATTCATTAAATTTAAAGTATGACGATAAGGTTAAACAAAGTAACAAGAGATTTAAACGTAGGGATTACGACGGCTGTCGAGTTCCTGCAAAAGAAAGGATTTACCGTGGAGGCAAATCCGAATACGAAAATTACCGACGAGCAGTTTGATTTACTCAAGAAGGAATTTAGTACAGACAAGGACCTTAAGATAAAATCGGAACGTTTCAGCCAGGAGCGTCAAAGCAAGGACCGTAACAAGGCGTCCGTGTCCATTGACGGCTACGAGAAGGAAACGCAGGAAAAAGCGAAGCCCGAGGAGATAAAGACTGTGATTCCGGAAGATGCCCGTCCGAAGTTTAAGCCTGTCGGCAAGATTGATCTGGATAAACTGAACCGCAGGCCTGCGCCTGTCCAGGAGAAGGAGAAAGAAGTGGTGGAGAAGAAGGTGGCAGTAGAGGAGAAGAAGGTAGAAGAACCTGCACCGGTAGTCGTGGAGACACCGAAGCCGGAACCTGCTCCCGTACTCCAGCCGGAGCCCCAGCCCGAACCCAAAATGGAGCCTCAGCCCCAGCCGGAGCCTCAACCCGAACCGGTAGCTAAGGAAGAACCCGCACCAGTTGTTGAGGCTAAAGAAGAACCTAAAAAGGAAGAAATGAAAGAAGTGCCTGCTTCGGCACCGGTGGCTGAAGAAGCTCCGGCCGAAAAAGAGGAGAAAAAGGAAAAAAAGGGAGAAGAAATCTTTAAGATACACCAGCCTGAGTTTGTTTCGAAAATCAACGTGATCGGACAAATTGACTTGGCTGCGTTGAACCAATCTACACGCCCGAAGAAGAAATCGAAAGAAGAGAAGCGTAAGGAACGTGAAGAAAAGGAAAAGATTCGTCTGGATCAGAAGAAGCAGATGAAGGAGGCCATCATCAAGGAAATACGCCGTGATGACAGCAAACAGAAAGATGCGAAGGACAATGGTACCGGTGATCCGAACAAGAAGAAGCGTGTACGCATCAATAAGGAGAAGGTTGACATCAATAATGCCTCCAATTTCCAACGTGGCGGAAATGACCGTACGCGAAATAATAATGGAGGTCCCGGTGGCAACCAGCAAGGCGGCAACCAACAAGGTGGCAACAACAAGAACCGTAATAAAGACCGCTTCAAGAAGCCTGTCATCAAGCAGGAGGTAAATGAAGAGGATGTGGCAAAGCAGGTGAAGGAAACTCTGGCGCGCCTGACATCCAAGGGAAAGAACAAGGGTGCCAAGTACCGTAAGGAAAAACGGGATATGGCTTCCAACCGTATGCAGGAACTGGAAGACCAGGAAATGGCGGAAAGCAAGGTACTGAAGCTTACGGAATTCGTGACGGCCAACGAGTTGGCAAGCATGATGGATATTTCCGTTACGCAGGTCATCGCTACTTGTATGAGCGTAGGCATCATGGTTTCCATCAACCAGCGCCTGGATGCCGAGACTATTAACCTGGTGGCTGAAGAGTTCGGCTTCAAGACGGAATATGTCAGCGCGGAAGTTTCTCAGGCCATCGTTGAGGAGGAGGATGCAGAGGAAGACCTTGAGCCCCGTGCTCCGATTGTAACGGTGATGGGACACGTTGACCACGGTAAGACTTCGTTGCTGGACTACATCCGTAAGGCGAATGTAATCGCCGGTGAGGCCGGTGGTATCACACAGCATATCGGTGCCTATCACGTGTCGCTGGACGACGGACGCAAGATTACGTTCCTCGATACTCCGGGTCACGAGGCGTTTACTGCCATGCGTGCCCGTGGTGCCAAGGCTACGGACATCGCCATCATCATTGTTGCCGCTGACGACGACGTGATGCCGCAGACCAAGGAAGCTATCAACCATGCCATGGCTGCAGGGGTTCCTATCGTGTTTGCCATCAATAAGATTGATAAACCGACTGCCAATCCTGATAAAATCAAGGAACAATTGGCCGCCATGAATTTCTTGGTGGAAGAGTGGGGCGGTAAGTACCAGTCGCAGGATATTTCAGCCAAGAAGGGTATAGGTGTGCCCGAATTGATGGAGAAAGTGCTGCTGGAGGCTGAGATGCTCGACTTGAAGGCAAATCCGAACCGCCGCGCTACCGGTTCTATCATCGAATCTTCTTTGGATAAGGGACGCGGTTACGTGGCTACGGTGCTGGTATCCAACGGTACCCTGAAGATGGGTGATATCGTGTTGGCTGGTACAAGTTATGGGAAGGTGAAGGCTATGTTCAACGAACGTAACCAGCGCATGAAAGAGGCAGGTCCTTCCGAACCGGCTTTGATATTGGGTTTGAACGGTGCTCCCGCTGCCGGTGATACGTTCCACGTAATCGAGACCGAACAGGAAGCCCGTGAAATAGCCAACAAGCGTGAACAGCTGCAACGCGAACAGGGACTGCGTACCCAGAAGATGCTGACGCTCGACGAAGTAGGCCGACGTCTGGCATTGGGTGACTTCCACGAACTGAATGTGATTGTCAAAGGTGACGTGGATGGTTCGGTAGAAGCCTTGAGCGACTCCTTGATCAAGTTGTCAACCGAGCAGGTACAGGTCAATGTTATCCACAAAGGTGTGGGTGCCATCTCCGAGTCGGATGTATCTCTGGCTGCTGCTTCGGATGCGATTATCGTTGGTTTCCAGGTACGTCCTTCCGGCGCTGCCGCTAAACTGGCGGAACAGGAGGGTGTGGACATCCGCAAGTACTCCGTGATCTACGACGCTATCGAAGAGGTGAAGGCGGCCATGGAAGGTATGCTGGCACCGACCTTGAAGGAGCAGGTGACTGCAACTATCGAAGTCCGCGAGGTGTTCAACATTACCAAGGTGGGTCTTGTGGCAGGTGCCATGGTGAAGACCGGAAAGGTGAAGCGCAGCGACAAGGCTCGTCTGGTCCGCGACGGTATTGTAATCTTCACGGGGACCATCAACGCCTTGAAGCGTTTCAAGGACGATGTGAAGGAAGTGGGTACCAACTTCGAGTGTGGTATCAGCCTGACCAACTGCAACGATATCAAGGTAGGTGACGTAATTGAATCTTACGAAGAAGTAGAAGTGAAGCAGACGCTGTAATAAGCGCAATAGATAGTTAGGCACGGATTACACGGATTTCACGGATTGGTTAAAAGAAAAACCGTGCTTATCCGTGTAATCCGTGCCTTTTTTAGAAAACGGAGGATGATGGAGACCATAGACATTATTATATTGGTGATTGTCGGTATAGGAGCGGTACTTGGCTTTATGAAAGGCTTTGTGAAGCAACTGGCTTCTTTGTTGGGCCTGGTTGTCGGACTGTTGGCTGCCAAGGCATTGTATGCTTCGTTGGCAGAGAAGCTTTGCCCTACGGTGACGGACTCCATGACATTTGCGCAGATACTCGCGTTCGTCATCATCTGGATAGCCGTTCCGTTGGCTTTCGCATTGGTGGCTTCACTGCTGACCAAAGCCATGGAAGCCGTTTCACTGGGTTGGCTCAACCGTTGGCTGGGTTCCGGGCTGGGAGCTTTGAAGTTCCTTCTGCTGGTAAGCCTGTTGATTGGTGTTATCGAATTTATCGACTCGGACAATACGCTGATTGATAAAACAAAAAAGAAAGAGTCTGCGTTATATTATCCTATGGAATCATTTGCCGGGATATTTTTTCCCGCTGCAAAGGCGGTTACGGAGCAGATTGTAAACGGAGACTTTGACTGATGACGTAATCCGTGATTTTGTAATTCATAATTTGTAATTATAGAAGTGATGCAACAAGAAGAACCCAATAATAAGAATCGGAAAAAGGACGAAAAGAAAAAGAAGGAAGAGAAAAAGACTTCTAATGAATTTGTCCGAAAGATTGCGGAAGAGAAGTACAAGTACGGTTTCACCACCGATGTACATACCGACATCATTGAGCGTGGACTGAATGAGGAGGTGGTGCGGCTTATTTCGGAGAAAAAAGGTGAACCGGAGTGGCTGTTGGAGTTCCGTTTGAAAGCGTACCGCCATTGGCTGACGCTGGAGATGCCTACATGGGCGCATCTCCGTATCCCTGAGATAGATTATCAGGCCATTTCTTACTATGCCGACCCTACGAAGAAGAAAGAAGGGCCGAAAAGTATGGATGAGGTGGATCCGGAGCTGGTGAAGACATTCAACAAGCTCGGTATTCCTTTGGAGGAACAGATGGCGTTGAGTGGTATGGCCGTAGATGCCGTCATGGACTCCGTATCTGTAAAGACTACCTTTAAAGAGACCTTGATGGAGAAAGGGATTATTTTCTGTTCGTTCAGCGAGGCGGTACGTGAGCACCCTGATTTGGTGCAGAAATACCTCGGTTCGGTAGTGCCTTACCGTGATAATTTCTTTGCGGCGTTGAATTCGGCTGTCTTTTCTGACGGTTCTTTTGTCTATATTCCGAAGGGGGTACGCTGTCCGATGGAATTATCCACTTATTTCCGTATCAATGCCCGCAATACGGGACAGTTTGAGAGAACCCTGATTGTGGCGGATGATGATTCGTATGTTTCTTACCTGGAAGGTTGTACCGCGCCGATGCGTGACGAGAACCAATTGCACGCTGCTATTGTGGAGATTGTGGTGCACGACCGTGCAGAAGTGAAATACAGTACCGTCCAGAACTGGTATCCGGGAGATGCGGAAGGCAAGGGTGGGGTCTATAACTTCGTGACGAAACGCGGCCATTGCAAGGGGGTAGGCAGCAAGCTTTCCTGGACGCAGGTGGAAACCGGATCGGCCATTACCTGGAAGTATCCTTCCTGTATCCTTTCCGGAGATGATTCGACGGCCGAATTCTATAGCGTGGCGGTGACCAATAACTATCAGCAGGCTGATACAGGTACGAAGATGATACATCTCGGCAAGAACACCCGCAGTACGATTGTGAGCAAAGGTATTTCTGCCGGAAGGAGTGAGAACTCTTACCGTGGTCTGGTGCGTGTGGCGCAGAAGGCGGACAATGCCCGTAATTATAGCCAGTGTGACTCTTTGCTGCTTGGTGACAAATGCGGTGCGCACACTTTCCCTTATATGGATATCCATAATGAGACGGCAATCGTGGAACATGAAGCCACTACCAGTAAAATCAGTGAGGATCAGATATTCTATTGCAACCAACGTGGTATTTCTACGGAAGACGCTGTGGGATTGATTGTAAACGGTTATGCCAAGGAAGTGCTGAATAAACTGCCGATGGAGTTTGCGGTGGAGGCACAGAAACTGCTCGCCATTTCGCTGGAGGGAAGCGTTGGGTAATTGTTGGAATTCAAAATTCAAAATTAAATATCATGTTAGAAATAAAAGACCTGCATGCCAGCATCAATGGCAAAGAGATATTGAAAGGCATTAACCTGACTATCCGTGACGGTGAAGTACATGCGCTGATGGGACAGAACGGTGCCGGTAAAAGTACATTGAGTAACGTGTTGGTGGGGCATCCCGCTTACGAAGTGACTCGCGGTTCGGTTACCTTCAACGGCAAGGACTTGCTTGCCATGAGTCCCGAAGACCGTGCTCACGAGGGTGTCTTCCTCTCTTTCCAGTCACCGGTGGAGATTCCGGGTGTTTCGATGGTAAACTTCATGCGTGCCGCCGTGAACGAGCAGCGCAAGTACCGCCACCTCCCTGCTTTGTCTGCCAGTGAATTTCTGAAGCTGATGCGCGAGAAGCGTGCCATTGTGGAATTGGATAACAAACTTGCCAACCGCAGCGTGAACGAAGGCTTCAGCGGTGGTGAGAAGAAGCGTAACGAAATTTTCCAGATGGCTATGCTCGAACCCACTTTCGCTATCTTGGACGAGACCGACTCCGGCCTTGACGTAGATGCCTTGCGTATTGTGGCAGACGGATTCAATAAACTGAAGACACCGCAGACCAGTGCCATGGTCATCACTCACTACCAACGTTTGCTGGATTATCTGAAACCCGATACCGTACATGTCCTGTTGGGTGGCCGCATTGTAAAGACAGGCGGTCCGGAACTGGCCCAGGAGATTGAGAAGCGCGGTTTTGACTGGATAAAGAAAGAAACAAGTGAATTATAAGTTTTGAATTTAAACAACATGACTATCGAACAACAATATATAGATCTATTCTCCCAGACGGAAGCCATGATATGCAGGCATAGTGCGGAGGTGCTGAATGCACCGCGTGCTGCCGCATTTGCCGACTTTGAACGGCTCGGCTTTCCTACCCGCAAGCAGGAGAAATATAGATATACGGATGTCAGCAAGTTTTTTGAACCGGATTATGGTCTGAATTTGAACCGTCTGGAGCTTCCTGTAAATCCCTACGAAGTATTCAAGTGCGATGTGCCCAATATGAGTACCTCCCTTTACTTTGTGGTGAACGATGTTTTCTATAATAAGGCTTTGCCGAAACCGCATCTCCCGGAAGGGGTTATCTTCGGCAGTTTGAAGGAAATGGCACAGCAGCATCCGGAGCTGGTAAAGAAATATTATGGTAAGCTGGCAGATACTTCAGAAGATGGCGTGACGGCGTTCAATACGGCTTTTGCACAAGACGGTGTTCTGTTGTATGTCCCTAAGAACGTGGTGGTAGAGAAACCGATTCAGTTGGTGAATATCCTGCGTGGTGACGTGAACTTTCTGGTAAACCGCCGTGTACTGATTGTTCTGGAGGAAGGTGCGCAGGCGCGTCTGTTGGCTTGTGACCATGCCATGGACGGGGTAAACTTCCTGGCAACGCAAGTCATAGAAGTCTTTGCCGGTGAAAATGCCACTTTCGACCTTTATGAACTGGAGGAAACCCATACCAGTACTGTACGTATCAGCAATATGTACGTGAAGCAGGAAGCGAACAGCAATGTCTTGTTGAACGGGATGACTCTGCATAACGGTACTACCCGTAATACCACCCGGGTGACTCTCGCCGGAGAGCATGCCGAACTGAATCTTTGCGGCATGGCGATTGCAGACAAGAACCAGCATGTGGATAACCATACGGCCATTGATCATGCCGTGCCCAACTGTACCAGCAATGAACTTTATAAGTATGTTCTCGACGACCAGGCGGTGGGAGCCTTTGCCGGACTGGTCCTGGTGCGTCCTGACGCACAGCATACCAGTTCACAGCAGACCAACCGGAATCTGTGCGCCACCCGTGACGCGCACATGTACACCCAACCGCAGCTGGAAATCTATGCGGATGATGTGAAGTGCAGTCATGGCGCTACGGTGGGGCAACTCGACGAGAGTGCCTTGTTCTATATGCAGCAGCGTGGAATCCCGGCACGTGAAGCACGCCTGTTGCTGATGTTCGCTTTTGTCAACGAGGTTATTGACACCATCCGTCTGGACGCTTTGAAAGACCGTCTGCACCTGTTGGTGGAAAAACGTTTTCGCGGTGAGTTGAACAAGTGCCAGGGATGCGCGATATGCAAATAGAATGTCATCCATAACTTATAATTCCGATTCATTATGAATAACGATACCAACTTCGGGGAGAGGCTTCGGGCTGATTTCCCCATCCTTTCCCGCACTGTATATGGCAAGCCATTGGTTTATCTGGACAATGGAGCCACTACGCAGAAGCCCCGCCAGGTGATAGATGCCATTACAGACGAGTACTATTCGGTGAATGCCAATGTACATCGTGGCGTGCACTTCCTCTCTCAGCAGGCTACCGAGTTGCATGAGGCTTCTCGCGAGAGGGTGCGGAAGTTCATCAACGCACGCAGTACCAACGAGATTGTCTTTACACGCGGGACTACGGAGAGTATCAATCTGTTTGTCACCAGTTTCGGCGAGGAGTTCATGCAGGAGGGAGATGAAGTGATTCTTTCCGTCATGGAACATCATAGCAATATCGTTCCCTGGCAGTTGCTGGCAGCAAAAAGAGGGATTGCCATCAAGGTGATTCCGATGAATGACAAAGGTGAGCTTCTTTTGGATGATTATAGGGATCTGTTTTCCGAACGTACGAAGATTGTCAGTGTGACACAGGTGTCCAATGTGCTGGGAACGGTGAACCCCGTTAAGGATATGATTGCCTTTGCCCATGCACAAGGAGTTCCCGTACTGGTGGACGGTGCGCAGTCCATTCCCCACATGCCGGTGGATGTACAGGATTTGGATGCCGATTTCTTTGTCTTCTCCGGACACAAGGTCTATGGTCCTACGGGTGTCGGTGTGCTTTATGGTAAGGAAGAATGGTTGGAAAAGATGCCTCCCTATCAAGGCGGAGGTGAGATGATACAGCATGTATCTTTTGAAAGGACCACATTCAACGAACTGCCGTTCAAGTTCGAAGCCGGTACTCCGGACTACATAGGGACAACCGGGCTTGCCAAGGCTTTGGATTATGTATCGCTTATCGGTATGGACAAGATTGCCGCTTATGAACATGAGTTGACCCGGTATGCCATGCGGCGGTTGAAAGAGATTCCCGATATGCGTATCTTCGGCGAGGCGGAAGCGAAAGGGAGTGTCATCTCTTTCCTGGTGGGTGATATCCATCATTTTGATATGGGCACTTTGCTCGACCGACTCGGCATAGCTGTACGGACAGGACATCATTGTGCCCAACCGCTGATGCAGCGTCTGGGCATTGAAGGAACGGTACGTGCTTCCTTCGGACTGTATAATACTAAAGAAGAAATAGATGTCCTGGTTGCCGGCATCAATCGTATCCGGCAAATGTTTTAAGCTGTTGCTGCAACTTTTTGCCTGCTCCGTGCGTCTAATAGTAGCAAATAACTTAAAAGAATAAGATTATGTTAGTAACAACAACTCCGACTATTGAGGGTGGACGTATCACCCGCTATTATGGTATCGTCAGCGGTGAAACGATTATCGGTGCCAATGTATTCCGTGACTTCTTTGCCAGCATCCGTGATGTGGTGGGCGGCCGAAGCGGTTCATACGAAGAGGTGCTTCGTGAGGCCAAGGACACTGCCTTGCGGGAGATGCAGGAGCATGCACGTGCCATGGGAGCGAACGCTGTGATTGGTGTTGACCTCGACTATGAAACGGTAGGAGGCAGCGGAAGCATGCTGATGGTAACAGCCTGCGGCACGGCGGTAACGGTAGAATAAAACAACGCTGGCGAACTGCTCATGAAGCTTATCGTGTCATGTTGATTGGGAGATCATTGAAAAAATGACTTTTAGGGGCACTTCTCATTTATACCAGTCCTTATGGTCTGCGCCATTGGAGTTGACCCAATTCATGAAGTTCGGGAAGCTCTGGTCGATGGCTTTATTTTCAGGGGTTTTGAAACTCTCCACATTTATCAGGTGGATGGCGAAAGGATAATTCCCATTGGCGACATAATAGCTGCCGGGAGGGTTAGACAAATCATTTCCGGTATGGAAACGTTTCTTGTCTGCTTTCTCGGTGGGAGCGTAGTTCACTAAATGTATTTCGGTGCGTTGTTCTTCCAGATTGTCATGCGTTATGATGAACGGATTGTAAGGAGGAATGCCGAATGTAGCATGAGGAACAGGCGTGGTAAAGCTGTTCTTTATCTTATAGGTACCGGTGCGGGTATTATTGTCCGTTACATTGATGGCGCTGAGCAGTACGTTGACGGTGGCTTGAGAAAGGTCGGCATCCAGCCCCTGTCCGGTGAAGGTGGTGGCGGCCTCCGTGACCTGCGTGGCGACGTTCGCACGTTCGGTGTTCAACTGGTAGGCGTAGCCATTCTTGAAGGAAGCGCCGGACCAGAGCAACTCATAAGTGTCTTCGGTAGAAAGCACTTCGTTCTTGCTGTTGAAGTTCAGTCGGGAGCTGTACTTCACGATTACGTCGTTCAAGTCATAGTCTCCTTTGGCGGGCCAGTTGTCCTCGAAGGCGACGATTCCCTTGTAGTCTTTGCTGTATTTCACGCTGCCGTTGTCATCACTGCCGCCGTGGTCCGGGTTGATGTCGGGTATCTCAGGGCTGATGATGGCTTCGATGGGATTGGACCATACGTTGAACTGGATGTCGTTGTAGTCCTGGTCAGTCCAGTCCTCAAACGACAATACGATGAAATCGTCGATGCGGAAAGCGGCGGTATGCGTGCGGAGGTCCGAGTTCAAAGCCGTGGTAGAGTAGAAAGCTTCTCCGTTTCCGCTATAGAACTTGTCGTTCAGCAAGAACCAGCCAATCTTTATTCCGTTGGGGAATGCGGTTCCTTCATCTTCCCCTTTATCGTTGATGTAATGCAGTTTGACGCTTTCACCGCTTTTCAAACCGGAAGCTTTCTTTCCATTATAGTTGCTCATCAAGGTGTTGGGGAATACGATGCATTTCGGGGCTTGGGCTATCTCTTCTTGGCTTGCGCCGATTTTATAGCAGTAATAGCCAAACATACTGGCTGCGCCACTGGTACCTCCAATCATGCGGACGGAAACTTCGGCTTTGCGCCCTTGAGGGTCATTCAGCTCAAAATCCACCGATTGGCGAAACTCTTCCGGACAGTCTCCGCCTTCTTGCAGCGTATTGCTGATGGTTTTCAAGACATCTGCGGGGATGTTTATCCGCTCCTTCTCCAAGTAATTGGGCTTGCCTTTGGCATTCCAGTCACCCAGGGTGTGATAGCTGGCCGGTGCTGCTTTTGCTCCTTTTGCCGAACGGGTTTCCGCTGCTGCATTGGCTGTATCCCAACTGATGTCGGCTGTGATGGCATCTCCGTTGAAAGAGGTCTTGAAGAGGGCAGGCACACCCGTATAGGCGGTATAGATATATACTTCGTTGCCGTGGGCGGCTTCGATGATTTCTTTTCCGCTGTATGCACCGTTGCCGTCTGTGATGCGTCTAATGGCGGGTTCCAAGTCTGTCCGTTTCACGATTTGTCCGTCTGCGTCAGTGGTGAAAGGGTTTTCCAGATAAACGTCAAAAAGAATCTCATAACCTTTCGGTACATCGTATTTTACATTTAGTCGGATAGCGGAAGTGGTGGCGAAGTCGAAAGTGTTGGGTTTCTCTTCATCCTTTCCGTTGTCGGGATTGTAAACATTGTTGTGTTCACATCCTGCTAATGCGGAAACCATCATGATGCTGAGCAAAATGTAGGTCAATTTCTCACTGAGTTGATAGATTGGGTTTGATTTCATACATTTGTTGTTATAATACCGGTGCAAATATACAAATTAACATCGTAAATATACAATAAATATGCAATAAAATAGACGGAAAGAACTGATATAAAGCGGTTTTTAAGGGTTTTGCTTGCATCTCTCATTTCAAATCCTTACATTTAGGCTTTCGTTCAACCTTCTTTAATACAATGCTATGGACCAATTGCTTTTCTGGCTGGTTCCAGCCGCTTCCGTTCTGGCACTTTGTTTTGCCTGGTATTTTCACCGTGAGATGATGAAAGAGAGTGAGGGTACTCCTCAAATGATCAAGATTGCCGCCGCAGTGCGCAAGGGTGCCATGTCGTACCTCCGTCAACAATATAAGATTGTGGGGTGGGTATTCTTGGGACTGGTCATTCTCTTTTCCATTATGGCATATGGGTTCGGGGTACAGAATGCCTGGGTACCTATTGCTTTCCTTACGGGCGGTTTCTTCTCCGGGCTTTCCGGTTTCTTGGGCATGAAGACCGCCACATACGCCTCGGCACGTACGGCTAATGCTGCCCGCAACTCTCTGAATGCCGGTTTGCGTATCGCTTTCCGAAGTGGTGCGGTGATGGGACTGGTGGTAGTCGGTCTTGGATTGTTCGATATCTCTTTCTGGTATCTGTTGCTGAATGCCGTGATTCCGGTGGATTTGATGACACCCACCCATAAGCTCTGTATCATTACTACCACGATGCTGACTTTCGGTATGGGAGCCTCCACGCAGGCGTTGTTTGCGCGTGTGGGCGGCGGTATCTATACGAAGGCTGCCGATGTGGGCGCCGATCTTGTGGGAAAAGTGGAAGCCGGTATTCCCGAAGATGACCCGCGCAATCCCGCCACCATTGCCGACAATGTGGGTGACAATGTAGGTGACGTAGCCGGTATGGGAGCTGACCTGTACGAGAGCTATTGCGGTTCCATCCTTGCTACCGCTGCCTTGGGGGCGGCGGCCTTTATCCATTCCGGAGATACGCTGATGCAGTTCAAGGCGGTCGTCGCACCGATGCTGATTGCCGCAGTGGGAATCATACTTTCCATTATCGGCATTTTCTCTGTCCGTACCAAAGAGGATGCGAAGATGAAAGATTTGCTGAATTCACTGGCTTTCGGAACCAATCTTAGTTCCGTGCTGATAGTGATAGCCACTTTCTTTATCCTCTGGCTGTTGAAACTGGATAACTGGATGTGGATTTCCTGTTCTGTGGTGGTGGGATTGGTGGTAGGTATTATCATTGGCCGTTCCACGGAATATTATACTTCCCAGTCTTACTGTCCCACACAGAAACTGAGCGAGAGTGGAAAGACCGGACCGGCTACCGTAATCATTTCCGGCATCGGTTTGGGCATGCTCTCTACCGCCATTCCGGTGATTGCAGTGGTGATAGGCATCATTGCTTCCTACCTGTTTGCTTCCGGATTCGATTTCTCCAACGTGGGGCTGGGACTTTACGGCATCGGTATCGCCGCCGTGGGCATGCTCTCTACCTTGGGCATCACTCTGGCTACGGATGCTTACGGGCCTATCGCCGACAATGCAGGCGGTAATGCCGAGATGTCCGGTCTGGGAGAGGCTGTCCGTAAACGCACCGATGCGCTCGATTCTTTGGGTAATACTACTGCAGCTACGGGCAAGGGGTTTGCCATCGGTTCCGCTGCTTTGACGGGGCTTGCCTTGCTTGCTTCCTATATAGAGGAAATCCGAATCGGTCTTACCCGTATCGGCATGACGGAAATCGTTTCCGGAGGAGGAGAGACGGTCTCCGTGCAGGATGCTACCTTCTTCGACTTCATGCATCACTACGATGTGACGCTGATGAATCCGAAAGTTCTTTCCGGTATGTTCCTCGGTTCGATGATGGCGTTCTTGTTCTGTGGATTGACGATGAATGCGGTCGGCCGCGCAGCCGGACACATGGTAGATGAGGTGCGTCGTCAGTTCCGTGAGATCAAAGGCATTCTGACAGGAGAAGCCGAGCCGGATTATGAACGTTGTGTGGCTATCTCAACCAAGGGTGCGCAGCGCGAAATGGTGATTCCGTCGCTGATTGCTATCCTTGCGCCTATCGCTACCGGATTAATCTTCGGAGTGACCGGAGTACTGGGACTGCTGATCGGCGGTTTGAGCACAGGTTTTGTGCTGGCTATCTTTATGGCCAATGCAGGCGGTGCGTGGGATAATGCGAAGAAATATGTAGAAGAGGGGAACTTTGGAGGCAAAGGCGGTGAAGTGCATAAGGCAACCGTAGTAGGCGATACTGTGGGCGACCCGTTTAAGGATACTTCCGGCCCGAGTCTGAATATTTTAATCAAGCTTATGAGCATGGTAGCCATTGTGATGGCAGGGCTTACCGTCGCCTGGAGTTTGTTTTAACTAAAAGAAGGTTTGTTTATTGAAGAGGGCGATAGCCGGAGATAAGTCCGGTTATCGCTTTCTGATTATATAGAACCGGGTAAACACCTTTTTTGCGCACTTAATCACTTTTTTCCGGCAGATGATCCTGTTTCGGGGCATTTCATGCAAATACTCGCTCAAAGCCATTTTCTCGTCTCTTATTATTTAGATACTTTTGCAAGACGATATATTATAAGTTATAAAGGGGAAATGGAAGAAATCTATCATAATGGCTAAGGGGAAAGGCTGATGTTATCAACGAACAAAATCTGTAAAACGAATGGTAGGGTGATGGTTCCGGTCGTCAAGGCTGTGAACCGGTAGAATATATTTGGGGAACAATTGCTTGTTTGTGTGAATGAATGACGGAAAAAGGGGACTTTGAATGAGGTCTCCTTTTTTATTTCCTTTATCTTTGTGGCAAATAAGAAAAAAAGAATAAGTATGCTACTACCTTATTTAAATAAAGACCTGATAGAAGCCGGCTGCGATGAGGCCGGCCGCGGTTGCCTGGCAGGATCAGTGTATGCCGCTGCCGTCATTCTTCCTAAAGATTTCAAGAATGAGCTGCTGAATGATTCGAAGCAACTGACCGAGAAGCAACGCTACGCACTTCGTGAAGTGATAGAGAAAGAAGCGCTGGCATGGGCGGTAGGAGTGGTGTCGCCCGAAGAGATAGACGAGATAAACATTCTCCGCGCCTCCTTTCTGGCGATGCACCGGGCTGTCGATCAGCTCTCTGTCCGTCCTCAGCATTTGCTGATCGACGGAAACCGTTTCAATAAATATCCTGACATTCCTCATACTACCGTGATAAAAGGAGACGGAAAATACCTCTCGATAGCCGCCGCTTCTATACTGGCTAAAACCTACAGAGATGATTATATGAATCGTCTTCACGAAGAATATCCGTTTTATGACTGGAATAAGAATAAAGGATACCCGACTAAAAAACATCGTGCCGCCATCGCCGAACATGGAACGACCCCTTACCACCGAATGACCTTCAATCTGCTTGGTGACGGGCAGTTGAACCTGAATTTCTGATATTTCCTTTTGTTTCACTTTCTACATATTTTTGCAGAATAAGCACGAATTTTCTCCAAATAGCCATGAAAATGTTCGGTTTATGCTAAAAAAGTGTTGACTTGTGCTTTTATTTGTTACTTAAATGCTATATATTTGCATTCGATAACAAGAATTAAAAAAAGATAAAATCATGACAACAAGCAGACTTTATGCATCTAAGAAGTTCATGGGGGCTTTACTTCTTATGATGGGTTTTGTTTTACCTGCCAATGCGCAGTTTTTACGTACTTCATATTTTATGGAAGGTACTCATTATCGTATGCAGTTGAATCCGGCTTTGGCACCGACTAGCGGATATTTTAATATTCCGGCAATTGGTTCGTTGAATGTATCGGCAAGTTCAAATTCTTTGGGTACACAAGATATTATAGATATTATTGATAATAGTGATGGTTTCTATAATAATCAGAAATTCATGAATCGTTTGTCTAATGATAACCGGTTGAATGTCAATGTCAATACGGATATTCTCTCTTTCGGATGGTATAAAGGAAAGAACTTTTGGTCGGTTAATGTAGGTGCCCGTGTAGATTTAGGTGCTCAGATACCTAAGTCCATGTTTAGCTTCTTGCACGATATTGATCAAGATGGTTTCAGTTGGAATAATTCAAAATTTGATATTGGGAAGGAAGAATTGAATATAAATGCTTATACTGAAGTTGGTATTGGTTATGCCCG
>OKTX01000049.1_pt1 | contig 102481 bp, 66 predicted proteins | sample 1606261 | NCBI WGS metagenome assembly OKTX01 (sample SAMEA3879543, study PRJEB24766) | human gut metagenome | biome: human-associated habitat; feature: feces | place: USA | collected 1985/1987 | reverse complement strand
AGGCAGTAAAGGATTGTGGATACACGCTCTATAAAGGTGCGGGTGAGGAGTCATATAAGAAATTGTTTAAAGTGGAAAATGAGCGTTGCGATGAAATGATTTTCTCTTTGCAGTGTATAGACCATCCGGATTATACTCAGAAAAAGAATAGAGGTTTTGGTAATAGATGCCTACCGCCGGACCCTTCAGGCAACGGTTTGGGATGGAACAATTATATCATAAACCCGCAGTTTGCCGAATCTTATGAAAACAAAGATGGCAGTAAGTTCGACTGGGACGATATTATACCCGGTTACAATGATATGGGTATTGATAAGCGTATGGTATATTTCCTGCGAAATAACATCACCGAAATTGAAAGAAAGAATGCGGTAGCAGCTGGGGCAGATATGTCGAAATATGATGTTTCCGGTAATGAAGAAAGAATTAAGAAGGCTTATGAGAACCGTGATCCGAGAATGGCAATGTCCATTATAACTCCTTATGCCACTTTTGTCGGAGGAGTTGAAGGTATTCCGAAGGAATACGTAATGCGTTATCCTTTTCGTTCTTATACCACATATGGAGATCTGAAAACAGATACAAGTTTGAAGTTCTATTACTTAAATCGTAAGTTCGTAGGTGAAGGGTTGGAGTTACCGAATATATATTCTGAATTGGATTTGCCGTTTATCCGTTATGCAGATGTTCTGTTGAATTGGGCGGAGGCATTGAATGAACTGGATGACCTTCCCGGAGCCATAAGTAAGGTAAATGAAGTGCGTGAAAGGGCGGGAGCTCAACTACTGGGAACAAATAAGTTTACTCAGGTTACAGGAAAAACTGATATGCATCAGCGTATCATGAACGAACGCCATTGGGAATTGATTGGTGAAGACGTGATTTATTTTGATGAGATTCGCTGGAGAACCTGGAAAGATTTGAAGTTTTATAAGGATAAGGAAGGTAAGATGAATGGTATGACTCAGATATGGGGAACCAGAACTAACAATTATGCTTGGGGAGGAGATCATTACTGGAGTCTTCCGATACCGGCGAGAGAAATGCAAATGAATCCTAATATGGTGCAGAATCCGGGTTGGGATTGATATGCTTGAGTCTCTGCATACTTCATAATCTCTTTATTGAGGTCGTGGAGTATGCGTTGCTTCTTATATGGTTATAAAAAAAATCAGATAGTTATGAATTTAAAAAAACATCTTTTTTCGGGAATCGTTCTCCAGGGAATAGGTTTGTCTTTGTTTGCACAGGCAGATAAACCTAATATTGTAGTAATAATGACAGACCAACAACGTGCAGATTTGTGTGGGCGCGAAGGTTTCCCTATGGATATTACTCCATTTGTCGATGAATTAGCACATCAAAATGCTTGGTTTGATAAAGCGTATACAGTTATGCCGGCCAGTACTCCTGCGCGCTGTTCCATGTTTACTGGTCGTTTCCCAACTGCAACCCATGTACGTACCAATCACAATGTGCGTGATATTAATTATGAGAAAGATTTGGTAGCCGTTCTGAAGGAGAACCATTATAAGACAGCTTTAGTGGGAAAGAATCATGCTTATCTGAACTCAAAGGATATGGATTTTTGGTCTGAATATTCTCACTGGGGGAAGAATAGGCCAGTGACGGAGGGAGAGCGTGCTACTTCCAAGTTCTTTAAAGAGGCAGTTGGACAGTATTTGGAACCTTCTCCAATACCATTGAAAGACCAGCAACCTACGAGAATCGTGGATGAGGCTATAGAGTGGATAGATAGTCAGAAGGACAATCCGTTCTTTGTATGGGTTTCATTTCCTGAACCACATAATCCGTATCAAGTTTGTGAACCTTACTACTCAATGTTTGCACCGGATAAGATTCCGGCTGTGAAGACTTCACGTAAGGATGTATTGAAGAAAGGAGAAAAGTATCAGATTTTGGCGGCACTGGAAGACGCTTCTTGTCCTGATCTTGAAAGAGACCTGCCTCGGTTACGGGGGAATTATATGGGAATGATTCGTCTCATTGATGATCAGATTAAACGTTTGGTTGAGAATTTGAAGGAAAAGGGATTATTTGAGAAAACTATTGTCGTTGTTTTATCCGATCATGGAGATTATTGCGGTGAATACGGATTAATTCGTAAAGGGGTAGGCTTGTCTGAGTCTCTAACCAGAATACCGATGGTTTGGGCGGGTTATCAGATTAAAAAGCAGCCTAAGGCTATAGATGCGCATGTTTCATTGGCTGACCTTTTTCCTACTTTCTGTACTGCGATAGGTGATTCAATACCGGTAGGTGTTCAAGGGCGTAGCTTGTGGCCTATGTTGACGGGTAAAGAATATCCGAAAGAAGAATTTTCGAGCGTTGTTGTACAGTTAGGCTTTGGCGGAGAAGATGTTCCTTTGGACGATAACTTGACTTTTGAGCAGGAAGGTGCGTTGGGCTCCAATAAAGTGGCTCATTTTGACGAACTGAATACATGGACTCAAAGTGGAACCTCCCGAATGGTACGTATGGGTGATTGGAAACTAATTATGAACAGTTATGGAAAAGGAGAACTGTACAATTTGAAGAAAGATCCGTATGAAATTAATAATTTATTTGGAAATCCGAAGTTGATAGATAAGCAGAACGAATTGTTGATAAAGTTGTTGGCATGGGAATTGCGTTTACAGGATCCGTTGCCATTACCAAGGCATCGTTATCATTTTAAACGAAATCTTTATAATTATCACTTAATACAAGAGCAATAATTAAAAGTGTAATATATAGATTGTATGAGAATCCCCCTTGAACTATTTTTATTAGGTTTTAGAAAAAATGCGGCTGCTTTTGGATCTCAAAAATGGAATGTTAATAGAATGCTCTATAAAATATGAATATGAAGAAGTGTATATTGCTGTTGTTGCTTTGCTTTTATTTTGCAGGATGTAAGGAGAAGATAGTTGTAGAATCAGGTTATCTCCCGATTGCTGATCCTTATGTGATACTTTATGAAGGCCAGTATTATGCTTACGGTACCGGAGGTACGGTGGAAGGAGAGGGCTTTGCCTGTTTCTCTTCTGATAATTTGAAAGACTGGACGCGTGAGGGGCAGGCATTGTCAGCTGCCGATTCCTACGGTACATGGGGATTCTGGGCACCGGAGGTTTACTATATTGAGTCGAAGAAGAAGTTTTATTTGTTTTACTCCACTGAAGAGCATATCTGTGTGGCAACGGCAGATGCGCCCCTAGGTCCGTTCCGTCAGGAGGTGAAGCGCCCGATATGGGATGAGAAGAGCATTGATACCTCTCTATTCATCGACGATGACGGCACGCCTTACCTTTATTTCGTGCGTTTTACGGATGGTAATGTCATCTGGGTGGCAGAGATGAACGATGACCTGACCGGCATTAAGCAAGAGACGCTGACGGAATGCATCAAGGTGGGAGAGCCTTGGGAACTTTCGCAGGACAAGCCTGCCAAGGTGGCCGAGGGACCTTCAATCTTGAAGAAGGAGGGTGTATATTATCTGGTTTATTCGGCCAATCATTTTGAAAGCAAGAACTACGGTGTGGGCTATGCAACTTCGGACAGCCCGATGGGACCGTGGAAGAAATATGAAGGAAATCCGATTCTGCAACGTGCAGACGGTTTGATGGGTACCGGGCATGGAGCGCCCTTCTGCTGCAAGGACGGTAGTTGGAAATACATTTTCCATGCACACTGGGATTCCACGAAGGTACAGCCGCGTACTTCGTACATCAAGGATTTTGTTATTTCCGACCAGGGAACGGTTTCTATCGGCGGCCCTCTTATCCGTCCACAGGTATTGGGCAGCACATCGTCTGAAAAATAAAATGAAAAAATAGTATGAAAAAGTTTCTTGTATTATCGGTGTTATGTTGTCTGATAGCTTATTCCTCATCATCGGCTACAAATAAAACAAAAACGGGTGAAAAGTCAAAGAATGTCTATTGTAATCCGGTGATAAACTATAGTTTGCCAGACCCTTCTGTGATAAAGGGCGATGATGGCTATTTTTATCTGTATGCCACCGAGGACATACGTAATCTGCCGATTCATCGTTCTAGGAATCTGGTGGATTGGGAATATGCAGGTACCGCCTTTACCGACTGTACCCGTCCCGATTTTGAGAAAAAAGGTGGCTTGTGGGCACCGGACATCAATAAGATAGGTGATAAATACGTGCTCTACTATTCCATGTCTGTTTGGGGAGGCGAGTGGACTTGCGGCATCGGCTGTGCTGTTGCCGATAAACCTGAGGGACCTTTCATGGACCATGGTAAGATGTTCCGAAGCAATGAAATCAATGTACAGAATTCCATTGATCCTTTCTATATAGAGGAGGGAAAAAAGAAGTATCTGTTTTGGGGCAGTTTCCGTGGAATCTATGCGGTTGAACTATCCGATGACGGCCTTTCCCTGAAAAAGGGGGCCACACCGCAGCAAGTGGCGGGAACGGCTTACGAAGGCACTTATATCCATAAAAAAGACGGACATTACTATTTCTTTGCTTCCATAGGGAGTTGCTGTAAGGGGCTGAACAGTACTTATACCACTGTTGTAGGGCGTTCGGACAACCTTTTCGGTCCCTACGTCAACAAGGAAGGCGACAGTATGATGGACAACAAGCACGAAGTGCTGATTCAGAAGAGCAACTCCTTTGTGGGCACCGGTCACAACTCCGAGATTGTGACGGACAATGCCGGTAATGACTGGTTCTTCTACCATGCAGTGAACACGAAGAATCCCGAAGGTCGCGTATTGATGTTGGATAAAATTAGCTGGAAAGCCGGATGGCCGACAGTAGAAGATTCCGTTGCATCTACAGAATCGGAAAAACCGGAATTTTGACTATTAGGGGATTTTTTTCTAATAATAAAACACATGTCACTATGAGACTAAAAAGATTGTTTTTGGGGGTAATGCTTGTTGCGGGTATTACGGGTGCAGGGGCAGCGAATGTTGCTCCGGAAGGCATCTTTGCTTCTATTTCCTTGAAAGTGCCGGGGAATGATGCCAAACAATATTCGCTGGCCTTACAGAAAACGCAGGATGGAATGTATAGCTGCCGGGCTTCGGAAAAGCTGCCGTTGGACATTACCCGCTTGGTGGTGGACAAGGGTGATAAACAACGTATTACCGTCACGCTGAAAGCACTGGAAAATGTGTATTTCAACTACGGGGAACAGATAAAGACCGGTTACAAACATTCGGACTGCCAGTTCTACATGCCGGGCTTCTGGTATCGCCGCAACCTGCGTTCGCCGAAGGAGGCGCCTTCTTTCCACACATCGGATAGCTGGTTGGTGCGTGAGGACCGTTTGAGCACTCCGCTGACGGCAGCTTTCAATCCGGTAAGCGGTAAGTCCATGTCGATTATCCGTATTGACAAGTTCGATAAGGAAGCTTTGGCCACTCATAAGGAGGGGGAGGTTATCTTGTCTGGAGAGACTTCCATCGGATATACCGGCTTCTGCAATGTGGACGGTATGACTGTCTTGGCATACGGTTTTCCCTATAAGGAAGCGCCGAAGACATACATCCGCAAACTGACGCTGGCTCCTGCCGTTGAGGCTTTCCAACTGCTTCGCAAGGGCGACAGCATCTCCATGACTTGGGAACTGTCCGAAAGGAGTGCTGCCGATTTCTCAGAGTGCGTACAGCGCACCTGGGAGTATTGCTATGACACTAACCGCCCGAAACCGGTTGACACGCCTTACACGGTGGAACGCATGAAGGAAGTGATGAGCAACTTCTTTGTGGAAAGCTATGTCAATAATACCCTTACTCATTATTACTCCGGTGTAGAGTTGGAGACTGCCACTTGTGCCAATACAGACGTTGCCGAAGTGGGCTTTGTGGGACGTACGTTGCTGAACGCCTTCAATGCTTTGGAATATGGCAAACAGCAGAAACGCCAAGATTTGGTGGACAATGCCAATCGTATTTTCGATACTTATCTTCAAAATGGTTTCTCGCCTGCCGGATTTTTCAACGAAGTGGTACATTACAGCCGTGGTTTCAAGGAAACCAAGCATAGCATCCGCCGTCAGTCCGAAGGCGTATACGCCATTCTGAACTATCTGAATTATGAGAGGCAACAGAAACGCAAACATTCCGAATGGGAGAAACGCATCAAGGACATGCTGGACAGTTTCCTCAAGTTGCAGAACGAGGATGGTAGCTTCCCGCGTAAGTTCAAGGATGATTTTTCTATCGTGGATGCCAGTGGCGGCAGCACGCCTTCAGCAACTTTGCCTTTGGTGATGGCGTCCAAGTATTTCAAGGACAAGCGTTATCTGGCAAGCGCCAAACGTACGGTGGGCTATCTGGAGAAGGAACTGATATCCAAGGCCGATTATTTCTCTTCTACGCTGGATGCCAACTGCGAGGATAAGGAAGCCTCCTTGTATGCTGCTACAGCTGCTTATTATCTGGCTTTGGTTACCAAAGGGGAAGAACGTGCGCACTATGCAGAACTGGCTAAGAAAGCCGCTTATTTTGCCTTATCATGGTATTATACTTGGGATGTCCCTTTTGCCGGAGGTCAAATGCTGGGAGATATCGGCTTGAAAACCCGTGGTTGGGGCAATGTGTCGGTGGAGAATAACCACATTGATGTGTTTGTCTTTGAGTTTGCCGATGTGCTGCATTGGCTTTCCAAGGAGTACAACGAACAGCGTTTCTCTGACTTTGCAGAAGTAATTTCCACTTCCATGCGCCAGTTATTGCCGTATGAAGGTCACATGTGCGGCATTGCCAAAGTTGGCTATTATCCCGAAGTGGTGCAGCATACCAATTGGGATTACGGACGCAACGGAAAGGGGTATTACAATAATATCTTCGCTCCGGGCTGGACGGTCGCTTCTTTATGGGAACTGTTCACTCCGGGACGTGCGGAGCGGTTCTTATTGAAAAAATGACAGTCTAAACTATAACTAATATTATATTTATGAATAAGATGATGACTTTGTTGGCAGGCGTGCTGCTGATATCGGCTTGCACGGGCAAGCAGGTGAGCGAAAAGACAGTTTCGGGACTGGAACCTGCCAACTTCCGCACGGAAGTGGATGGCAAGCGGACAGACTTGTTTGTTTTGAAGAATAAGAATGGTATGGAAGTTTGCATTACAAACTTCGGTGGGCGTATTGTATCTGTGATGGTGCCGGACAAGGATGGCGTCATGCGTGACGTGGTGTTGGGCTTCGATTCCATTCAGGACTACATCAGATTCCCTTCGGATTTCGGTGCTACCATCGGACGTTATGCCAACCGTATCAATCAAGGTAAGATTACAGTGGATGGGGTAGAGTACCAGTTGCCGCTCAACAATTATGGCCACTGTCTGCATGGCGGCCCCAGGGGATACCAATATCAAGTGTTCGATGCCCGCCAGTTGAGCAAGCAAGTTCTGGAACTGACTTACCTATCGAAAGACGGAGAGGAGGGTTTCCCGGGTAATCTGGCCTGCAAGGTCATTTTCTCATTGACAGATGACGATGCTATAGACATTCGTTACAGTGCCGAAACGGATCGTACCACTGTTGTCAATATGACGAACCATTCTTACTTTAATTTGGACGGTGACCCCTCCAAGTCTAATTCGGATTATCTGCTCACTATCCATGCAGATGCTTATACACCCGTGGATTCTACCTTCATGACTACCGGTGAGATTGCTTCCGTAGAAGGTACGGATATGGATTTTCGCACTCCTATAGCTGTTGGTTCTCGTATTGACAATGACTTTGAGCAGTTGAAGAACGGCAAGGGATATGACCACAATTGGGTGCTCAATACAAAGGGAGACATCACTCGTCCGTGTGCCACCCTTGAATCTCCTGTAACAGGTATTGTTCTTGATGTTTATACCAATGAGCCTGGTATTCAGATTTATGCAGGTAACTTCCTGGATGGTACGCTGACCGGAAAGAAGGGGATTGTGTACGGTCATCGTGCTTCCGTTTGCCTGGAGACGCAAAAGTATCCCGATACACCTAATAAGCCGGAATGGCCTTCGGCATTGTTGAAGCCCGGAGAGAAGTATGACAGCCATTGTATTTATCGCTTTTCGGTGAAGAAGTAACAAGAGAACTGGCAAACATCTATTTAAAGTCCTGGGAATGCGGATGGAAGGGTATACCTTCTGACCGTACTCCCGGGGCTTTGACTATCTCATCGCCAGCGCCTTGTTTTCCGCTTCTTCCATTATCTCCCGTTCGCCCGGTCCTTTGTCGTTGATGCCGCAAAGATGTAGGATACCGTGGATGATGACCCGGTACAGTTCCCGTTCGTAGTCGTTTCCCGCGAATTGTTCCGCATTGGTGCGCACGGTGTCTAGACTGATGAAGAGATCTCCGCTGAGGCGGTTCCCTTCACAGTAGTCGAAAGTGATGATATCTGTATAATAATCATGCTGCAAGTATTGGCGGTTTACTTCGAGTATTTTCTCGTCCGAACAGAAAATATAGGCGATTTCACCGATTCTTTTTCCATAAGTGGCGGCTACGGCTTTAATCCATTCCGTCGTTTCGCGCTTTTTGAGGACGGGCATTTCAACGCCGTCTGTCTGATAACTAACCATTTTATTTAGATTTTATGATGTACGATTTACGATTGAAATTACATTTTCCTACGATTGGAAATACATTCCCGCAATTAAGACAATGCCTTAAAAGAAGAACATATAACTGATAATGATTGCTGCGATGATACCGGAGAAATCGGCAATCAGCCCGCATGTCACGGCATTCCGTGTTTTGGTGATGCCCACGCTGCCGAAATATACGGCAAGGATATAGAACGTGGTGTCCGAGGCACCGCGTGCCACGCAACTCATACGGCCTACAAATGAATCTGCCCCATACTGTTTCATGGTATCAATCATCAGCCCGTTGGCACCGCTGCCGCTCAATGACTTCATCAAGGCGGTAGGCAAGGCACCTACAAAACTGGTATCTACGCCGAACAATCCTACTACATAGCCGATGCCGTTTATCAATATATCCATAGCGCCGGAAGTACGAAAAACGGCGATTCCTACGAGGAAAGCGACCAGATAGGGGATGATACGTACGGCAGTGGTGAACCCTTCTTTGGCACCCTCGATAAAAGCGTCATACACATTGGTTTTCTTCCACAGTCCCCAAAGGATGAACAATAATATGATGGAGAACAGCAGAATATTGGCGATCAGTGTGGAATAGATTCCCATTTCGTCACGGCCGACGCATGTAAACAAGTAGATGAGCGCGGCAAAGAAAAGGCTGACGCAGCCTATCAGAATGAGAACAGGCTTGTTCAGCAGGTTGATGCGCTGTGCTATGCTCACTGCGATCACTCCGACAACCGTCGAGATGGCTGTTGTTATCAGTGTAGGGATAAATATGTCCGTAGGTTGGGCAGCCCCCATCTGCGAACGGTACATCATAATGCTGACAGGGATAAGTATCAGTCCCGAGGTGTTGAGTACAAGGAACATCACCATCGGGTTGGTGGCTGTGTCTTTTTTAGGATTCAGTTCCTGGAGTTCCTTCATGGCTTTCAGTCCCATCGGGGTAGCCGCATTGTCCAGCCCCAGCATATTGGCCGATAAATTCATGAAGATGGAGCCCATGGCGGGGTGTCCTTTCGGAATTTCGGGAAAGAGGCGGCAGAAGACCGGGCTCAGCCAGCGGGAAAGTGCGTTGATCATGCCGCTGTTCTCGCCGATTTTCATTATTCCCAACCAGAGGGCAAGGATTCCCGTCAGTCCCAGTGATATTTCAAAGGCGGTTTTGGAGGAGTTGAAAGTGGAGTTGACAAGTTCCGTGAATATCTCTGTGTCCCCCATGAAGATGAGCTTGCAGAGCGCTACGATAAATGCGATGACGAAAAAGGCTACCCAGATGTAATTTAAAACCATGTATCGTTACTTTGTTTCTTGTTAGGTTAATAGTTGCGTTCGTTGGCAAGATTCCAGGCATTGAGAAAAGCCGCTTTGGTGATATCTACGACTTTCTCCCAGTTCAGCCGTCCGGCGTGGTCTGAGGGTTGATGGTAGTCGGGATGACCGTCTGTGTGATACCAGATGATGGGAATGTCACGCAAGGCAAAGGAAGCGTTGTCACTGCCGCCTACGGGGCGGTCCCAAGAGCGGTAGTCCGGTTGCAGCTGCAGACCGTAGCGCGCGATGTCCTGTTTCAGCCAGTCACCGAAGGCGGGATGGGAGGCGGTGTAGAAATATACCACGTGCCGGGGCTGTTCGGGCTTGTTGTCGCGGCCTATCATGTCGAAGTTGAGGTAACCTTTCACTTGGGCGATGAAGGGACAGTTCTGTACAAAATACTTTGAGCCGAGCAGTCCCTTTTCCTCTCCGTCCCAGAAGGCGAAAATGACATTTCTCAACGGCTTTTGTCCGGCAGCCGCGAAAGCGCGTGCTATCTGCAATACGGCGGAGACACCGGAGGCGTTGTCATCCGCACCATTGTATATACGGTCGTTTGCCAGTGTCTCGTCCATGCCTAAATGGTCGAAGTGCGCACCCACTATGACATATTCGTCGGTACGTTCACCGGGAATGAATGCCAGTACGTTGTCCATCTGCAAGGAACGGTATGTGCCTTGTTTGAGGGAGGCGACGGAGTCGGGGTGTACATGCCACCGTCCACGTTGCTGCCTTTCCTTGCTGCATGCTTCGAAAGGCTGGTAGTAGCTGTCTTTGTTCAAAGGGGCTATGCCGGCTTCTTTCAGGCAGGACACCAGGTAGCGGGCGGCCACTCTTGAACCGTGCATGCCTGCTTCGCGTCCTTGCAGTTCGTCGTCGGCCAAAAAACCGATGATGGCCTCTGCCGAGGTACGGTTGATACTTTGTAGTCCCTTTTCACGTGGGGTCTGTGCATGTAGGGAGCATGCAACAAGTAGGGAGCAGATTGTCCCTAAGAAAGCTTTATACATATCGTTCGGTTTTGACAATTGGACGTAACGTTTGCAAAATTAAAGATAACTTTCCATAGTTCCGACAGATTTGTCGTATTTTTGTCCGTTGGCGAAAGAATTCAAATGCGTGTAAATCAAAAGGATGATGAGAAAACAAGAGAACAGGATGAAAGAAGTGGTGCAAAACATGCCGATTTCAACGGAAGAAATGGCTGTTGCCGCTGCCGGGATTCAGGAAGAACTGGAAGCGTACATTGACCCGGTGAAGAAAGAATATCTTCCCCGTTTCTTCAAAACCGGGAAGGGACAATATGGAGAAGGTGATAAATTTCTGGGAGTGGTGGTTCCGAATACCCGTCTGGTGGCAAAGCGGCATAAGGATGCACCTTTCGGGGTGATGGCGGCATTGCTGCGGAGTGAATGGCACGAGTGCCGTCTCTGCGCGTTGCTGATGTTGGTGGAGCGGTTCAGGAAGAGCGATGAAAAGAGCCGTAAAGACATTTATGATTTCTATCTGTCGCAGACTGCCCGGATCAATAATTGGGATTTGGTGGACTTGTCCGCTCCCGGCATTGTCGGCGAATACTTGAAAGACAAGCCCCGTGAAGACCTCTACCGCCTGGCAGGCAGCCCGTTACTCTGGGAGCAGCGCATTGCGGTGGTTTCTACTTATACACTGATAAAAAACAACGATTTCATCGATATCCTCCGGCTTTCGGAAGGGTTCGTCGCACAAGATGCATGTACCTCTGTCCATGCTCCGGAGGTGCCCCGTAACGCACCTCCTCTCCACGACCTGATGCAGAAGGCCGTAGGCTGGATGCTCCGCGAACTGGGCAAGCGCGACAAGGATCTGCTGGTGCAGTTCCTTGAAAAGTATTGCACGGTGATGCCCCGTACGATGCTTCGTTATGCCATAGAGAAATTTCCGGATGAAGAGAGGAAGGGATTCATGAAGCGATAGGAAGCGGCTGGCTGTAACCGTCGGGCTGCAAGCCGGATAGTTCGCCTGTGTCTTGCCACCGCTTTGGCAAGGTCTTGCCTGTTCGTTGGCAAAGTTTTGCCAAAGCGATGGCAATCTTTTGCCAAAGCGGTGGCAAAAGATTGCCAAGCGTATGTCAATATGCTGGCAAAATAAGTGGTTGAAATTTAGTATATTACCATAAGTAGTCCTCTTCGTAGCCGTCAAATTCTTGAGAGGTGGTTGCGTTATGCCGTTTGATGATGTTCAGCACGGCCTGTTGCTCGTCGGGAGTGAGCAGGCGTTCGCCTTTGCGGCTGCGGTAGTACGTCCGCTGCCCGAAGTAGGCTATCAGGCTGACAATGATGCTTCTGCGCTGATTGTAGGGCAGATTGTCCAGTATATTCATGAATCCTTTGGCATAGCGCACTTTCCGGCTGGAACGGAAAAAGGGGCAGTCACCCTTTATGGTGGCAAGCCGTTTGGGACTGATAATGCTCCAGCAGTCCTTTTCGGCGGGCATGCTCTCCACGGACAATTGGCGGAGGCAGCCGTCGGCTTGGGGGCATCGTTCGTTGAGGCATAAGGGGTAGTCGAAGGGTATCTGGTTGAAATCTATTTCTTCTTTCATGATGTGTCGTTTTTTATGTGTATTATTATTAAGATGTAAAGGTATGCTTTCTTTTCTATATTATTACCTCTGATGTCGCATATCTCAAAATAAATTCGTTATTTTGCAGGAAAGTGTGGCATCTTGCGGAAAAGACAGATGAAACAGAAATAAAAAAGTTGTTTTGCGGGAAATAGATGGAACAGGAAGATTTTGATATACGTAATCAGCAGTTTTCGTCCGGCAAGGAGAAGGATTTTGAGAATGCTCTCCGTCCGTTGAATTTTGAGGATTTCAGCGGGCAGGACAAGGTTGTTGACAATTTGCGCATTTTTGTGAAGGCCGCCCGTCTGAGGGAGGAAGCGTTGGATCATGTATTGCTTCACGGTCCTCCGGGACTGGGGAAGACGACGCTTTCCAACATTATTGCCAACGAACTGGGAGTAGGTTTCAAGATAACCTCCGGCCCGGTACTTGATAAGCCGGGCGACCTTGCCGGCATACTTACCAGCCTGGAACCGAACGATGTCCTGTTCATTGACGAGATTCACCGTCTGTCTCCGGTGGTGGAAGAATATCTGTACTCTGCCATGGAGGATTACCGCATCGATATCATGATAGACAAAGGTCCGTCGGCACGAAGCATACAGATTGACTTGAACCCCTTCACATTGGTGGGCGCCACTACCCGTAGCGGCCTGCTTACAGCCCCGTTGCGCGCCCGTTTCGGCATCAACCTGCATCTGGAGTATTATGACGATGATGTGCTGAGTGGCATTATCCGCCGTTCGGCAAGCATCCTTGATGTGCCTTGCTCTGCCCGTGCGGCGGCAGAGATTGCGGGACGCAGCCGTGGTACGCCGCGTATTGCCAATGCGTTGCTGCGCCGTGTGCGCGACTTTGCCCAGGTGAAAGGTTCGGGGAGCATCGACACGGAAATCGCGCAGTTTGCCCTTGAAGCTCTGAATATAGACAAGTACGGTCTGGACGAGATAGACAATAAGATACTCTGTACCATCATCGACAAGTTCAAAGGTGGTCCGGTGGGATTGACTACCATTGCCACAGCTTTGGGCGAAGATGCAGGTACGATAGAGGAAGTCTATGAACCGTTCCTGATAAAAGAAGGTTTCCTGAAACGCACTCCCCGTGGACGTGAAGTGACGGAACTGGCTTATAAGCATCTGGGAAAAAGTTTGTATAGCAGCCAGCGCACGCTGTTTGGTGACGAATAAAAGACTCGAGGAATGAGTAACTTGAAATCATTGGCAAAAGAAACGGCCATCTACGGGCTGAGCAGTATCGTGGGGAGATTCCTCAACTACCTGCTGGTACCGGTATATACCATCGCCTTGTCCGCACAGTCGGGAGGTTATGGAGTTGTGACAAACATTTATGCATGGGTAGCTCTGCTGCTTGTGCTGTTGACGTGCGGCATGGAGACGGGGTTCTTCCGTTTTGCCAATAAGGGAGAGGACGATCCGATGCGGGTCTATTCCACCACGCTTCTCAGCATCAGTATCGGTGCATTCACATTCCTTGCCTTGGGATTGTTGTTCCTCCAGCCTGTAGCCGACTGGCTGGAGTATGGCGAACATCCCTGGTACGTAGGCATGATGATGATTGTGGTGGCGATGGACGCCATTCAGAGCATTCCCTTCGCTTACCTGCGCTACAAGAAACGGCCTGTCAAGTTTGCGGCACTCAAACTGCTGTTCATCTTTCTGAACATTACCTTGAATTTGATTTATTATGTCTGGATGAAAGGAGACGATGTGGCATACGCTTTCCTTTTCAACCTGGTATGTACTTCCACCATTATGCTTTGCATGATACCGGAACTGCGTGGCTTTGCTTACGTACTGGACCGGAAGCTGCTGAAGCGGATGCTTGCCTACAGCCTGCCGTTGCTGGTACTGGGCCTTGCAGGCATTCTGAACCAGGTTGCGGACAAGATAATCTTCCCCTTTGTCTATCCCGACGAGGCTGAGGCTACCGTGCAGCTCGGCATTTACGGGGCTGCGAGTAAGATTGCCATGGTGATGGCGATGCTTACGCAGGCTTTCCGTTATGCCTACGAGCCTTTTGTCTTCGGCAAGAGCCGCGACAAGGACAACAGGCAGGTATATGCACAGGCCATGAAGTTCTTTATCATTTTTACATTGCTGGCTTTCCTGGCGGTCATGTTCTACATGGATATCCTGCGGTATATCATCGGCAGGGACTATTGGCCGGGCTTGCGCGTTGTACCTATTGTGATGGCGGCTGAAATCTTTATGGGCATTTACTTCAACCTTTCTTTCTGGTATAAGCTGATAGACGAAACCCGTTGGGGAGCCTATTTCTCCTTGATAGGCTGTACGATATTGGTGGTGATGAATGTGCTTCTCATCCCTAAGTATAGCTATATGGCATGCGCCTGGGCAGGTTTCTGCGGGTATGGCGTTGCCATGTTGATGTCTTATTTCGTAGGGCAGAAGAAGTATCCCATCCAGTATGACTTGAAGTCCATCGGCGCATACGTGCTGTTGGCGGCAGCGCTCTATGTAGCTGCGGAATATGTGCCCATAGACAATGTCTGCCTTCGAATGGTGTACCGCACCGTCTTGTTGCTGGTCTTTGTGGCTTATATTGTGAAGTGCGATTTGCCGCTTGGAAATATTCCTATAGTAGGCAGATTGTTTAGGAAGTAAAGAAAAATAAAACAGGAGAGTCCTCTTTTGAATAAATATTATAAGCACTATTATCGTAAATACGTATGAGTAAATGTTTAAAAATATCTCAATGGCTTAAGAGTGGAGAGTATCAAATAGAAATAGATGCTCTTCTAACTAATATTATTCGTAAGTCAGAATTGGCAGAAAGTGAGGCTGAGACTTCCGCTATTTTTGAAAATGAAATCTATTACTTCATGCGTAGCAAATTTGCGGTAGATTTACACTTTCAAAAAGAGACTCCCGTTGAAGGTGTTGTACATACCTTTGGTAACTCGTTACAACGGACGAGCGGTAAAGGGAGGATGGATGCTGTTGTAAACAATCTTGTTATAGAATACAAACATTACAGTAAGCTGTTTAAGAGTAAAGACAAAGACAGGAAGAAGGCTTTTAAACAAGTCAGTGATTATCTGTATGCTCTTTATGACTTGAAAAAAGAGAAATATGACGCTATTTTGACCGATGGATTATCTGTCTCTTATTTTTCTTTTGTAGGTGATACTGTACAGCATACTGCTTTGCGGACAATTACAACAGAGGATATAGATACCATTGTTAAAGCAATACTGAATAATAAGTCTAAAAAGTTCGAACCTAAAAACATTGTTCGCGATTTCTCCATCTCTTCCTTGTCATCTTCTGTAACAAGGGATATTGCAAATATTCTTTTCGCGGAACTTGAAGGAAAAATCACGGAACGCTCTATCATGCTTTATGAGGAATGGAAGAATCTGATGCATCTGTCTGTGGATGATAATGGTAAAAGTGGAGACATCGATAAAAGAAGAGCTGACTTGTCTGCTGTATTTTCTTCTACAATCAATGATGTTGATAGGGAATATAAAGCGATATATGCTTTACAAACCACTTATGCTATCATTGTGAAACTGATAGCTTGTAAGGTGCTGGACCGGTTGAATTATAATGCAGAAGCAGATGTCTATCACGATTTACTTTCACTTGATTCCGGTAAGATGCGGAGTTTTTTCCAGAGAATGGAAGACGGGTATTCTTATTCTAATATGGGCGTTCGCAACTTTTTGGAGGGAGATTTCTTTTCTTGGTATGCTGATGAAGCTCAGTGGGGAGACAAGCTTTATGATGCGCTGTTGAAGTTGATGGTAAATATAGACTATTATTCCTCATTCTCTCTAAATGTCCGATATGCACCTATAGATGTGTTCAAGGATTTATATATGAGTATTATTCCACAGTCCATCCGCCATTCTATGGGGGAATATTTCACACCGGAGTGGCTGGCAGACAGTGTTGTGGAGAAAGCAATCGGGTATGTGGGTAATTCCCGCTGGAAAGCCATTGACCCTTGTTGTGGCTCAGGTATTTTCATCATAACTTTGATAAAAAAGCTGGTGGGAGATATCTCTTTAGGAGAACTTACCCGGAAGAATAAGGAACTTTTGCTTGAAGAAATCATAAATAGGGTATATGGCATTGACATAAATCCGCTTTCGGTCTTGTCTGCCAGGATAAGCTATTATCTGGCTATTCACCAATTGGGCGATGTGAAGGATGTGGAGATACCTGTCTATTTGGGTGATTCCGCCATTACTCCGGTTATGCTGCAGATTGATGGGATAGCGTGTTACTCTTATTCAGTGAATAACTTGAAATGTGGTAGTTTTGATGTGGTACTTCCCAAACGTTTTGTAGAAGAACCAAAATTCGGGGAGGTTATGAATAGGCTTCAGGCGTTGGTGAAGGCTGAAAGTACATCGGTGTTGACTCACGTGCTTCTTAACGAATTCACCGAGGAAGAACGCAAATCCAAGAAAATAGTATCGTATATAGAGGCTTTGTCCGAAAGTCTGGTCTATTTGCATAAGAACAAGTGGGATGGTATTTGGATCAGGATTGTGACAAATTTCATGTCCATTGCAAGGTTAACCTCGTTTGATATGATTGTGGGTAATCCACCTTGGGTGAAATGGGAGCATTTGCCTGCTGCATACACACGAAAAATAAAAGAATTTTGTGATATAAGACATATCTTTTGTAATGATGGCGGCTTGTTTGGTGGGGCACAACTGAACATTTGTGCTCTTATTGCCAATGTGTCAGCTGCAAATTGGTTAAATCAGAACGGCGTTCTTGCTTTGCTTATGCCCGATAGTATAATGTCCCAGAATTCTTATGAAGAGTTTCGGAATTTCTATGTGGATTATGCGCGGAAGAGACGTTTGTGGTTACGCTCATTGGATAGATGGATGTCTCCTTTGCGTCCATTTAAGGTTGGAAAGAAATCGGTAATGCAAGATTTCAATACTTATTATTATACTGCCAAAGAGATGGATTATTTGGAAGGTGTACCCATACGGATGATTGGCAAGGGTGTGAAATATAGTGATGTGGGTATTTCCGGATGCAGTAACTTTGCGGATGCTTCCCGTTTCTTGACTATTGAGAACGGAATGGCAAAGCAACTTTCTTGCCAATCTACGGCTTTCACATACATTTCCGATAAATTCGATTTTAGTGAAATCATAGGTGAAACTTCTTACCAGTATAGAACGGGGGTAGAGTCTACTCCTTTTGAGGTGTTCAAACTGATCGGTGAAGGGGAGTCGGATAAGGAAGGGCACTATCGTTTCAAGAACAAGACTTTGAAAACCTCTAAATACAAAGTAGATGATATGCCTAAAGACGGGTGGGATCTTCCGGTGGAATATATATACCCTATGGTGGAAGGTCCTGCTATCCGTCCGTTTCAATATACTTGTGGGAATAATTTCCATATCGTACCTTATGATAGTGGGGATTTAAAAAAGCCGGTTTCCATGGAGAAGCTGTTGGAACGAAATGCTGCGCTTGCCCTCTATTTTGCTAATCATAAACATATTCTGGATATGCAGTCCGAAAAGAGCAAAGTGATGCACTGTGGGGATGAGTTTTATGCCTTGTCTAAGATAGGTCCTTATACTTTTGCGCCTTATATGGTGGCTGCGCGCGACAATTCCAAGTTTTGTGCCAGTGTGATTAGCCCTACGCAGACTCCTTGGGGAGAATGGAAACATTCCATTTGCGTGAAGCATACTATTATAATTAGCCAAGACATTAGCGGTAATAACATTACGGAAGATGAAGCTCATTATGTCAATGGTATTTTAAATAGTAGCATTGTGCGTGAATATATTCATAGTACGTTCAAAACGAATGGATTCAGTTTGAATAAAGCTCATCTGTGCATCCCGAAATATGAAATGGGCAATGTCAGATGTATGAGGATATCTCAGCTTTCTAAAGAGGCAACCGGAAACGAAGCTAAGAGGGAAGATATAATAGGATTGCTTACGAAAGAATATGTACGACTCTGCAGAGAAACCAAAAAGAGTAGAATCATTTAAAGATACATCACTATGGAAAAAGCATTATTTTTGCATTATTATTAAAAATGAAGTGTCACAATGGACAGAAAAATTAATCGCATAAAGATTGTTTTGAAACCAAGGGCTGTGCATAAGAGTGAACAAAAAAATCAAAATCAAGGATGATTAAATCTGAAGAAATACAGAATCTCCTCGCAAGGTTTGAGTCCATTGCGTGTGAATACGAAGGCGTGGAGTGCTGGAGTGCTCGCGAATTATATCCCATTTTGGGCTATGCCAAATGGCAAACGTTTGAGAATGTTTTAGGGAAAGCCAAGGAGGCTTGCCAAAACGCCGGTGTAGAGACGGGCAATCATTTTACCGGCATCAGTAAAACGATACTTATGCCTAAAGGTGCATCAAAGAATATTGAAGACTTTATGCTTACTCGCTATGCGTGTTACCTCGTGGCGCAAAATGGTGACCCTCGTAAGTCGGAGATTGCTTTTGCCCAAAATTACTTTGCCGTACAAACACGTGTGGCAGAGGTAATAGAGCAACGGCTTCTTGACTACGACCGTGTCCAGGCTCGCCATAAGTTGGCCGAGACAGAGAAACGCCTCTCTGGTGTTCTTTACGAGCGTGGCGTGGATGACAAGGGGTTTGGAATCATACGCAGTAAGGGCGACCAAGCTCTTTTCCGCATGAACACTTCTATGCTTAAACGCAAACTTGGGGCACCGGAGAAACGTGCTTTGGCAGATTTCTTGCCAACCCTTGGCATCAAAGCAAAGGACTTTGCTGCCGAGATGACCAGCGTCAATGTCCAGCAAAAAGACTTGCATGGAGTGGCAAGCATCGAACGCGAGCATGTAGATAACAATCTTGCCGTTCGCAAGATGCTCCTTGATCGCGGTATCGTACCGGAGAATATGTCGGCAGGAGAGGATATTAAAAAGGTGGAACGTCGTCTGGCATCAGAAGAAAAGAGAATTCAGCCGAAGAGGAAATAGTGTTTTACGAAGTGTTAGAAATAGGAAGTGAATTCTCAAGATGTTTTACCCCCATTGAAATTGAAGGGTTTAGATACAAAGATATGATTGAAAAATATTCAATAGAAAATGAACTTTTAGCAAGAAGTATTCAGATGAGGGATGGTAGTATTGCCAAAAGCTATATCACCTCAAGTACCTCTATATCTTCTTGCAATCCTGAAGATTACGATAAAGCTTGGTTAATGAGCAAAAAGGTACCTGTGATTACAGATATTCGTAAATCTATTAGAATGGTTGATTTGTTCTCGGGTGCAGGTCTTATGACTTTAGGAGTGATTGAGGCGGGAAGAGCAACGGGAGTAAATGTTGAGCCCGTCTTTGCTATTGATTTTGAGAAAAATGCGGCATATAATTATGCGTTGAATTTTCCTGGTTGCCATGTTGTAAATGATGATATTCTGAAATTCGTTGATGGGGAATTAGGAACAGATATTACTGAAGCGGAAAAGAACACATTAAGGCTCGTAGGTAATATCGATATGGTAATTGGAGGGCCTCCTTGCCAAGGTCATAGTGATTTGAATAATCACACAAGAAGAGATGACCCACGAAACCAATTGATTTTTAGAGTTGTAAGATTTGTAGAATTGACAAAACCCAAGCTTGTTGTAATTGAAAACGTACAAGGTATAAAGCATGATAAAAATCATGTTCTTCAAACGGCAGAGGAATATTTGCTCCAATTGGGATATCATCTCCACGAGAATTTATTAATGGCATCAAAGTTTGGAGTGGCGCAAAATAGACGTCGTTTTATCTTAGTCGCAACACTTCACGATATTCCGTTTGATCTTTCCCCCTATCAACGTGAGAATGTCAATGGAGTATGGTGGGCTATTGATGATCTAAGAAATACTTCTTCGGATAAAGCATTCGATACATCTGCAAAACATTCTAAAGTTAATCAAGAAAGAATAGAATACCTTTTTGAACATAATCTCTATGAGCTGCCAAATCAATTAAGGCCAAAATGTCAGCAAAGAGAAGATAATAGATATACATCAGTTTATAGCCGAATGTACGCAGATAATCCCGCGCCTACTATTACTAGTGGTTTCGGAAGTATAGGTCAAGGGCGTTTTGGACATCCTTATGAGAAAAGAACGCTTACTCCGCATGAAGCTGCGAGAGTTCAGTTTATTCCTGATTATTTCAAGTTTGATTCAGCTCTTACAAGAGTCGCTTTACAAAAAATGATAGGAAATGCAGTTCCTCCAAAGTTAACATATATTATCGGATTAGAATTGTTTAGATGAATACAATTGGATTATTTGCAGGAATAGGTGGTATAGAACATGGTCTTGCCCAAGGTGGTATGACTATAGTACAATTATGTGAGATTATGCCAGAAGCGAGATGTGTTTTACAATCTCATTATCCCAATATCCATATTGATGGAGATGTTACTCAACTTCTGGATTTGGCTCCCGCTGATTTATTGGCAGGAGGATTCCCTTGTCAAAATCTGAGCATTGCTGGAAATAAAAGAGGAATTACAGGTGAACAGTCTTCATTGGTGAACGAAATCTTTAGATTGATTGAGAATAATCGTCATCCGCAATTTGTATTAATTGAAAATGTAGCCAATATTCTTTCATTGAATAAAGGAGAGGCTATTTCTTTAATTACACAGAGATTATCAGGTTATGGGTATCAATGGGCATACCGCTTAGTTGACCCTCGCTCTTTTGGAATTCCACAGCGGAGACCTCGTTTTATTTTTCTTGCGTCAAATATCATACATCCAAAAGATATCTTGTTCCCGGCAGATGAAGATGTCAATGCAATAATAAATGATAAGTTGAGTAGAGATGGGTTAGAAGCTGATGCTTATGGATTTTATTGGACTGAGGGTAAGATAGGAATAGGATGGGCAAAAGATTCTATCCCGCCACTAAAATGTGGATCTTCTTTAGGACTGCCATCTTCACCTGCTATTTGGGATATTCATAATAATTTCTTTGGAACGCCTACAATAGAGGATGCAGAAAGACTGCAAGGCTTTCCTGAAGGATGGACGAATGTACTTCAAAGAAATGGATACAAAGACAGTAAAAGGTGGAAATTGGTCGGAAATGCCGTAAATACGACAGTATCTCATTGGATTGGTAACAGAATCGAGCATGGTATATTAGAGCCATTAAACGAGAACAGACTATTTCGGACAAACCTAAAACCTTGGCCGAAAGCTGCAATCAGTCATAACGGCCAAATAATGGGAGTTCATGCAAGTTTCTATCCTTTAGGCATTAATTATGTACCGATATTGAACTTCTTAAACCATCCCCTTAAACCTCTTTCTTTGAAGGCGACATTAGGATTTGAGAAGAGAGTGTTGGATAGTACATTAATAAAATACTCTCAATTATTTAAAGACTCAATTAGTATTTACTTACAAAACCAATATGGATATGTTAGATAAGATTAACGACTTATATAAGCAGATGCTGGAGAAATATGATGGAGGATTGAGTAGTACTTCAACAAGGAAATTTGATGACATCACAAAGGCCGTTTCGGATTTGCTTGAAATAGATAATATTGAAATATATGCAACTGGTTCCGGGTCTCGTCCAGGAAATTTGGAGGTACGATTGTCTCAAGGTGTAAGAGCGACGATACATACTACTGTTGGTTTGGGATTCATTGTTGACGAGAAGAATGATATGGATAATGTCAACAAGCTAACTAATAGTGCGCTTGTTACATGTAGAAAATTCCTTGGTAGAGGAAAGGCCCATTATGACAATATAATAATCTTTGTGGAGAGTAAAGGTGAACTTTTAGCATCAGGAATAATCTGCCAAAAAAAATCTTCTGTTACAGATAAACTTATCGAAGCATTCCACATCTCCAATGTTCAAGAAATTTCTTTATCCGAAGACGAATCGGATTTATCTAATTTTACCGACAATGATATAAAATACCTCACTGCCATCCGTACCAAGTCCTTCCTCCTTCTTGCAGGCATCTCCGGTACGGGCAAGAGCCGGATAGTCCGTGAGTTGGCATTCAAGTCATGCCCTAAGTATCTGCAAGATAAAGATGAGACGACTCCCGGAAACTATTGCATGATAGAAGTAAAGCCAAATTGGCACGATTCTACTGAGTTATTAGGATACTACAGCAACTTGGGCAGGGGCTACCAATTCAAGAAGTTCGTTAAGTTCCTGATAAAGGCAAAGATGTTCCCCGATGTGCCATTCTTTGTGTGCCTTGACGAGATGAACCTTGCACCGGTAGAGCAGTACTTTGCTGAGATACTGAGCGTGCTTGAAACGCGTAAGCATCCTAAAAACGAGGCAGGCGAGGTTGATATGAGCATAATAAAGACCGGGGTTATCATAGAAGCAGAGTATTTCAAGGCTCTTGGTAAGATGGGTGGTTTTAATCCAAACTTCACGGATCGTGACATCTATATGAAACTGTACGATATTGATACCGAAAGTGATATTGCAGAGGAAATAGGTTCACGTACAGACTTAACTACAGAAGGTCTCACTCTGCCTGGCAATGTCATTATTATCGGTACCGTCAATATGGACGACACCACGCACCAATTCTCACGCAAGGTGATAGACCGTGCCATGACGATAGAGATGAACGGCGGCAGGCTGAAGAACATGTTTGGGGGAAGTAACGACCTTGTTTACCTTAAAGAGGAAGAGCAGCAAAAGTGGCAGGCAGCTTTCAAACAAAAGTATGTGAATGCCGATGAAGTATTGAAGGCTCATGCAGATAAGGCCGATGAAATAGTGAACCTGCTACCTGAGAAGCTGGAAGCTATCAATGCGGCATTGAAAGGTACTCCGTTTGAGGTAAGCTATCGAGTATTGAACGAGCTGGCCATCATGGTGGGTGTGATGCTTGACAATACCCCGGAAGAAGAGTTGGAGACCATTGTCAACAATGCCCTTGACCGCATTCTGCTGATGAAGATTCTGCCCCGCATTGAAGGTGATAGCGATATGTTCAACTTGAAGAATCCGCAGAAGGTGGGCGATGCGACTTGCCGTAATCGCCTTGAATGGTTGCGTGAACTGGCTCCAGCCGTTATCACCCATGATGACGAAGGCAAAATTCATCAACAAACAGCAAAGGAGAAGATTGAGGAAATGATAGGGCGATTGGAGAATCAAGAGTTCACACGTTTTTGGCCTTGATAAACCGTAAATTATAATATGCAGACAGAAGTACTACGCTTTATTCACAAGGAGGGCGACTATGAGGTTGTTGTTCGCACACAGGACATCGGCTATTCATGGCAACGTTTCAAAGGGCGCATTGACTATACAAGGAGGACAAATCCCGAAGTCTGTGCGCCAAGGGAATATTGTGAATATACCTGTCTGGATGACTGCAGGTTGCAATTAGGCAAGCCCTTTGCCGGCGAGCTTACAGAACGTGAAGCTGCAGAATTGGACAAGACGGGAAGCAAGTGGACGAAACTGTGGCCAGTAATGTATGAGACCTGCAAGTACCAAATCAATGTATTGTTTTATGGCGTGGAGGGTGTGCCCGAAATATGCCACGTAAGAAAAGACATTGAGGATAGTTTCTTCTATCAGGGAGAAACTTATGACAAGACTGGTCATCTGGTAAGGGCTTATAGCGGAAACATCGACTTCGCGAATGAGCCGGGACGATTCAGACTGGAGTTCAGCTACCGGAAAGGAGGAAAGAGCAGAAGTACATTCGTTACCTTCGATGTGGTTTCGCCAAAGCTTGACACGAAGAGCGACTACAAGTCTTTGTTGAAAGAGGTAAACGATGAATATACGGATGTGATCTACCGCTATCTCAGCATCACACTGCAGCAGTTCAGCCGTGGTCCTGTGAATAATGATGCCACATGGATGAGTGCTTTCCAAAGTGTAGTGGATAACTATGTGAAGAATGTGAAGCGGGTAATGCAGAATCCCCACTCACGGATTGTCAACTATAAGGCATCGCGCAAGGCTGGACAAATAAAGCATTGGACACCAGCCATGGAGGAACGATATGGAGAGGTCGAGAAAGAAGGCAAACTGGAAGAATACTATTTCAGTTACGATGAGTCATGCTCTACCCACGACACCCCGGAAAACCGCTTTGTAAAGCATACACTGCATAGCATCGGCAGGAGGCTGAACACCGTAATTCGTACGGTGTTGGCTGCCACACAGGAAGAACTGTCGGAGAAGCACCGTCTGCTGTGGATAGGATATAGCGACACCATCAGGAAATTATCGAAGCATCCATTCTTCAAGGCCATCGGCCGATTTGATGGGATGAAGCAGGAAAGCCTTGTGCTGCAAAGTCGATCGGGTTATCAACAGATCTATAAGGATTGGCTGAAACTGAAACGAGGCATTGACCTATATAATGGCGCCGCCAATATAGGAACGCTACATATTTGGGAAATCTACGAATTGTGGTGCTTCATCAAGATGAAGAAGATGGTGGCTGAGGTAATGGGCATCAAGCGTGACAGGCCCGACTTTGAGTCGCTGGTGACAGAGCCAAAAGGAACCTTGCTCAATCCATTTACGGATTCTACTTTGGAGCATGTGGTGGAGTATCACTATCCAGTAGCAATGGAAGAGGATAGTGACGAACGCAAGATAATGCTTCGTGCCCACGAAGGGGATGTGGTGACACTGCATTATCAGCACACATTCAACCGTAGGAGCGGCAATGATGCGTATAGTATGGGTATAAATACTGCCACAACAGAGCAACGTCCTGATATTGTATTGAACATCCGTAAGGCTTCGGGCGAGATAGTGCTGACCTATCTTTACGATGCTAAGTATCGTGTAATAAACGATAAGAATTTGGATAAGGATTTTGAGGCAGAGGATATTGCGGAGTCGGAACGACTGGCAGGTGGCGATTATCCACCTACCGATGCCATCAATCAGATGCATCGCTACCGGGATGCCATATACTATAGCAAGGAGCATGAGCCTTATCGCTCAAAGGAAATCATTGGTGGCTACATACTTTTTCCCGGTCGTGGAGAAGACGAGAACATCTTGAAGCGCTACTATAGTGCCAGTGTGGAAAGTGTCAATATCGGGGCTTTCCCCCTGTTGCCGTCTGTCGATAAAAGCAAGGAAGGAAGTATTCTTCGGACACACCTCAACTCAATCCTGATGGAGAAGCTCAGTGCCGAGAGTCATGTGGAAAAAGCAAAACCACAGCGTACGCTGGCATACGTTACAGAAGAAGAAAAAGTGGGTATGCTGCCTGATGATTTGGTTATGGTTGCCTTGGCAGGATCCGCAGACAAGCGTCAGTGGACATTGGATAAGCAATGGTACAACATCCCTCTGGATAAGATTGCTGATTCACCATGGATGAAAGCAAAGTATTTGCTGCTTCACATCAAGGGTGAGCAATGGACATGCGGCATCCGCAAGATAGTAAAGTCTAATCACGATGTGTGGACGGCAGACAGGCTTACAGATGAAGGTTATCCTTCAAGTCCGAGTAGTCCTGCTTATTTTATGATACGCATCCACAAGGAAAGTGGCACGGATATTGAGCTGAGGAAATTGGCATTTAATGTGAAGTACATCCCGCCGGAAGTGGTTTATTGGGGCAACCCCAAGATGCCGTTTATACTTGTGAAGTTGAGAGACATAAGCAACATAATTTTGGATGAGAAAATTGAAAGTTGAAAACAAAAAACAAAAAACAGAAAATTGATAATGGAAGAAAAGACGACCGGTAACAGGAACGCCTTCGCCATCAAGAAATTCCTGGGCGAGTATCTTGATTTGCGTAAGGATAAAGACAACGAGCTTGAGACAGTGGACTCCATCAAGAAGGGAGTCGAATTCAAAGGGGCCAACCTGTGGATTTTGATATTTGCCATATTCATGGCCTCGTTGGGTTTGAATGTCAATTCAACGGCCGTGATTATCGGCGCCATGCTTATTTCTCCTCTGATGGGGCCTATCATGGGAGTGGGGCTGTCAGTGGGGCTGAATGACTTCGAACTGATGAAGCGCTCACTGAAAAGCTTTCTGATAACGACTCTTTTCAGTGTGACTACAGCTACCGTATTCTTTCTCGTGAGTCCCGTTGCCGAAGGACAGTCGGAATTGCTGGCACGTACGTCCCCCACAATCTACGATGTATTTATCGCTTTGATGGGTGGTTTGGCGGGAGTAACGGCACTCTCCACAAAGGAGAAAGGCAATGTGATTCCCGGCGTTGCCATTGCTACGGCTCTGATGCCGCCTCTGTGCACGGCGGGCTATGGCCTGGCTACGGGTAATCTGATCTATTTCCTCGGTGCATTCTACCTCTATTTCATCAATTCGGTGTTTATCAGCCTGGCTACCTTTGTGGGAGTGCGTGTGATGCATTTCCAGCGCAAGGAGTTTGTCGATAAGAACCGGGAGAAGAAAGTGCGTAAATACATTGTTCTGATAGCGGTTATCACCATGTGTCCTGCCGTGTATCTCACTGTCGGTATCATTCAGGATACTTTTTTCGAAAGCGCCGCCAACCGTTTTGTCAACGAGCAACTTTCTTTTGAAAACACGCAGGTGCTCGACAAGAAGATACAGCATGAAGGCAATCACCACGAGATACGCGTGGTATTGATAGGGCAGGAGGTCCCCGAGGCTTCTATTGCCATTGCACGCAGCAAAATGAAAGATTATAAACTGGACAACACCAAACTGATAGTCCTTCAGGGAATGAACAATGAAGCGGTAGATATATCTTCTATCCGTGCCATGGTGATGGAGGATTTCTACAAGAACAGTGAACAACGCCTGGTAGAGCAGAAACAGAAGATATCGGAGCTGGAAAGCAGTCTGGAAAGGTATAAATCTTTCGATGAATTGGGCAAAACCATCATACCGGAACTGAAAGTGCTTTACCCTTCGGTGAAGACGGTCTCCATTTCCCATGCCATTGAATTGACTGTCGATTCGGTACGGGTAGATACCGTGACCCTTGCCGTGCTGAAATTTGGCAAGCATCCGGATGTGCACGAGAAACAAAAAATTACTGAATGGCTCAAGGCACGTACAGGTGCCAAGAAATTGAGGCTGATTACTGAATAATATAAAGAACGGACCGGAATGAGACTGAGACTTACGCTAATAGCGGCCTGCTGCCTTTTTACACTGGCAGGACGGGCAGATGAAGGGATGTGGATGTTGGGCAACCTGAATAAACAGACCCGGGAGACAATGAAAGAAATGGGTTTGCAGATGCCTGCAAGCAAGTTGTATAGTTCCAAACGCCCTTCTCTGAAAGATGCCGTGGTCAGCTTCGGCGGCTTTTGTTCCGGAGTCGTGGTGTCGGAGGACGGATTGGTGTTTACGAATCATCATTGCGGGTTCAGCAGCATACAGCAGCATTCCACCGTAGAGCATGATTATCTGAAGGACGGCTTTGTGGCGCACAGCAGGAGTGAGGAGTTGCCGAATCCGGAACTTTATGTACGCTTCCTGTTGCGTCAGGAAGATGTGACCAAACGGGTACTGGATATCGTGAAACCCGGTATGGATGAGACAGAACGTTCCAATGCGATAGATTCGGTGATGCTGGTTATCGGTGAAGAGGTTTCCCATAAGGATTCCACGCTGACAGGCATCGTAGATGCGTATTATGGCGGCAATGAATTCTGGCTTTCTGTCTATCGCGATTACAATGATGTCCGTCTGGTGTTTGCCCCGCCTTCCTCGGTGGGCAAGTTCGGTTGGGACACGGATAACTGGGAATGGCCGCGCCATACGGGGGATTTCAGCGTTTTCCGTATTTATGCCGACAGGCATAACCGTCCTGCCGATTACTCTCCTGACAATGTGCCCTATCATCCCGAGTATGTGGCGCCGGTTTCACTCGATGGTTATCATGAAGGCTCTTTCTGCATGACTCTGGGGTATCCCGGCAGTACGGAACGTTATCTGTCTTCTTTTGGCATTGAGGAAATGATGAATAATTCCAACCAGGCACAAATCGATATACGTGGCGTGAAGCAGGCCATTTGGAAACGTGAAATGGACAGCCGGGACAGCATTCGCATCAAATATGCTTCCAAATACGATGAAAGCTCCAATTATTGGAAGAACAGCATCGGTGTGAACCGTGCCGTCCGCAAGCTTCATGTACTGGACAAGAAACGCGCCATGGAGCAGGAACTCCGCCGCTGGATTCAGCAGACACCCGGAGAGCGTGAGCGGCTTCTGCATCTTTTCTCCGATCTGGAACTGAACTACAAGAACCGCCGTGAGGAAAATCATGCGCAGGCCTACTTTGTCGAGTCATTTCTGAATGGTCCTGAACTGATACAACTGTCATTGTCCATTCTGAATTTCGATTTCGAAGGGGAGGAAAAGACGGTTATCGCCAATTTGAAAGCCATCATTGAGAAATATGCCAACCTCGACCTGGACATTGACAAGGAGGTTTTCACCGCCTTGCTGAAAGAGTATCGCTCACGGGTAGAGGCCCAATATCTTCCGGAGCTTTATCAGACCATCGATACGTTGTACGACGGCAATGAACGTTCGTATGTGGATAGCCTTTATGCCCGTTCGGAACTGACTACTCCCCGTGGACTGAAGCGCTTCCTGGAGCAGGACAGTACGTATCATATCTACGATGACCCTGCCATTACTTTGGGCATTGACTTGATAACCAAGTTGTTTGAAATGAATATTCGGATGCAGCAGGCATCCGGTGAGATTATCCGTAACGAACGTCTGCTGAATGCTGCTGTACGGCGGATGTATGCTTCCCGTAATTTCTATCCGGATGCCAATTCTACCATGCGTCTCAGTTTTGGTACGGTATGCGGATACACTCCGTTTGACGGGGCGGAATATGATTACTATACAACTACCAAAGGTATTCTGGAGAAAGTGAAAACCCATGCCGGTGATGTGGATTTTGAGGTACAGCCGGAACTGCTGTCTCTTCTTTCGTCCGGTGATTTCGGCAAATATGCCGGTGAAAAGGGGGAGATGAACGTTTGTTTCATCTCAAACAATGATATTACCGGCGGGAATTCCGGCAGTGCCATGTTCAATGACAAAGGAGAACTTTTAGGACTGGCTTTCGACGGCAATTGGGAGGCCATGAGCAGTGACATTCTCTATGAACCGAAGATGCAGCGCACCATCGGGGTGGATGTGCGCTACATGCTGTTCATGATTGAGAAGTATGGAAAAGCGGGGAATCTGATTGAGGAATTGAAGATGAAGACTGCGCCAAGATGAGCTTCCAGGCACGGATTACACGGATTTTATTAGTTGATCCGTGCCCCGGATGCGGTCATCGAATGCCGACAGTGCCGCTTTTGCCCCTTCACCCATGGCAATGACAATCTGTTTATAGGGAACATTTGAAACGTCTCCTGCGGCATATACTCCCGGAAGTGCGGTACGGCAGAAGGCATCTATCTTGATTTCACCTATCGGTGTCACGTCCAATACATTGCGGAAAGGAGCGCTGTTGGCTGCCAGGCCAATCTGTACAAAAATACCGTCCAGAGGATAATCGCGTTCCTCACCGGTGAGGCGGTTCATGACGCGGATAGACGTTACTTTTTCCCCGTTTCCATCGACTTTTATGGTCTGTGACGAGGTGAAGATTTCTACATTCGGCAGGCTTCTTGCCTTCTCTTGCAGCACTTGGTCGGCTTTCAGCGTATCGGCAAACTCAAACACAGTCACCTTCTTGCAGATGCCTGCCAAGTCGATGGCAGCTTCAATCCCCGAGTTGCCTCCACCGATGACCGCCACATGCTTGCCTTGATAGAACGGTCCGTCGCAATGCGGGCAAAAGGCTACACCACGCCCTATGTATTCCGCTTCGCCCTCTACGTTCAGTTTGCGCCAACTGGCGCCTGTGGCAATGATTACCGAGGGAGCTGTAAATGTTTCTCCGCCGGCGGTGAAGATTTTCTTTTCTTTGCCTTGAAGCTCTGCTTTCTCTATCTTGCGGTTTTCAAAGATTTCTACCGGATAGTGCCCTATATGGTTTCTGAGTGCACCGGCAAGTTGTGAACCTGTTGTTTGCGGTATGGAAATAAGGTTTTCGATACCCACGGTTTCCTTTACCTGCCCGCCTATCTTTTCGGCGATGATGCCCACGCGCAGCCCTTTACGGGCAGAATAAATGGCTGCTGAAGCTCCTGCCGGACCTCCGCCAAGAACCAAAGTGTCAAATTCCCTTTGAACGGGTTCGGCATCTTCCTGCGGCAGGCTGCCGAAGGTCTCTTCCAACTTCTGTAGAAGTTCTCCCAAAGAGCCGCGCCCTACGTGAAATTGTTTTCCGTTGGCATAAACGGACGGTACGGCTTGTATTTTGAGGGTGTCTGCTTCTTCCTGGAAGATGGCTCCGTCTATGGTGTCATGTGTGATTTGGGGATTCAGCAATGCCATGATATTGAGTGCCTGCACTATGTCCGGACAGTTGGTACAAGTCAGCGATACATAGGTTTGCAGGTGTATGGGCCCTTTTAATGCCTTGATACGGCGGCTGATGGCTTCATCCGGTAGATTTTTGCCCTTTCCATCGGCATTCAGCACGGCAAGGAGCAGGGAAGTGAACTCGTGGCCGCCTGGAATCGCCCGGAATTTAATTCCGGTTTCCTTGTTTTCTTTCAGGAGGGTAAACTCCAGTTCGGGTTCACCGGTTTCTGTCAATTGGCAGGACAGTTGCCCGGAACAACTTGCCACATCATTCAGGAATCCGATAAGTTCTTGAGCTTGCTCCTGCTTGGGATTGTAGGTAATGTGGAAGGTATAGCGGGCTTCCAAATGCTGGAATACGCTCCGCACCTGGTCTAATATATTGGTTTCTAACATGTGGATGGGTTTTAGATAAGTTTCTTGTATGAAAAACTCCCGTTTCCATTCGTGGGGACGGGAGTTCCCTGCTGTGGGGATTAGATTTTGCCTACGAGATCAATACTCGGCTTCAGGGTTGCGCTGCCTTTCTTCCATTTGGCGGGGCAAACCTCACCGTCGTGTGTAGCTACGAATTGTGCAGCCTCTACCTTGCGCAACAGTTCGTCTGCGTTACGTCCGATGTTGTTGTCCTGGATTTCGGCAATCTTGATTTTACCTTCGGGATTTACGAGGAATGTGCCGCGATAGGCCATGCCTTCGTCTTCAATCATCACGCCGAACGCACGGCTCAATACACCTGTCGGGTCCGCCAGCATCGGGTATTTGATCTTACGGATGCTTTCGGAAGCATCATGCCATGCCTTGTGTACGAAATGTGAGTCTGTACTTACAGAATATACTTCTACACCCATTGCCTGGAACTGGTCATATTTCTCGGCGATGTCCACCAATTCGGTAGGACATACAAAGGTAAAGTCTGCCGGATAAAAGAAGAAGATGGCCCATTTGCCTTTTACATCTTCGTTGGATACTGTCTTGAAACTTCCGTTCTGGAAAGCCTGAACTTTGAATTCAGGGAGTTGAGAGTTGATAATTGGCTCCATAATTTTACTTTTTAATAGGTTTAGCTTTTTGTTATTTCTTGCTTTCTCTGCTTGCAAAAATATAGCATTTTTTCCCGGTAGAACAAGAAATCCTATTGAAAAGTTTTATGAGCTGATAGACGAAATCTATACAAGTACCTGTGTTGGCTTCACAGCCAGCATTTCCCGGGGTATTGCGGCTTGTATCTCCTGTGTCAATGCCTGCAGCAGAGTGAGGCGGACAAAGTTCCGGTTCGTCAGCATGACAATCTGCCGGGTAGGGCAAGGTATGGCAAAAGGGCGTACCAGTTCTTTCTGTGTTTCATTGAGCTGCAAAATGGCCAGTTCCGGGATAAAAGTCACTCCTTTGCCGCTCTCTACCATGCGCATGAAAGTTTCCATGCTGCCCAGATGATAGGCGAGCTGGCTTGCGCGTGCGGTCTTCAATTGACAGAAGCGCACCAGTTGGTCGCGGAAGCAATGCCCTTCATCCAATAGCCAAAGCTGTTCATTGGTTAAATCGGAGGTACGGATGACTGTATTTCCTGAAAGGGCATCTTCGCGGGAGACATAGGCGAAGAATTGTTCATAGAACAGGGAGGTTTGAAGGAACTCTTCCATACCTGCAAGGCTTGCCACGATACCTGCGTCTATTTCTCCGTCCTGCAGGGATTTCTTGATATCATTTGTCTTCATCTCGATTACCCTGATATCCAGTTGCGGATATTTTTTCATTAATTGCGGGAAAAACCGTGGCAGGAGATACGGGGCAATGGTGGGGAGTATTCCTAATGTGAATGAGCCGGTGAGCGAATGTTTCTCTTCCTCTATAATGTTTTTTATACGATTGGCCTGAACCAATACATTTTGGGCTTGTTCTATGATGCGGATACCGATAGGGGTGGGGCAGACGGGTTGTTGGCTGCGGTCAAAAATCTTGGTGTCCAGCTCTTCTTCCAGTTTCTGTATCATGGCGCTCAAGGTGGGCTGAGTCACGCGGCAATATTCTGCGGCTTTGGCGAAATGGCGGAACCGGTTGACTGCAAGGATGTATTCCAATTGTTGTAAAGTCATGGTAAACAGGAATTTTGGTTGTTATATATAGAATGAGTCTATGCAAAGATAGAAATTATCTGTTTGACAAGCATTTGTTTCCCCCTTATCTTTGCAACAAAACAAAAATAGTATAAACCCTTTAAATAACAAAATCATGAAGACTTTAGATTACTTACACTTGAACGATGCAAAGGTTGCTAACGTAATATCAGCCTTGAACCAGTTACTGGCAGATTTCCAGGTACATTATACAAACCTCCGCGGTTTCCATTGGGACATCAAGGGACACGGTTTCTTTGTGTTGCACGGCAAATTTGAAGACATGTATAACGATGCCGCCGAAAAGGTGGATGAGATAGCAGAACGTCTTTTGATGTTGGGCGGTACACCGGAGAATAAATTCAGTGAATACCTGAAAGTGGCCAAGGTGAAGGAGGTTTCCGGCATTTCTTGCGGCAGCGAGGCTGTTGACCATATTCTGGATACTTACAAGTACCTCATCGGTGCAGAGAGAAAATTGATTGACCTGGCCAACGAGGCTCATGACGACACGACTGCCGACCTGATGACCGGTTATCTGAAAGAACAGGAAAAGATGGTATGGATGCTGGTTGCTTTCAGCACAAAAGCTTGTGAAAAATAAGTAAGTGGAGAATTGACAGAGTAAGGGGTGGTAAAGTGATGCTTTATCACCCTTTTTTTTGTTGGTTCACTACTTTATTTTAACTAGTTTCGGGACTTAACCCATAGTTAAGCGTTTGTTTAACCCCTTTCTTTTTATATTAGCAGTCAAATAATGTTTAACCACGCTTATTAATAACAAAAGAGTGATATTTATGAAAAGATTGATTTGCTGCTTTTATCTTTGTCTGTTACTTGTCTCGTGCAGACAAGATGTACAACCGTCATTGGTTACCTTGGTGAATCCCCTGATGGGTACGTCATCTACTTATGAGTTTTCTCATGGCAATACTTATCCGGCTGTTGCCGTTCCTTGGGGAATGAATTTTTGGGCTCCGCAGACTGGAGAGAATGGGAGCGGATGGATGTATATGTATACGGACAGTCTGATAAGAGGATTCCGGCAAACCCACCAGCCTAGTCCTTGGATAAACGATTATGGGACTTTCTCGATTATGCCTCTGCTTGGAGAGGTCGTTATGGATCATAGGAATCGCGGTGTATCTTTTGATCACGCCAATGAAGAAGCTGCTCCGAACCACTACCGGGTAAAGTTTAACAATGGGGTTACTACGGCCTTGTCCGCCACTTCACGTGGTGCGGTATTGGAAGTAACCTATCCTTCGGAAGAAGGACAATATGTAGTGGTTGATGCTTATCAGCACGGTGGAAGTATAACGTTGGACAAGGAGAAAAATTGCATTTATGGTATTACCCGTTATAATAACGGTGGGGTGCCTGATAATTTCGGCAATCATTTTATTGTAGAATTTGATAAACCTGTCATAGAATCCGGTTCCGACGAGAATGCTTGTGCTTATGTCAAGTTTAATTTGAAACCGGGTGAAAAGCTGACTATACGTACAGCGTCTTCTTTTATCGGGCATGAACAGGCACGTTTGAATTTTATGCGTGAAGTGGCCGGACGGTCGTTGGAAACAGTGTCAAAAGAAGCTGAAAAAGTCTGGAACGAACAGATGGGACGTATCAAAGTAGAAGGAGGGACTATAGAACAGCAAAAAACATTCTATTCCTGCCTGTACCGCACCTTACTCTTCCCGCGTGAGTTGTACGAGTTTGATGAGAACGGGGAAGCCGTTTATTACAGTCCTTATGACGGACGCGTACATAAAGGATATATGTACACCGACAATGGCTTCTGGGATACTTTCCGTGCAGTACATCCCTTATTTACTTTGATATACCCGGAAGTGAGCGGGCGTATAATGCAATCTATATTGAATGCTTACGATGAAAGTGGTTTTATGCCCGAATGGGCAAGTCCGGGGCATCGTGGTTGTATGATAGGAAACAATTCCATCTCTTTGCTTACCGATGCTTGGATGAAAGGGATACGTACTTTTGATAAGGATAAAGCGCTGGAAGCCATGCTGCATCAGACGCAGGCACGGTCGGAAGAAATATCTTCGGTGGGGCGTGACGGCTATGCCGAATATGATAAGTTGGGATATGTTCCCTATCCCGAAGTGCATGAGGCGACTGCCAAAACGCTGGAGTATGCTTATGCCGACTGGTGTCTGGCACGTTTTGCCGAAGAGACCGGAAACCGGGAAGTAGCAACGGAATATTACAAGAAAGCCCAGAACTATCGTAATCTGTTCCATCCGGAGAAAGGCTTTATGTGGGCGAAGTCGGCTGACGGCAAATGGCGCGACAACTTTGATGCAACGGAGTGGGGAGGTCCTTTTACTGAAGGATGTTCCTGGCATTGGACTTGGAGTGTGTTCCACGATCCGGAAGGACTGTCGGCTCTATTAGGTGGGCATGAGCCGATGGCTGCCCGTCTTGACTCTATGTTTGCGGCTCCCAATACCTTCAATTACGGTACGTACGGCTTTGTGATTCATGAGATAGCCGAGATGGTCGCCCTGAATATGGGGCAGTATGCCCACGGTAACCAGCCTGTGCAACATGCCATTTATCTGTATAATTATGTAGGTCAACCTTGGAAGGCCCAGTATCATAGCCGTAATGTCTTGAACAAACTCTATAATTCCGGTCCGGAAGGTTATTGCGGTGATGAAGACAACGGGCAGACGTCAGCTTGGTATGTATTTACGGCACTTGGTTTCTATCCTGTGTGTCCCGGTGCATCGGAGTATGTTCTGGGTAGTCCGTTATTTCCGAAAGCTACGCTTTCATTGCCCGGAGAGAAGACATTCACGATACATGCTGAAGGTGTATCAGATGCCAATTGCTATATTCGTTCGGCTGTGTTGAATGGGCAAGAATTTACTAATAACTATTTAAAACATAGTGAATTGACTGGAGGCGGTGAGTTCCGTCTGGTTATGGATAGTATTCCTAATAAAGAAAGAGGCGTTTATCAAAAAGAGTTCCCGTATTCTTATAGTAAATGAAGTTTCTGATGAAAACCTTGTCAAGAGCAGATTTCTATATTATTAACGGTTGAAGGGACCTTCATCTTGCCGTTGAGGCAGATAAGGTATTTTCGGAACAGACCATCTGTTTGCCCTGAACGCATCATGTGTTTCATGCAAACAGATGGTCTGTTTGTATGAAATGGATGATCTGTTTGCATGAAACACATGATGTAAATGCCGTAAGTCCAATATTCAATTCTCGAACTTTGATGACAGGATATGGCATTTCCCTACTTCTGAGGCATGATATTCTGTTGCCGGGAGGGGAGTACGGAATCAGGGAAGTGGGGGGAATAATGCTTGAAATGGTATGAGATGAAGATATACAGAAAAGAGGAGAGGCAATGCCCCTCCTCTTATGCTAATCTAAAATTGAATCTTAAATGGATTTACGGATACAAATATACTACTTTGAAAAAGCGAAGTCAAGTGTTTCGGCTTTTCCTATAAAGAATAGATTGACTTTTTCTCAAAGAATCTGATTATTTGATTCCTTCAATGCGGAAAGAATACGAATATACACTATTTTTCTTTATCTCATACTTCGGACGGGGACCCGGGCCGCAACTGGCATTGCCCAATCCGCGTTGTACGCAGTCTAAGTTCAGTATTACTTCGGAGCGGCGGATATTTGCAAGGTCATGGGCATATTTCACCTGCCATAGTTCACGGTCGGTGTAATGCTGGACCGAAAAATCGATAGTACCGTTTGGAGTAATTTTGATACCTTTCCCGTTGTTGTCGGTTAAGGTTAACCAGCGTGAATCGCATCGTCCCCCCATACTTTGCGTACGGGCATAGTGTTCGCTCATATCCTTTACGTTAGCGGAGTATAGCCCTACGTAAGCTGCATTCTTACGATCCTGGTAATTTTCGATGGGACCGCGTCCAAACCAAGTAACCTTATCCAAAGCCGGGTTGAGGCTGGTTTGCAAAGCCAGACGAGGCAAATTAAAGTCAGATCCGGTTTTGAAACTGGCTTCTACATCGATGGTGCCGTTTCCATGAATGGTGTAATTCAAGATATGTGGAACTCTCGTTTTTCCAACTATGGCTTCCAGTTCGACTGTTACTTTTGCCGACTTCTTGTCTTCCGCCTGTGCCCATGTGAAATTTTGAAGCTTTATCTGCGTATCAATCCAGTTGCGGGGATCATTATTGATAGAGCGGTACCAGTTCAATCCGAGACCTTGCTGCCGGTGCAATACTTCTTGTCCGGTATAACATAACCCGATCATTTGCCCGGTAGCCATATCGAATGAAACTTTACAATTGCTGTTTTCGAAGCGTACATAGCGGCGCTCTTCTTCATAGGCTTTCAGCAGATCGTTTCCCGGAGTCTCTGCTGTTATTGCAGCGGGCTTATTGGGCTTTTCGTTTAATGCAAACTGTTCGGTTGCTACTACATGTCCCGCCTGAGCCCATACACAATTGTGTTTCAGTTTCACTTCAAAAGTCACAAAGTATTCGGCATTCGGGTCGGTCAGGTAACGTTCCATGGGGACATGAATAGTACGGCGTTCACCCGGTTTCCCGTCAGGTAGGCCGAATTCTTCTTCTTTAATTACTTTACCATCTTTTTCAAGGGTATAATGTAGGTTGAAGTGTGTCATGTTATGGACAGTGTAGCGGTTGTGCAGCTCTACGCTATTTTTATCATTCATCTTGAATGAAATGTATTGATATACTTTTTTCACTTCCAATAGTTTGGGAGTAATGCGGCGATCGGCTGTGACAAGACCGTTACAACAAAAATCATTGTCATTGGGGGCATCTCCAAAGCTGCCGCCGAAGTAAAAATGGTCTTTAGGTTCCCCCGGCTTGTTGATAGCCTGGTCCACCCAGTCCCAAATACATCCACCAATCATACGGTTGGAATGATATTCGATGTAATCCCAATACTCTTCCAGATTGCCAACGGCGTTTCCCATGGCGTGGGCATATTCACAAAGGAAATATGGTTTGTCGCGTGGCTCCTTATCTTGTGCTATCATACTTTCAATGGAAGGGTACATGCGTGAGTCCACATCTGCTATGTCATTCATACCTTCGTAATGGATAGGACGGTCGTCAATGGCTTTGGCAGCTTTGTATTCGGCCACGGCATTGCAACCTCCACCCGATTCGTTTCCTAAAGACCAGAAAATGACGGACGGATGATTCTTGTCACGCTCTACCATGCGCACCATACGGTCAACAAATGCCGCTTCCCAAGTAGGATTGTCGGTCAGTGACATGTTGCCATGGCATTCCTGATCGGCTTCATCCATAACATATAGCCCGTAGTAGTCAAATAGTCCGTACATTTTCGGGTCATTGGGATAATGGCTGGTACGGATGGTATTCAGATTATAGCGTTTGAACAACAGAATGTCCTCAATCATGCTTTCTACGGGAACTGCCTTTCCGAATTGCGGATGGATATCGTGGCGGTTGGCTCCTTTGAATAGAGTCAGCATGCCATTGATATATACTTTGTTGTTACGGATTTCAATGTTTCGGAAACCGTATTGCTGTGTGGTTGCTTCGGTTACTTTCCCTTGTTCATCCAGTAATTCCACATTGACCGTATAGAGGTAAGGGGTCTCGGCACTCCAGAGTTTCGGATCGCGAATGCTTCCCTTGCTGTTTACTACGACTTCTTTTCCCGGTGCCAAGGAACCGGTTCCGGTAGTGAACTGTTTGAGGTTTCTTCCCGTTTCATCGAGCAATGAGATACGCACGGAAGCATTTTTGATTGTTTTCCCGTGATTTTTGATTTTGCTTTTCACATGCAACATCGCTCTGTCGTAACGGGGACTGAGAACGGAAGTCAGATGTAAGTCGCGTAATTGAACTTTGGGGCTCGCTACAAGGTACACATCGCGATGTATGCCACTTAGGCGGAACATATCCTGGTCCTCCAAGTAACTTCCGTCTGACCAACGGTACACTTCCACTGCTACCTGGTTCTTACCCGGCTGTACGTAGCGGGTGATATCAAAGCGGGCATCATTATTGGCTCCTTGGCTATATCCCACTTTTTTCCCGTTAATCCACAGGTACATGGCACTATATACGCCGTCGAAATGGATGAATACTTCTTTATCTTTCCAGTCATCGGGAAGTGTGAATTCATGTCGGTAAGATCCTACAGCATTGGGCTCTTTTTCGACAGTGTAGCCGCGTTGTCCTTGTATGAAGGGTGGATTGTTGCGGAACGGATAAGTAATATTGGTATAAATAGGTGTTCCGTAACCATGCATCTCCCAATTGGAGGGAACAGGAATCTCGGCCCAATGTGATACATCGAAGTTTGTTCGGTAGAAATCTTTCGGACGTTCTTCGGGCTGTTTTACCCAATTGAATTTCCAATTGCCGTTCAGCAACATATAACGGCTGGAACGAGTACGTACCCAGGGACGGCGATAGGCTGGATCAGCTTTCATCTCTTCCAGATTGGCAAAAGGAATGAATGTGGCGTGTCCGTCTTCTTTATTGATAGCAAAAATGCTTTGGTTTTCCCAGTCATTATTGCTGCGGGTCTTTAATGGCTCCGTCTTGACTTTTACATTTGATTTGACAAGAACCCATTGTTGGTTGGACTGACCGGTATTAGGTTTCAGTTGGAAAACAGGTTCGCCTATCGGACTGGAATCCGAAAAGCCCAGATTGTATCCGCTTGCCACACTGGTAAAGACATAGTTCCCGTTGGCTTGTCTATTAACTTTCCATCTCTGGTTTGAGTTATTCGGATCACTGCTCCATTGCAGGACATTGCGTTCTACGGCTCCGTCACCACCATTGTCAATAGCTTGTTGGGACAGGGGACTGATGATGCAATAAACGTCTTTCTCTACAGCTATGAATTGCCATATTTGTGATTCCTTGCCCGGGGTACGCTTGGCAATGAATATTTTGGAGCCGGTATCCACACTTCCTTGATTATCTAAAGCAAGTCCGTTCAGGGTATGTATCTCGTAAGTTTGTGTTGCATCTATGGTTTGTGCCCCGGTACAAAGGGTACAGAAGGCTAGAATCCCGGATAATAATATGCTTTTAATCGTGTACATAGTTGCTTCTTTATTTGAGTATTTCTGCCTGTTTATATATTCCGAAACTATGAATAGCGGGACAAGCATTTCCGTCTTCAATGCGGAGGCGTACATACTTGGCCGTCACAGGAGCAAATCGCACGATCCATTTATAACCTATGCACTGCTTGCCTGTAGCTTCCGGGATAGAAGTCCAGTCTTTGCCATTGTTGGAATACTCAACGCTCCATCGTGAGGTACGGTGTCCCAATTCTATTACTTCCTCTGCCATGAGGCAATCAAAAGTAGTGGAACGGGGCATTGCGAAAATGACATCACTTTTTGCATTTCCGTCTCGTCCGGCATAGTAGGTCTGCTTATTGTTGTCAATCAGATATTTAGCGTCGAACTTACCACCACGGTTATTGGTAGCACTGACACGGCTGTCCGCTAACAGGTTTTTGCCGAAAGTTTCGCGGATACCTTGATTCAGTTGGGCTACGTGCAATGAATCTTTCGAATGGAGCAATCCTCTGCGGTCGGGTGGGAGGTTGAGCAGCAGTACACTATTGTGTCCTACTGAAGTACAATAGATGTCCCACAACTCTTTGACTGTCTTCACGCGGATGTCTTCTTCGGGATGATAGAACCAGCTGGGACGGATGGATACATCTGTTTCGGCAGGTACGTAAGCATTACCATTAAATACACCTTCGTTCAGTCCCTGATAGTAGGCTGCCTCGTCACGGATGGCTATAGAATCTGTGGTTGCCCAACAAGGATCACCTGCATTTCCTGCTTCATTGCCCATCCAGCGTACATCAGCAAAAGGATAAGAATTCTTAGTACCGAAGATTACACAGTCGGGTTGTTTCTCGCGTACGATTTTATACCAATGAGTATATACAGGGGTCGTGAGTTCATCGGCTCCTGCACCATCCCACCAGGTTTCCCATATTTTGCCGTAGTCTCCCATCAGTTCTTCCAACTGGGCGGCATAATAATGCTTGTATTTCTCTGTAGTGTAATCGGGGCGTAAATGTTCGTGACGGTCGTGAGGCCCTAGGTAAATACCTGCTTTAATCCCATGTTCTTCACAGGCATCGACAAACTCACGTACAACATCTCCTTTTCCACCTTTCCAAGTGGAATTCTTTACACAGTAGTCTGTATATTTGCTCGGCCAAAGGCAGAAGCCGTCAGCATGTTTAGCAGTGAGGATCGCTGCCGGGATGCCGGCTGACTTCAATGTCTGCATCCATTGTCCGCAGTCTAAGGCGGTAGGATTGAATATAGCTGTGGGGGCTCTTCCGTCTCCTTCGTTGACAAAGTCCTCGAACGTGTTGATACCGAAATGGAAGAAAGCAATCATTTCACGGTTATACCATTCAATCTGGCGGGGACTGGGAATCAAACCACAAGGTTCAGGTGCTTTCTGTGCTGTTACCGATACGGTAGCTGTCGCGCTAAGCCCGGCAATGAAAAATAGTTTTTTTAATTTCATGGTCATTTTATTAATAATTATAAGAAATAGATGTGTGTGTTTTAGAACCGTAGGCAAAATTAAAAAAAGGAAGTTAGTAATTGGATTAAAATGGGATTAGTGCAGATTTTAATAATAAGAATTCTTTATTAATTGTGAGGTCAGACTTCTTTTTCTGGGGTGTGATACTTTCTCTTTTGAGGTTAGCTTTTACTGGCTTAATTCATGCTAAGTGTATATCGGTTAATAAAAAAACAGTAGGGTTAATACTGTTGTTAATCATTGTTTAATCGTCTCTTTAAGATTGGATTAATAAATTTGCTAACGTTTTGGAACCTTAGCAGGAATATATATCCTGTATCGATTTTTATAATACTAAAATTAAAAACACATTTATGAAAAGACTTAAAGTTGCAAAAAAAGCCGTTAGGACTTCCGGACTTATAGTCCTTCTTGCTGGCATGGGCTGTCAGCCATGTTTTGCTTCACGTGATGTCGTCGTATCAGTTGATAAGGTCAACGTTGTGCAGCAAAATATCTTAATTAAGGGCAAAGTTGTAGATAGAAGTAGTGAAAGCCTGCCAGGAGCTACTGTACGGATTATCGGAAAAAATCAGGGGGTTATTACTGATTTTGATGGTAATTTTACAATTGAAGCTATAAAAGGTGATAAATTGGAAGTCTCATTTATTGGATATATCAATAAGGTAGTTGTTGTAGGTAGCCAAAATGATTTAGTTATTACTTTAGAAGAAGATAACAAGACTTTAGATGAAGTGGTAGTTGTGGGATACGGCACACAGAAGAAAGTGAATCTGACAGGTGCGGTGGCGAGCGTATCATCCGATGTGTTGGAAAGTCGTCCTATTACCAATTTGAGCCAGGGATTGCAAGGCATGATTGGTAATCTGAATATTTCGGCTGATAACGGTTCTCCCGGTAAAGGATATGGGTTCAATGTACGTGGTACTACTTCTATAAATTCTGCCGGTCCATTGGTATTGGTTGATGGGGTCCAGATGGATCCAAATCTGATAAACCCTGCGGATGTGGAAAGTGTATCTGTGTTGAAGGACGCAGCTTCTGCTTCTATTTATGGAACACAGGCTGCTTATGGTGTGGTATTAATTACAACGAAAAAGGGAAAAGACCAGAGTGCGAAAGTCTCTTTTTCCAGTAACTGGTCGTTAAATAGTCCGACCAAAATACCTGAATATATGGATTCATGGACTTATGCCAATTTTCATAATTTGACCAACCGTAACTCGGGAGGTGGTGATTACTATGACCAAAACTATATGGATCATATTTATGCTTATTATACTGACCCGAAACACAATTTGCCGGTGTTTATCGACCCTTCCAATCCTGATAAATATTTGTATTGCGGTAATACGGATTGGATTGAAGAAACCCGTAAAACAACGACCTTAATGCAACAATACACGCTATCTATAAATGGTGGCACAGGAAAGACCACTTATTACGGTTCAGTAGGTTTTATGGATCAGGAAGGACAATTGAAGCACTATGATGATGAATATCGTCGTTTCAATGTGGCCTTGAATGTAAATTCAGAGATAAGGAAATGGTTACAGGTAGGTATGAAAATCAACTATAACCATACCATACATGACACTCCTTATGGAAGCAATAGTAATGATATGGAGGCTGCTTTTTATGGGGCTGACTTGCGACCATTCATGCCTGTTTATCATCCGGATGGGAATTACTCAGGACAAGGTAGCTGGACAAATATGGTAGCTACTCAGGCTCTTTCAGGTAGTCGTGTACATAAAGAGAATGACTTGTGGCTTACCGGTAGCATGAAAATTAATCCTTTGAAAGGATGGAATATCAATATGGATTATACTTTCAATATGTATATGTTGAATAAAAAGTATCATGGTAAAGAAATTATAGAGCATTATGCTAATCCTGATGTAACTACTATCTTCCCACATATAACTCCGAGTACGGTAAAATATACCTCAGATGATGATTATTATCAGGTATTTAATTTCTATAGTGATTATGACCGTACTTTCGGTAAACACAACCTGAAGTTTCTGGTCGGTTACAATTATGAACGTAAGGATTATCGTTGGTTCGATGCTGAACGCCAGAACTTGATTAGCCAGGATATTCCCTCTTTAGGTATGGCCTACGGTGAGAAATACAATGGTAGTGGTGAACATGCTTGGGCAACAATGGGATATTTTGCACGTATCAATTACAATTATGATGAACGCTACTTGTTGGAATTGAATGGACGTTATGACGGTTCTTCTAAATTTCCGAAAGATAACCGGTTCGCTTTCTTCCCTTCTTTCTCATTGGCATGGCGCCTTTCTAATGAAGCTTTTTTCGAAGGAGCCAAGAAATATGTGGATGAGTTGAAACTTCGTGCTTCTTACGGTTCCTTGGGCAACCAGTCGGTAGGCGGTGACTATCCGTATATTTCAACAATGGGGGCCAACGGAGAAATGGGATATTTGGTAGATGGTAAGAAAATAGCCAGTGTGACTCCCGGAGGTATTGTCAGTCCTGTCCTGACTTGGGAGACAGTACGTCAAATGGACTTTGGAGTAGATTGGGTTGCCTTGAACAATCGTTTATACGGAACTTTTGACTGGTATCAGCGTATGACGTATGACATGGTGACTAATGGCGTTCCACTTCCTGCAGTATTGGGCACGGGTTCTCCGCAAGCTAATACAGCCGATTTGAAGACTACGGGCTGGGAATTAAATATTGGTTGGAGAGATCGCCTTGAAAATGGCTTTTCTTATGATGTTAGTTTCGTATTGTCTGATTATAAAGCTGAGATCACTAAATTTAACAATCCTGAAAAAGTATTGTTTAGTGGTGATGACGCGCAGAACTATACAGGTAGAAGATGGGGCGAAATTTGGGGATTTGTAACTGAAGGTTTGTTCCAAAGTGAAGAAGAAGTGGCTTCTCATGCTGATCAATCTGAAATTTATGGTGGTGAATGGTATCCGGGGGATGTGAAATATAAGGATCTGGATGGTGATAATAAAATATCATACGGTAAGAATACTGTTTATGATCCAGGCGATCGTAAAGTAATTGGAAATAGTGAACCCCGTTATTGTTATGGCATTAAAGCGGATGCACAGTGGAAAGGTTTTGATTTAAGTATATTTCTTCAAGGAGTTGGAAAAAAAGATGCAGTATTAGGAGGAAATCAATTTTGGGGATTTGGTAATGAATGGCATGTTCCGTTTCCGCATACATTGGACAGTTGGACAGAAGATAACCGAGGTGCCTATTTCCCTCGTTCTACCTACGACAATGTTACTGGAAATCGTGTAACTCAAACTCGATATTTACAAGATGCTTCCTATCTTCGTTTGAAGAATTTGACTTTAGGCTATACATTACCGAAATCGGTGCTGAAAAAATGGAAGATAGATAATATACGGGTGTATATGAGCGGACAGAACTTGCTGACATTTGATCATCTTTTTGATATTTATGATCCGGAAACGCTCAGCGTGGGTACATATCCATTACAAAAATCAATTTCATTCGGTTTAAATATAACACTTTAAATTTTACAAAACTCATGAAAACAAGAAATATATTTATGATTGCAGCATTGTTTTGTGTACCGGTGTTTACCTCATGCGCAGATATGCTGGATTTATATCCGGAAGATTCTGTTTCGGATGAAAACTTCTGGAAGAATGAACAGGATCTTGAACTTTTTGCTAATGGTTTCTATGGAATACTGCCAGGAGCACAAGGTCCCGGAGCCGATGACCAGTCAGATTGCTATGTGAATGAAAAACCGAATACTTGGCTGTTTAATCAAGAAACAATCCCGACATCAGGAGGTGGTTGGAGTAGCGGTGATTGGGGGAATATCCGTTCGGCCAATTATTTCATGGCACGTTATAAGCGTGTATCTGGACATGAAGAAAATATTAATCGTCAAGTGGCAGTTGTACGCTTTTTCCGTGCATGGGAGTATTTTTATAAAATAAGACGCTTTGGTGATGTTCCTTGGTATGAAACCGAATTGAATATAGATTCGGAAGAACTTTATAAGGGTCGTGATAATCGTAAGAATGTTTTCGCACATATTTTGGAAGACCTGGATTTTGCTATTGAGCATTTACAAGAAGCCAGTTCAGTTGCTACTGGGCGTATGCATAAAGCTGCGGCTTTAGCGTTCAAATCAAGAGCCTGTTTGTACGAGGCTTCTTTCCGTAAATATCATGGATTGGGTGATTATGAAGATTTATTTCGTGAGTCTGCTGATGCTGCTTGGAAAATAATAGATAGTGGTAAGTATAATATTTGGAGTAACGAAAAACCGAAAACTGATTATTACAATTTGTTTATCCAGGAAGATCTCTCGAGTAATAGTGAATGTATTATGCCGCGTGTTTATGAGGCTAAGCTATTGATGCATAACAATACTCGCCAGTTGGAAGAGTCTTATACGGGAATGAGCCGGGCTATGTTTGAGCAATATCTTTGTGCAGACGGTTTACCTACAGCTGTTAGCCCGACATATGGTAGTGAGGCGAGTATGCTTGCTAATGAATTGGCTAAACGTGATCCGCGTTTAGCTCAAAGTATCGATAATCCTAATTTACCTTATAAGTTATTATCTGATGGTACTCCTTCTTTTAATGCTTTACCTTCATTAGATACTAAATATTGTACTACTGGTTACCATGTAATGAAATATCATTCACCGGATCCGGAACAATGGAATATCGGTCTATCTACTCTTGACGTTTTTATTTTCCGTTATGCAGAAGTTTTGCTGAATTATGCGGAAGCCAAAGCAGAGTTAGGTGAATGTGACCAAGAAGTGTTAAATATAACTATTAATGAGTTGCGTGATCGGGTGGAAATGCCTCATTTAACAAAAGATGTTGGTTTTGAAGATCCAAATTGGCCAGACTATGGATATGAATTGGCGCCACTTCTTTATGAGATTCGTCGTGAACGTGCCGTAGAATTATTGGGAGAGGGGTTTCGCTGGGATGATATTGTGCGTTGGAAAGCTGGCAAGTTATTGGAAAATCCAAAAACGATGTTGGGTATGAAAGTTTCGAGTCAAATGCAAGAGGCCTATGGAGACTTCTCGCGTAGTCTGAATGAAGAGGGGTATATGATTGTATATCCAGATAAGCAGAGCAGGAAATGGGATGATAAACTTTATCTGCATCCATTGCCGATAGATCAGACAACAATGAATCCCAATTTGTTACCAAATAATCCAGGATGGGAATAATACGAACCTTTAAAATAAACAAAACATGAAACGAAATATATTCTTATTTATATGTTGGTCACTGGGTGTATTGTTGGCTTTGTCTGCTTGTAATGATAGTGATGGTGGTAATACAATTTATATTCCTAATGCAGGAGCATTGGTTAAAGTCAATTTCTATATTGAAGATGAGCCCTATGTTGAAACTTTTACAGTGAAAGTAACCGCTGACCATTACCCGGATTTGAATCCCGAAGGATCACCTGTTGATGCGACCGTATATTTAGAAGCCGATCCGGAAAAAGTAGCCGAATACAATGTGGCTAAAGGCACTGATTATCCTGTGCTTCCGGCCGATGCTTATGTAGTGGCTCCATCAACAGTCATTAAAGCCGGCCAGATAGAATCTGCTCCCATTACTATAACAATCAATTCGAAAGGAAATATGGAACCGTTTATTGAGTATTTATTACCGGTGAGCATTGTTTCTGCCGAAGGTCTGGCAACAGACCATTGTTGCCAGACGGTCTATTTCCTTTTCCGTGGCGCAGTGGATGCCAGTAATATGGAATTGCTCGATCGCTCAGGCTGGACTGTATTGGCTGCTTCGTCCGAGGAACCAAAAGAAGGAGATTGGGGAAATAGTGGTTTGAAGGAAGCATGCATAGATGGTACTATAAATACATTTTGGAGCACGGCTTGGGAGCAAAGCCATCCTCAACCACCTCATTGGATAACGTTTGATTTAGGACAGTCAACTTCTATTCAAGGATTCGCTATTCAAGCACGTAAGGAAGGGGCAGATGGACCAAAAGTTATTGTTCTTGAAGTAAGTGATGACGGTCAAAGTTGGATAAATGTTGGTGAATTTAAAGATATTCCAGTAACCGGGGAATATCGATCATTCCTGCCTCAAACTGTTACAGGGCGCTTTGTGAAATTGACCATTATTGCTGTCAATGGCGGACCTCATGTTACAGTGAGTGAGTTTAATTTATTCTGATATATCTGTAGGAAGTTATAATGGATTGTTTCTCAGGATAATCAAAGTGGATATGCAGATATGACAGAAAAACTTGGAGTATCTGTCATATCCACTTTAGTAATATCATAATCTGATGTTATCAATACTGATTTTATCAAAAACTATAGGATAATCTTCATTCATTACTTTTCGGTATTCTTTGGTGAAAGTGCTATAAAGTTGTATGGCTTTGTCTGATCTGTTTTGTCGGCGATAAGTACATATGGCATAAGTCATGGCTATATCAGATAGAGGGTCGATGGCAAACAATATGTTGCAGATGTGTATTGTGATGGAATCTCTTCCGTTTTTATAGAATGTATGTATTTGTTCAGATAATAAAGAAATCGTAAATGATTCTACTTGTTGCTTGGAATAATCAAATAAATTATCTTCGATAGTACTCAAAAGTTTTCCTTTTGCAAGGATATTATGCAATTCTGTAGTTTCACTTTCCGATTGAGGGCTGCATTTCATTCTGTTTGTTAAAGAGAAGAAACGTTGGTAGTCACAGTTGCATTCATCTGTGAGTGTTAATTTGAAATAACCTTTTTGATGGGTAAGTTCGATACCTTCCAACTCTTGCAAAGTTTTGCGGAGATGGTTCATGGTTACATTTTTCAGATTCTTTATTTTGTCATCAGGTTTGTCGGGCCAGAATAGACTATTCATGTCGGAAGATAGAACCCCTTCTTTGACTATACTATGTATCAATATATAGAGAAATATGTTTCTTATTTTGGGACTGAACATATAAGTTATGTCTCGTCCGTTTTTGTCTATTGCGGTGAAGGTTCCAAAAAGAGAGAGGCTATTTTTCCTACTGATTGCCGTTGAGTCCGGCAAGAACTTCTCTTCTTGAGGTGTTGTGCCTTCCAATGCCGTACCATCCGGTTTTTCAACTATATTTGATGTATGTGGAGAAATGGATTTGGGAGAAAGCTGTTTTTTGCGCTTTATGATGTATGCGCTTCCGGATACAATAATGAGTAGTATGGCAATGATGGCATAAACCTGTGAGGATGTTTTTTGGGGCGTATCATTCTGTTCATAGTATTTTACTTTTTCCAATGAGACCGGTGGATTGGATAGTGAATAGATACGCGTGGTGGACTGCCCATATTTTTCGAATTCTTGGGTGACACAATAAAATTCATCAAGTTCTGGATTGAAATAAAGATTAGCATTGGTCGCTATCTCTTCAGAGGTCATGGGGATACTGTTTCCCAAAGTCTCATAGCTTCCGTCTGCAATGGAAAAACGATATAATTGCAGGAGTGTTTGTGGCTTATATTCAGGATAAGCCAATAAGTATAGATATTTTCCATCTTTTGACAGTATCATGTCTCTTGTTGGAATTCGTTTGATTTTTGGTGCTTCATGTTCCCATAATTTTTTAATTCGCTTGTTTTCAAGATCCAACTGATAACAGTCATAATAATATTGGATACCCACATTCTGATCACCTGTTTCATTGCCTTTGCCTCCATAAATATAAGCATATTTATTGTCTGGTGTCATAACTGTAGCGGCAAAGAAGCGTGGAGATATAGAGTCACCTGAAAAGTGGAGAGTATCCCAATGGTTTTGGGCAATGTCATAGGTTATAAAATCGTTGTAATATCGACGGTTTCCATAGCCTCCAAAAAAAAGGAACTGATGTTTTTGAGGAATGTGGAGTCCACAGTGATGGTGTAATTGTAGAGAAATGGAATCTTTGTTGATTATTTCCCATCCTGTAGTTTCCGGATTTATTTTTGCAATAAAAGTTTCCTTCCAATTCATTTCGTAAGCATAGATGATGCCTTGTGACTCATCTATAAAATTCATGCCTAAACGGATTGGAAATTTATTGTTTTCCGGATTGTAGGGATGCTGTTCCAATGTTTGCTTGTATAGACCGTAGCTTATGATGGAATCGTGGTTGTAGATATAAAAGTTCTGTCTTTTTGGGGTAAATGCAAACCCGGACGGGGTTAGGGAGTAATATTGTGATAATAGTTTCCAATAGTAAGAATGGTTGATGAGCCAAACGGGGTTTGTTATCTGCCCTACGACCTCTCCTTTACTGTCGTGTACTTCTTCACCTTGACTTTCATTTAGGGGAAAGTTCCATACCTCTTTTCCGTTATCTATAGTTAGATTCCGAATGGAGAAGGAAGCTGTTTCCAAGATATGGTTACACATGCCAAAAAAGGGTTGTGGAGTAAAATCTTTACCTTTTAATCCGATATTCTTTAGTGTGGCTTTTTTACCTCCTATGTTGATTTCAGCACGGTTGTCAGCAATATCCATATCCAGTGAGATGGGCATCCATCTTCTGTGTAATTTGCTGCTATCATATTCTGTCTTGTAATAGATTTGTTTTCCGTCTTGTGCAAACATGAAGCTTCCTTTGGAGCCTTCATATACGTATGTCAGGTTGAATGCCCCTTCTCCATCAGCATTTTTTAAGTAGAAAATATATCCGGGGCTTTCAATATTATATAGGGCACATTCAAAGGAAATACTAAATTTTCCGGTTGGAGCTGGTATATTCTTTTTAGTGAAGACTTGAAAAGAGGAACGTTCGGAAATTCGTCTTTCATTACCATAGAATTGTAATCCTTGTGAGTATCCTTTGCTGGCGATACTTGATAACAAAAAAAATAGAATATAAAAAAGGTGTTTTTTCATGTTTATAGAGTATAATTTCTTTGATACAAAGTACAAGGTACAAAAATACAAAAAACGCCGGAATAAACGAATATTATTCCAGCGCTTCATAAATGGAGTGAATTCTGTTTTAAGTGTTTTCGGATATTTTTCCTCTATTTCTTTTTCGGTGTCCTTCTTGCCCAACCCTCTTCGCTGAAATCGGGTTCTGCATCTTTAGGGCCGTTATTGTTGCCTTGGAAGAATTGTCTCCAGTCATCTTTCTTGCCTCGGGCTTGGGTATATCCACGTTCTTCGCGGCTGGATTTACTCTTTTTCTTGTCGGCAGAGGCAGTTTCGGACTTTTTGTTGCGCTTACTGTTGGCTTCGCCGGTCTTTTCATCTTTGTAACCGCGCTTCTTGCCGCCGAATTCCTTTCTACCGTAGTTGCCTCCTTCTTCTCTGCGGCTGCCTCTTGAGGTTTCCTTGCTTTCTTCTCCGGCAACCTCGACAGCTATCTTGCGTCCGTTCCAATTGGCACGGTTCAAGGATTTCATCACGTTCTGGGCTTCTTTTTCTTCCACCTCAAAGAAGGAAAATTTCGGCATCAGGTCGATACGTCCAAGTTCGACACGCCCGCGGGTATTTTTGTTCAGCAAGCCGATAAGTTCATTGGGGAAAAAGTTGTCCATCTTGCCCAAGTTGATGAAAAGGCGGGTATAGCCCGGCTGTGCCTGGCGGCCACCGTCTCTCCGTTCTCTCCGTACTCCATCTTTTCCGCTACGTTCGCTGCCGTTGGCTATCTCTATTTCTTCACGGTCACGGTAGTATTCCAGGAAACGGTTGAATTCATGGGAAACCATACGTTTGATAAGATCCTCTTTACTCAGCCAGTCCAGTTTACGATAGATGTCGGGCATGAAGTCACCGATTTCGTCTTCGTTGACTTTTACCTTTTCAAGTTCGTCTATCACCTTCAGCAATTGCTTTTCGCAGATTTGTTTGCCGGTAGGCATCTCTCCGGCAATGAATTTCTTGCCGATGATACGCTCTATTTCACGCAGTTTTCCTTTCTCGCGTAAGTTGATGATGGCAATGGAAGTTCCTGTCTTTCCGGCACGTCCGGTACGTCCGCTGCGGTGGGTATAACTTTCCGTATCGTCGGGCAAACCGTAATTAATGACATGAGTAAGGTCGTCCACGTCCAGTCCGCGTGCAGCGACGTCTGTGGCAACCAGCAGTTGCAGGTTGCGGATACGGAACTTCTGCATCACGGCGTCGCGTTGCGCCTGGCTTAACTCACCATGCAAGGAGTCGGCATTGTAACCTTCCTGCATCAGTTTGTCGGCAATTTCCTGTGTCTCCTTACGGGTACGGCAGAAGATGATGCCGTATATTTGCGGATTATAATCCACAATACGTTTCAAGGCAGCGTATTTATCTTTGGCATGTACACAGAAGACCACATGCTTTACATTGCTGGTACTTTCATTCTTGCGTCCGATGGTAATTTCTTTGGCGTCACGTAAGTATTTCTTGGAGATACGTGCGATTTCCGGACTCATGGTGGCAGAGAACAGCAGTGTGTTACGCTCTTGCGGCACATCGGCAAGAATGGCATTGATGCTGTCTGTGAATCCCATGTTCAGCATTTCGTCCGCTTCATCCATTACTACGTTCTGGATGGTAGAGAGGGAGACGGTCTTGCGTTCCATCAAGTCGAGCAGGCGTCCCGGAGTGGCTACAATGATATGTACGCCTCGTTTCAGGGCACGTATCTGGCTCTCTATGGACGAACCGCCATATACGGGCAACACCCGCAAACCGTCGATGTATTTGGAATAATCGTTTAAGTCGCCCGCTATCTGCAGGCAAAGTTCGCGCGTGGGGCAGAGAATAAGAGATTGGGGAATTCTGTTGTTGACGTTAATCTTCTGTATGAGCGGCAGACCGAACGCTGCGGTCTTTCCTGTTCCTGTTTGTGCCAGTGCTACTACATCATTATTTTCTCCTAAGAGGTAAGGTATTACTTCCTCTTGTACCGGCATGGGCTGCTCGTAACCCATTTCTTCAATGGCACGGCGTATCTCCGCCGACACACCGAGCTCTTCAAATGTCTTCATTAAATCTTCTGTATATCTTTATATTTCGGGCACAAAGATAGTGATAAACAATGGATAATTGATAATGAATCGTTGATAATTATGCTGTTACCCCTTAAATAATCCGTTGTCAATGATTAATTATTCGTCAGAAGAATGCTTTGCAGCTTTTTTATCTCTTCTTTGTCCAGTCCGATACCTTTCTGCAGATAGGTGGCTATATCTCCATATTCCCGTTCGGCTTCTTCCTTGGCGGCATTCAGAAAATCTTCTCTGGCGGAGAACAAGGTGGTAATGGCTTCCTGTGAGCGTGCCGGAAGCTGATAGGCATATTTTGAAGCAGCCGGAATGTTGAAATAGTCATTGCTGAGTCGGTAATCTTCCATGATGATGTCCTCGTTTACGCCGAGGGCGGCGAGTACCAACGCCGAGACGACACCTGTACGCCCTTTGCCCGAAGAACAGTGGACAACGACGGGATAATTGTTCTTATCCAGCAGGATATCGAAAATCCGGCGGTATTCCTTGGTATAATTGCCGATGAGATCACGATTCATTTGTTCTACCATTCGATAGACGGTGTCGCTTTTAATTTTCTGCTCCTGGATACCTTTCAGAATATCTTCCATATCTCCTGTTGCAATGGGGATGTGGATCACTTTAAATTCTTTTTGCAGAGGATCCTGCCTTTGGGACTCAGAACCGGCACGCAGGTCTATAATCGTCTTTATGCCGATATTCTTGAGTTCCCTGCGTGAGCAGTATGCCAGGCTGTCTATTTCGGCCGAACGGTAGAGCATGCCCCAACGTACCTCCTTGCGGGTGGTATAGGACGGATAGCCTCCCAGGTCACGGAAGTTCTGGATACCTGGAATATTGATGTTGCGTGTGGCAATCTTTATCCGGTACTTGTCACCGAAAACAAGACTATAGTAGTACCGTTGGGTGGGATCGGTAGTGATGACAGTCATCTTCAGGTCGGAGATATCGGCCATTGCGACAGGAACGTCTTCCGGAATACGATCAGGATCGGTAGAAGCATATACCTTTACACTTCCCTTGATGGGGGGAGTCATTTCCCATTTGACAATACAATTTCCTACATTGTTTTCTTCACAGACAACGGAAATGCGGGGAGCAGTGCCGCCGCAGGAAGGAAGCAATACCACCAAGGCCAGTAAGTTCAGCAGATTCTTGTACATAGTATGTAAACTCTCTATAGTCGTCAATCACAAATATATGATTTTTCACGACAGAGAATACTTGCAATGCAAAGGTTTTATATTTCTTTTTCTAACATTAATTTTTCTGCAAACTCTTTTGATACTGAATTACTGAAGCTTTTGCATACTTCTGCCGCAAAGTCCATACCACACCGGATAATTTTATCCCACGTACTTTCGTCTATCTGGTTCAAGTCTTCATACCGGACATCGTATTTCAACAGGCCGTAGATAATACCGGCATTGAAATTATCACCTGCGCCGATGGTGCTGACTGCTTCCAACGGGGGGATAGGATATTCTTTGGAAATGCTCTGAGTGCGCAACGAAATCTGCTCTGCGCCTGCCGTACAAAGAAAATTAGGACAATAGAACTTGATTTTATCCTTATATATCTTGTCGGCCTCACGCAGGTTGTACATATAAAAGAAATCTTCCTGCGAGCCGCGTACGATATTGGCATATTCCAGGTTCTCGATGATGGTAGGAGCCAGTTTGATAGCTTCTTCCTTGTGTGAGGAACGGAAGTTGGGATCGTAATAAACGATAGCTTTTTTTTCACGAGCCTGGTCGAGCAATTCCAGAACTTTGTCACGCAATACCGGATTCAGTGCGTAGTAGGAGCCGATAACGACAATGTCATCTTCTTCCAGTTTTGGATAGACTACGTCCAGGCGCTGTTTGGGATAGTTTTTATAAAAGATGTATTCCGCATCGCTTTGGTTGTTCAGAAAAGCCAGCGACACGGGAGATTTTCCGTCGGGGAATACATTGACATGGTCGGTAGGTATATGGTTGTCCCGCATGAATTGCAGGATGATATTACCTACATGGTCATTGCCCGTTTCGCTGATAAAGCTGATGGGAATGCCCGCCCGTCCTAAAGAGACGATACCGTTGAATACAGAACCGCCGGGAACTGCTGCCGTGGGTTGGTCACCGCGGAAGATAATGTCCAATATGGTCTCTCCGATGCCGATTACTTTACGCATAATGATCGTGATTTTTCTCCGAGATAACCGCCGTGATGGCGTTTTGAATAGTCTTCAATTGTAAATCCGGTTTCTTTCATGGTCTGTACTACCAGTATGTCGCCGATTACGGTCATTGCGGTAGTCGAGGTGGTAGGAGTCATGCCCAAGGTACAGACTTCGTCCGGGTGTCCGGTGCTGAGGCATACGTTGGATTCGTGCGCCAGTGGACTGTCCGGGTTTCCGGTAATCACAATGAACTTCAGATCCGGGTTCAGGTTATGTGCCAGACGTGTCAGTTCCACGATTTCACGAGTTTTGCCTGAATTGGAAATAAGCAACAACAAGTCGTTTTCCTGAAGGATGCCGAGGTCGCCGTGCTGTGCTTCACTGGGGTGCAGAAAAACGGAAGGAATTCCTGTCGAACAGAAGGTGGTAGCAATGTTCATTGCTATTTGTCCTGCTTTACCCATGCCGGAAGTCACTAACTTTCCTCTTTTGCGGTGCACTTGCTCTACGATCAGTTCTACTGCTTTTTCGTAAGCGTCCGTTACGGGGATGTTCAGTACGGCTTGTGCTTCTTTTTGCAAAAGCTCTTGAATGGATGCAATCATTATGCTTGAATTTTGTTAGTAGTTAGGTTATAGCCTACAAATATCCGTAATTTTCCATAAATGGCAATAAGTTTTATTGTATTTTTGCAGCCTCAAATTGTTTGGAACGTCAGAATGAAGAAGTTAAAAGAGGAAACGTTATTGGCTTTCAACCAATATACCCTGCCCAATGGATTGCGCATCATCCATGAACCGTCACTTTCCAAAGTGGCTTATTGTGGATTTGCCGTAGATGCCGGTACCCGTGATGAACTTGAAAATGAACAGGGTATGGCGCACTTTGTGGAACACCTTATCTTTAAGGGTACTAAAAAGCGCAAGGCGTGGCATATCTTGAACCGGATGGAAAATGTGGGCGGTGACCTCAATGCTTATACCAATAAGGAAGAGACGGTCATCTATTCCGCTTTTCTGACCGAACATTTTGGCCGCGCCTTTGAACTGTTGACGGATATTGTATTCCATTCCACTTTTCCGCAGCGGGAGATTGAGAAAGAGACGGAAGTCATAATAGATGAAATACAGTCTTATGAGGACAACCCTTCCGAACTTATTTTCGATGATTTCGAGGATTTGATATTTCGGGGGCATCCCTTGGGACGGAATATTCTCGGTAATCCGGAACAGCTGAAAGCTTTCCGCAGCGAAGATGCGGTTTCGTTCACTTCCCGTTTCTACCATCCTGGGAATATGGTCTTTTTCGTATTGGGTAACCTGGACTTCAGGCAGGTGGTGCGTTGGGCAGAGAAGTTATTGCTTGATATTCCTCCGGTTCCGGTGGACAACCGCCGCTTGTCTCCTCCTCTCTATGTACCGGAACACCTTGTGGTGCATAAAGATACCCACCAGGCACATGTGATGATCGGTAGCCGGGGATATAATGCCTATGATGACAAGCGGACGGCACTTTATCTGCTGAATAATATCTTAGGTGGTCCCGGTATGAACAGTCGCTTGAACGTATCTCTCCGAGAACGTCGCGGATTGGTCTATAATGTGGAATCCAACCTTACCTCCTATACTGATACGGGTACATTTTGTATTTACTTCGGATGTGATCCTGAAGATATGGATTACTGTATGCGCTTGGTATATAAAGAACTGAAGCGTTTGCGTGATGTCAAGATGACTGCATCACAACTTGCTGCTGCCCGGAAACAGCTGGTCGGGCAAATCGGGGTGGCTTCGGACAATAACGAGAACAATGCCTTAGGTATGGGAAAAACTTTCCTTCATTATCACAAATATGAAACTTCCGAAGCGGTGTTCCGCAGAATAGAGCAACTCACTCCGGAAGTTCTTTTGGAAGTGGCTAACGAGATGTTTGCCGAGAATTATCTTTCCACCTTGATCTATCGGTAAGTGGAATATAATCCGAAAGGTAAGGCCCTTCCGAATCTTTGTTTTGAGGAGGAGTTCCTATTTGAACACTTGAGTCACCGGACGTCCTATCCATACTTGGGGCTGTTGCAGCCCGAAGATGTGGGCAATGGTGGAAGCTACGTCATATTGCATCATGCTTTCGTGGAATTCCAGACCTTTCTTCACATTTTTGCCGGAGATGATGAAAGGAGTCTGCATTTCCTGCATGGTCTTGCCTCCATGTCCCTTGTTAATGCCTCCGTGGTCGGCAGTGACGATGAATATGGTTTCCTTCAGCATGCCTGCATCTTCAACGGCTTGGATGATACGTCCTACATAGGTATCCAGTTCCTTCAGTTTGGCATAATACCCAGGTGTGTCATGCCCTGCCTGATGTCCCACATGATCCGGATTGTCGAAACAGACGGCAAGCAGTACCGGCTGTTTTTCCTTAATATATTTTTCGGCCATGTTGCATAGGGCTTCAGGGTATTTATTGTAGTCCGGCGCTTGTGCATGATGGCTTAACGCCAATGTATCGACAAGATATTTAATTCCGCTCCATTCATACAGGCAGCCTATTTCTGCTTCCGGCCGAGCGTCACGCAGCACTTGGAAGATGGTAGGGAATATGCCGTGTTCGTTTAATACGCGTGAGGGTAATTCGGGAGTCTTGGATCCCCATTCTGTATATCCGTGCAGTTCGGGTCCGGCTCCCATGAACATAGATGCCCAGTTGATGGCACTGGAGGATGGCAGTGCGGAGCGTTTTTCAAGCGTGTAGGAACCGTCTGCCATTAATTGTTTGATATGGGGGATGTCTGCTTTCGGGACACTATAGGCTCCCCAACCATCCAGACCGATTAAAACGACGTGTTTTGCTTTGCTTTTTGCTTGGCAATGAGTGGATACAAGACATACTGCGATAAGAGATACAAGCAGTGTAATGGTTACTTTTTTCATAATTTACTTTTTTAGTTTGCCAAAGGTACGTTTTTATTTCATTTTATTTGCATTCTGAAAAAAGTTGTTCAGAACTTTTTTCAACGTTATCCAACCGTTTCATACTGAATTCACAGCCGCAATATTGTTGGTTGTAGAAGTCATATTCTTTAAGAAGCTGGTTTCTTCGGTCTTGAAGTCCGCCTTTGCGCCAGTTCTGTTCCCAGAATATGGTATCGGGATAGAGAGTTGCGGCATGTCTGCCGGCTTCATTGATTTGTTCCAGGCTTTTCCAACGGGAGGAGGCAAGTGTGGTTGTGAATACGGAGAAACCATGTCCGGACGCATAGCGGGCGGTTTCTGTCAACCGGAGGGTAAAGCACTTCAGGCAGCGGCCGCCACGTTCCGGCTCATTTTCCAGGCCGCACATGGTATTGCGCCAATGTTCATAATTGTAGTCGGCATCTACAAAATCTAGTCCCAGATTCTGGACATAACGGATGGCCTCGGCTTTCCGGATTTCATATTCTTTTTGAGGATATATGTTAGGATTGCAATAGAATACAGTTGGGCGGATGCCGTTTGCCAGCATACATTCAATGATGGCGGAAGAACAGGGTGCACAGCAGGAGTGCAGGAGGACTTTGTTGTCACCGTTGGGTGTCTTTATCTGTAGCATATTCCTTTTATATTGAGGCCTCAAAAATACAAAAAAATCGGGTTGGTCCACAAAGTTGGCACTACTTTGATCCGGTTATACTTTCAGCTTGATTTTTCCTTTCGCTAGCAGGCCGGCCAGCCAGACAACGATGAGCGAGAACACCAATGACTTGAGCAGTCCCGGTACACCGCTTCCCAATACTTCCGGATAATGCAGGTGCAGCAGTTGCTGGACGGGATACCACACGTAGGGAATGGTGTAGCAGGTCAGTGTCGCTGTACCGGCAGGCTTGATAATGTCGAACCAACCGTTTTTTCCCTTTACGTCCGTCAGCCAATAGAAGAAACCGAATAGCGGGAAGAATGTTGCAAGGCAATAGAACAGCCAGGTAGGGGTGGCTTGTATTTTTGAGATAATCCAGTACGGATGTGAAACAAGGGCAAGTATGAGCATGCTTGCACCCATTACGCAAAGCATACCGATGAACCGTCCGGGACGTCCCTTGTCGGCATACCGTTGCATCAACAGGGAGGTCAGTACACCGGACATGCCGAAGGCGTGCAAAGTCCAGTCACTGGGAATAAACGGCAATAGGATGATGCGGCTGCCATATTCTCCTGGAATCAGTTGGGAATGGCTGAGCACGGCAAGCAGTACCACGGCAAACCAGGCAATGGCATTGCTGCGCAGGTTCTCACGGGTAAACAGATAGATACCTGCGCATACGGCATACGTCCAGCCTATCAGTCCAAGAATACCCCACCAGCCTATGTGGAACGGTTTGCCGTTCATGTCTTTATAAAGGACGAGAAAAGCGAGCAATAATATACCCGCTACTTTCATTGCGGTGAAAAGGTGTTTTTTACTTCCTTCGGCTTTCGGATAGACTCCCCATACCAAGAAGAAACCGATGACCATCAGGATGGAGAACCAGGAGTGTGACAGCCCGCCTTCTATGCCACCGCTGTTCAGCGAGAAAAGTCCCATGGCAAGGAGGGCGATGGTGCGCCAGAAGATATGTGAAATCACTTGAAGCGTGGTGTTTCCCTTTTTGTAGCGGTTCTGTATGGCGAGGGATACGGACATGCCCATACAGAAAAGGAATGCAGGGAAAATAGTATCGGAGAATCCCAGCATGTCTTCGTCTATCTTGGCGTGCATCAGCCAGTGGGGAACATTTTTCAGACCGGGGATGTCATTGACGAAGAGCATGAGGAACATGGTGAGTGCACGGAATACATCAACCGCAGCCACTCGTTGTGGTGTTAAGTTTTTCATAAATGTGATTATTTTTTGGGGGTTGAAATCGCAAATATAGGAAACTATTTTTTCTGATGCTACAGCTTTGCGGTATTTCTTAGTATATTTGTTGCCATGAAAGGGAAGCTGCTGTTGTTTTTTCTTTTTTGGGGCATAATTGTGCAGAATGTGGTGGCTTCTGCCGATACGTTGCCGGTTGTTGCATTGATGGGTACTCTGGATGAGGCGGTCAGTGCGCACGAACATTATGTGGCTATGCGTGAGTCCCGTATTGCCCGGTTGAAACGGCAACTGGCGGATACGGACACGGCAAGTACCGCTTTTTTTCGATGGAATGGGGAAATATATAAGGAATACAAGGCGTATATCTGTGATTCAGCCATCTATTATCTGAATGTAAATTTGGCTTGGGCGGAACGTTACGGACAGAAAGACGCCGTTCATGAAACCCGCTTGGAGCTTGCCTATCTCATGGCTTCTGCAGGGATGTACGAAGAAGCTGCCGAGTTGTTGGGACAAATAGATAAAAGTACGCTGCCGGTGCGTCTCTTGCCGGAGTATTACAACTGCTGCCATAAACTTTATGTTGAATTGAGTCTTTATACTTTGGATGATACTTTCAGGAAGCATTACCGGGAGCAGGCGGTTTGTTACGATGATTCGCTGATGGGAGTCCTTTCTATTACCTCGCCTCTTTACCTGGAACGGAAAGAGGCAAGGGAAGCGGAGGCCGGTAATATGGATGAAGCGTTAAGCATAAACGATTTACGCCTGGCAAATGTGGATCTCGATACACCCGGATATGCTTTGGTGACCTACCACCGTTCCCTGCTGTATCGCCAGATGCAGAACAAGGAAGAGGAAAAACGTTATCTGGCATTGTCCGCGCTGGCCGATATTCGCCTTTGTATCACAGACCATGCTTCGCTTTGGACGTTAGCCGAACTGCTTTATGAAGAAGGGGATATAGAACGTGCCTATCGCTATATCCGTTTTTCGTGGAATGAGACCAACCGCTATAATGCCCGTAGCCGCAGTTTGCAGACTGCAGGCATTCTTTCGCTGATAGACCTTACTTACCAGGCTATGCGTGAGAAGCAGAATGACCGGTTACGGCTATATATCTGGCTGATCAGTACCTTGACCTTGCTGTTGATTGCTGCCATGGCCTTTATTTACCGGCAGATGAAGCGTCTTTCCCTTGCCCGTAATCATCTGGAACAGGCAAACGGGCAGTTGCGTATATCCAATCATATCAAGGAAGAATACATAGGCCGTTTTATGAACTTGTGTTCTGTTTATATCAACCGCTTAGACGCATATCGTCGCATGGTAAACAAGAAGATATCTGCGGGGCAGACTGAAGAGTTGCTGAAAATGGTACGTTCGCGCGAAGTACTCGATACCGGACTGAAGGAGTTATACGCTAATTTTGATACTGCTTTTCTGCATCTTTTTCCCGATTTTGTCGAAAGATTCAATGAACTGTTGAAGCCCGAAGAACGAATTGTGCTTCGCAAGGGTGAGTTGCTAAATACCGAGCTGCGGATTTTTGCCTTGATTCGGTTGGGTATTGAAGACAGCTCGCAGATTGCGGAATTCCTCCGTTACTCGGTCAATACAATCTATAACTACCGGGCCAAGGTAAAAAATAAGGCTTGTATTTCAAGGGAGGACTTTGAGACACACCTTATGCAGATACGCTGACGATACGTCAAATAGAGATTTTATATCCACTTTTTATCTTTCGTTATTATTAGTAATATGCTTGTTTATTAGTTGTTTATAGATATTTTATAATTCACATTCTCCACCTATTGCAGATTCGTTGGTACGGGGTAACTTTATCTTTCCTAACTTTGGAAAAGTTTAAGTAACCTTTAAAAGCGATACCATGAAATTGAAATTAACTTTTTTGCTTGGATGCTGTGTATCTGTCGCGGCTATGGCCTGTGCCAATGGTTCTTCTCCGGCGGTGGATACTCCTCCCGAACCCGTTATCTCTCAAGACGGTGTAACTGCGTATATTTCTACTGCCGACCGTACGCAGGTGTTCAGTAAAACTACTTTAAAGTTTTCCGGCAAGCCGAAGTTTGCTCCTGTCATTACTTTGAATCCGGCTGTACGTTATCAGTCTATGGATGGTTTTGGCGCTGCCGTTACAGGTTCCACCTGTTATAATCTGATGAAGATGGCCCCCGCAGACCGTACTGGTTTCCTAACTGGGACTTTTTCTGAAAAGGACGGACTGGGCTTCAGTTATATACGTATTTCAATAGGATGTTCCGACTTCTCGTTGAGCGAATATACGTGTTGTGACAAGCCGGGTATTGAGAATTTCGCCTTGCAAAGTGAGGAGAAGGAGTATGTGATACCTATTTTGAAAGAGATTTTGGCAATCAATCCTGCTATCAAAATATTGGGATCTCCATGGACTTGCCCCAAATGGATGAAGGTGAATAATCTGGAAGAAAAGAAACCTTTTGACTCCTGGACAAGCGGTCAGTTGAATCCGGACTGCTATGCGGACTATGCGACTTATTTTGTGAAGTGGGTACAGGCCTTTGAGAAAGAAGGTATCCGGATTTATTCGGTTACTCCTCAAAATGAACCGTTGAACAGGGGTAATTCCGCTTCTTTGTTTATGGGCTGGAAGGAAGAGCTGGCTTTCGTGAAAGAAGCTCTCGGTCCGGCTTTCAAAGCTGCCGGTCTGGATACGAAGATTTATGCTTTTGACCACAATTACAATTATGATAACATGGCAGACCAGGATGATTATCCTGTCAGAATGTATGATGATGAAGTGGCCGCTTCTTTTTTGACCGGTGCAGCTTATCATAATTACGGCGGCAATCGGGAGGAACTGAATGATATCCGGCGTCAACGCCCCGATAAGGAGCTGATCTTCACCGAAACTTCCATCGGTATGTGGAATGATGGGCGTAATTTGAAGAAGCGTCTGATGGACGATATGCGTGAAGTGGGCCTCGGTACTGTGAACAATTGGTGCAAAGGTGTTATCGTATGGAACCTGATGTTGGATTCGGAACGTGGCCCTAACCGTGAAGGAGGTTGTCAGACTTGCTATGGCGCAGTAGATATTGACCGTTCAGATTATAAAACCATCACTTACAACTCACACTACTACATTATCGGGCATTTGTCATCGGTTGTAAAGCCGGGAGCGTTCCGTATTGCAAGCAAGGCCGATACCACCGATGGCCTGATGTGCTCGGCTTTCGAAAATCCCGATGGAACGGTGGCTTTTGTGCTGTTGAACCAGAATGAAGACATTGCGCGCATAAGCCTGACGGTGGACGGAAAGAATTATATAAACTGTGCGGTACCTGGCAAATCTGTTGCCTCTTACCGTTGGAAAAAATAACACTAACAACCAAAATTACCATGAAAAATTTATTAGCGACAACTATTTCCGTAGCCCTACTGTCATTGGGCGTGATGGGATGTAGCGAGAAGAAAGCAGAGGAACAAGTGACGTCCGCTGCCTTTGTAACCATTCAAGGACCGGACTTGATAAAACCGGACGGCTCGAAGCTTTTCATTATGGGAACCAACTTGGGCAACTGGCTGAATCCGGAAGGTTATATGTTCAAGTTCAACAAGACCAATTCGGGACGTTTCATCAACGAGATGTTCTGCCAGCTGGTGGGACCGGACTTTACTGCCGAATTTTGGAAAGCATTCAAGGATAATTACGTGACCCGTGAGGATATCCGTTTCATCAAGAGTACGGGAGCCAATACCATTCGCCTTCCTTTCCATTACAAATTGTTTACAGACGAGGACTATATGGGGCTGACGGTCAATCAAGACGGATTTGCCCGTGTGGATAGCCTTGTAAACTGGTGCCGTGAATCCGACTTGTATCTCATCCTCGATATGCACGATGCTCCCGGCGGTCAGACGGGTGACAATATTGATGACAGTTATGGCTATCCGTGGCTGTTTGACAGTGAAGCCAGCCAGCAGTTGTACTGCGACATCTGGCGCAAAATAGCGGACCGTTACAAAAATGAGCCGGTAATCCTTGGCTATGAGTTGTTCAACGAGCCCATCGCTCCTTATTTTGAGAATATGGAAGAACTCAACGGAAAGTTGGAAGACGTGTATAAGAAGGGGGTAGCTGCCATCCGCGAGGTGGATAAGAACCATATTGTTCTTTTGGGCGGCTCGCAGTGGAACGGTAACTTCAAGCCATTCAATGACTCTAAGTTTGATGACAAGATCATGTACACCTGCCACCGTTATGGGGGTGAACCTACTCCGGCGGCCATTCAGAACTTTATCAACTTCCGCGACAGTGTGAACCTGCCGATGTATATGGGCGAAATCGGCCACAACACGAATGAATGGCAGGCTGCTTTCTGCCAGACTATGCGTGACAATAACATCGGCTATACCTTCTGGCCGTATAAGAAAATGGATGGTTCTTCGTTCGTAGGAATCACTCCGCCGGAAAACTGGGCGAATATTGTATATTTCTCCGAAGCACCGCGTGCCACGTACAAAGAAATCCGTGAGGCACGTCCCGAGCAGGCCATGGCTCGCAAGGCGATGATGGACTTCATCGAGGCATGCAAACTGAAGAATTGTGTGGTTCAAGAGGGGTATATCCAGTCATTGGGGATGAAGTAGCAAGCGCTGCGCCGGCGCAGCAGTCCGTATAAATTCCCGGAAAATGAAACTCCGGGAATTGGTATGGAAGAGGTAGGGATTGAACGGTACACACCGTAGGATTAAGTGCCTAAAAACACAGTATGCTATGGGTACTCACCCTACGACTGTAAGGACTTCACTCCCTATGTGTGCAGGGGTAAGTCCTGTTCCCTTGTATGCCGGAAATTATTGATGGCATGAACTGATTTTGATGGCTAACATAATAATTTAATTATATGACAATGAAAAAAGCATTATTGGGTTTGGCTCTGGCTGCTGCCGCACTGCCTCTTTCGGCCCAGCAGAAGCCCGTCTATCTGGACGCAAGCAAACCTATTGAAGAAAGAGTGGAAGACGCCTTGAGCCGTCTGACCCTGGAAGAGAAAGTGAAGCTGACCCATGCGCAAAGCAAGTTCAGCAGTGCAGGTGTGCCCCGTCTGGGCATTCCCGATGTATGGACGGACGATGGTCCCCACGGCATACGTCCCGATGTGCTGTGGGACGAGTGGGAACAGGCCGGATGCACTAACGACTCCTGCGTGGCTTTCCCCGCCCTGACCTGCCTGGCAGCAACGTGGAACCCCGAAATGTCCCTCCTTTACGGACAGAGCATCGGTGAAGAGGCACGCTACCGCAACAAGTCGGTCTTGCTGGGTCCTGGTGTCAATATTTACCGTACACCGCTTAACGGACGCAACTTTGAGTATATGGGCGAAGACCCTTACCTGGCCGGAAAGATGGTGGTGCCCTATATCCGGGGCGTACAGCAGAATGGCGTTGCCGCTTGCGTGAAACACTTCGCCTTGAACAACCACGAAGTAAACCGCCACAACACCAACGTGATTGTAGATGACCGTGCCCTTTATGAAATCTATCTGCCTGCTTTCAAGATGGCTGTGCAGGAAGGCGGAGCATGGAGCATCATGGGTGCTTACAACCTTTACAAAGGCCAACATCTTTGTCACAACCAATACACATTAAACGATATATTGAAAGGCGAATGGGGCTTCGATGGCGTAGTCGTTTCCGACTGGGGAGGTACGCATGATACCCGACAGGCCATTGCCAACGGGCTGGATATGGAATTCGGCAGTTGGACTAACGGGCTTTCAAACGGTGCCAGTAATGCATACGACAATTATTATCTGGCAAATCCTTATTTGAAACTTATCCGCGAGGGTAAAGTAGGTACCAAGGAACTGGACGACAAGGTACGTCGTATCCTGCGCCTTATCTTCCGTACGGTGATGAATCCCGACCGTCCGTGGGGAAGCATGCTTTCTCCGGAGCATTACGAGGCTGCCCGCCGCATCGGTGAAGAAGGAATCGTATTGTTGCAGAACAAGGGCAATGTGCTTCCGATAGACTTGGACCGGGCTAAAAAGATTGTTGTTGTGGGTGAGAATGCCGTCAAGATGATGACTGTAGGCGGTGGCAGTTCTTCCCTGAAGGTGCAACGCGAACTCTCTCCGCTGGACGGCATCAGACAGCGTGTGGCAGGCAAGGCCAAGGTGGTCTATGCCCGTGGCTACGTGGGCGATGCAAGCGGTGAATACAACGGTGTGGTGACGGGACAGAATCTGAAGGACGACCGCACTCCCGAGGAGTTGATAGCCGAAGCTGTGAAAGAAGCCCAGGATGCCGACTATGTAATCTTCATCGGTGGCTTGAACAAGAGCAACGGCCAGGATTGCGAGGATTCCGACCGTGAAGGTCTGGGTTTGTCCTACGGTCAGGATACCGTTATCTCTGCACTGGCAAAGGCGAACAAGAATTTGATTGTTGTCAACATCTCCGGCAACGCTATCGCCATGCCTTGGGTGAACGAAGTGCCTGCTATCGTACAGGACTGGTATCTGGGTTCTGAAGCCGGTAGCGCCCTTGCCGCCATTCTCATGGGTGATGTGAATCCCAGCGGTAAACTTCCGTTTACTTTCCCTGTGAAGTTGGAGGATTGCCCGGCTCACAGTCTGGGTGAATATACCGGCAAGCGGAGCAAGGACATCATCGACATCAAATACAATGAAAGTATCTTTGTAGGCTACCGTTGGGCCGACAAGCAGAAGAAGGTGAAACCGTTGTTCCCCTTCGGACACGGTTTGAGCTATACCACTTTTGAATATGGCAAGCCGACGGCCGACAGCAAGACGATGCAGGCTGACGGTACTCTGACTGTAAAGGTGACGGTCAAGAATGTGGGAAGCCGTGAGGGACAGGAAGTCGTCCAGATGTATATCAGCGACAAGAAATCTTCTCTGCCACGTCCTGTTAAGGAATTGAAGGGTTTCCGGAAGATAAAATTGGCTCCGGGCGAGTCAAAGGAAGTAGTCTTTACTATTGACAAGGAAGCTTTGAGCTTTTTTGATGACGCACAACATGCATGGGTGGCCGAACCGGGTAAGTTTGAAGCCATCATTGCCGCTTCGGCAGCTGATATCAAGGGGGTAGTTCCTTTTGAATTGAAATAGTGTCAAGTAATAATTTTTTTCTTTTTATTAGTTATTATCAAAGATTGTGTAAACAAGAAATGGTGCAACCGTGAGGCTGCACCATTTTTGAATGATAGGGACAGGGTAGTGATACCTTGTTTTTCAACGGAATTCTTCCATAGATTTGGCTATTCCCATTTCCAGTCCGCGAAGTTCTGCCAATCCGCGCAGACGTCCGATGCAGGAGTATCCGGGGTTGGTTTTCTTCTTCAGGTCATCCACCATCTGATGTCCGTGGTCGGGACGCATAGGGATGGAGACTCTACGGCGTTGTTGCAGTTCAAGGAAGGCTTTCATCACATGAAACATATCCACGTTGCCTTCCAGGTGGTTGGCCTCGTAGAAGTTGCCTTCGGCGTCGCGTTGTGTGCTGCGCAGGTGAACGAAGTTGATGCGGTCACCGAACTGCTCCATCAAGGCGGCACAGTCATTGGCGCTGCTGACGCCCAAAGAACCGGTGCAGAGACAAAGGCCGTTGCTCTTGTTGGGTACGGCATCAATGAGAGCCTGGAAGTCGGCACCACAGCTCATAATACGTGGCAAGCCCAGGATAGAGCAGGGAGGGTCGTCCGGATGGATAACCAACTCTACGCCGGCTTCATCGGCAACAGGACATATTTCACTGAGGAAATAAATCAAGTTGGCACGAAGTTTTTCGGGGGTGATGTCTTTGTAACGGTCCAGCTCTTTCTGGAATTGTTCCAACGTGAAGCTTTCTTCCGAACCGGGCAGGCCGGCAATCATGTTGCGGATCAACAATTGTTTGTCGGCTTCTGTCATTTGTTCGAAACGGGTTTTTGCCTTTGCCTTCTCTTCCTCCGAATACTCTGCTTCGGCACCGGGGCGTTTCAACAGGAAGAGATCGAAAGCAATGAAGGCCGCACGTTCGAAACGGAGGGCGCGGCTACCATCGGGCAGTTCATAAGCAAGGTCTGTACGAGTCCAGTCCAGTACAGGCATGAAGTTGTAAGTCACAATATTGACACCGCATTGACCAAGGTTGCGAAGGCTTTCCTTATAATTGTCGATGTATTTCTGAAAGTCTCCTGTCTGGGTCTTGATGTGTTCGTGTACAGGTACACTTTCTACTACAGACCAACGCAGGCCAACGGCCTCAATCATTTCTTTCCGTTTCATGATTTCTTCCACTGTCCACACTTCACCGTTGGGAATGTGGTGGAGGGCATTGACGATGCCGGTAGCTCCGGCCTGCTTAATATCCCAGAGGCTTACGGGGTCATTAGGACCATACCAGCGCCAGGTTTGTTCACATAATACCATAATGTATGAGATTAAATCCTCACCCCCCGGTCCCTCTCCGAAAGAGAGGGGAGAGAGGTGGGTGGGGTTATTATTGTTTCGTTTTTTGGGTCTTTCCGTCTTAATTGACTTTTCTCCTTACTCATTCTTAAGTAGATATCCGTACTACTTAAGTTCCCCTCTCTTTCGGAGAGGGGTTAGGCCCTTAAATGGAGAAAGCGTCGAAGCCGCCATCTACAACAGACAATGCTCCGGTTACAAAGCTGGAAGCATCGCTGATGAGGTAGTGAATCGTACCGAACAATTCCTCGGGTTCGGCAAAACGCCCGCAAGGGGTATGGGCAATGATGGTCTTGGCACGGTCTGTGTAAGAACCGTCTTCATTGGTGAGCAATGCACGGTTTTGGTTAGTCAGCAAGAAACCGGGAACGATGGCATTGACACGCAGTTCGGGGCTGAACTTGGTTGCCAGTTCCGTAGCCATATAGCGGGTATAGTTGGCGATGGCTGCCTTGGCAGAGCCGTAGCCTACCACACGGGTTAGCGGGCGGAGCGCTGATTCGGAACAGAAGTTCACGATGGCGCCCTTCTTGTTTTTTGCCATTACATCTACAAAGACCATAGTGGGCAGGATTGTACCGAAAAGGTTGAGGTCAACTACCTTCTTGAAGGCATCTACGTCTAGGTCGAGTACAGTCTTGTCCGGTGCGATAGTGGCGCCCGGCATATTTCCTCCGGCAGCGTTCAGCAGGATGTCGATGGTGCCGAAACGTTGGAGGATGGCTTTTTTGTTTTCTTCCAGTACTTCTTTGTTCAGTACGTCAGTTACCAGGAACAGAGCTTCGGATTTCTGGTTGAGTTCGGTTTCCAGTTGTTTTCCGAGTTCTTCCACCCGGTCCAGAATTACAATTTTAGCACCTTGCTCTGCCAGATAGTTGGCAATGCTTTTTCCTAAAATACCGCAACCGCCAGTGAGGACGATAACTTTCCCCTTGATGTCAAATAAGTTTTTCATGATTCGTTATTTAAATTAATTACTCTGTGTTTTTATTAATCAACTCTGCAAAAATACGGATTAATCTGTGCCACCCCTTATCTAATTACGTATAAAAATTATCTAAATGTTCAATACTGGCATAAAAATACATTTTTGGCGAAATTGAATACGATTGTACGTTGCTTGTATTATCGGGCAATGGAAATGAAGGCGCTTTTTAGCGTGCGCTTGCTGTCGCAGGCACTGACGACAACCGGTGCATTTCTTTTGCTGACGCAGATACTTACCAATCCGTTGGCAGCTTGTATGCGGCTTGACCCCCTGGCGGTTCCTTGATTCCGGAGCAGTGCTTTGCTGTCTGTACAGCCGAATTCTATAAAGTTGCGGGCATCCAGGCAACGTACACCGTTCTTATCCACCAATTCTGCCTGTACAAGTACGGTTTCCGGATCAAGCGCGGTTTGTGTAAGGCGTATTTCTGCCGGTTTTTCCCAAGTTTGTGTCTGATAGACCTGTTGGATTTTGTCGTTGAGACGGAACTTGCCGTGATACCCGGTAGCTTCAATATCATTGTCACCCTCTTTCAGTACCACATTCCAGTGGAAGCCGGCTGCCGGAAAGTCCTGGCAGTTGCGTTTCTTCCGTCCCTGTGAAACGCCGTTGACGAACAGTTCCACTTCGGGGCAGTTGGAATAGACAAGGATTTCTTTGGTTTCCTCAGGTTTGCCCCAACGTACGGGCCAGGTATGTCCGTAGATATGCAGCATCGGTAGGTTGCTCCAATAGGACTGGAAGACGTAATAGCTTTCTTTGGGAGTGCCGTCGCGTTGTACCACCCCTTTCTGGTTGACATAAGGTATGGGATTCTGCGGGCGTAATGGCGTGGAGAAGTCCTTGAATGTCCAGAAGGCGCTTCCTGTCAGCCAAGGCATGGTTTCCTGTTCCTTCAGGTGCCAGTCGAAGAGACGGATGATGTAGCTTTCGCTCCAGTCGCCGTTCCGATCGCCTGCTTCGATGTCGAAGGAGGAGCGGTTGGCGGTGATTTGCTCTTCCGCATGGCGTCCGGCATGGCTGTCGCCTCCCCATTCGGCATGTATAAAACGGGTAGTGCCCTTCATTCCGGCTGCCTCCATTTCATGGTAATCGCGGAAACGGCGTCCATACCAACCCGCCCAGATGGTAGGGGAGTAAACATCTACGATATCTTTGCAGAAGTCACAACGTCGGATGACGGTGGGGCGCGTCGGGTCCAGACGGTGGGAAAGGGCATTCAATTCGCTCATGAAGGTGCGTATGCTGTCCTTGTGGAAAGATTCGAAATCGCCCGGCCAGTCGTTCTCGTTGCCCATTCCCCAGAGAATGATGGAAGGGTGGTTATGATGTTGGTTAATCATGTTGGCAAGCATGCGCCGTGCCTGTTCCCGGTATTTTTCCCCGCCGAGTCCACCGCGGCACCAGGGTATTTCTTCCCATACCAGAAGTCCCAATTCATCGCAAAGGCGGAGAATGAGATCCGATTGCTGGTAATGTCCCAGGCGGATAAAGTTAGCACCCATCGTTTTGATTTGCTGCATTTCCGTGCGCATCATTTCCTCAGTGAGTGCGGCACCTACTCCGGCATGGTCTTCATGGCGGTGTGTGCCGCGTAGCAGTAAACGCTTGCCGTTTAGGTAGAAAGGACCTTTTTCCTCAAAGCGGAAATGGCGGAATCCGAAATGTTCGGTAGTGCGTAGCGTATCTCCATTGCCTGTGATTTCTATGATGCAGGTATAGAGGTTAGGAGAGTCCGGTGACCACAATTTCGGGCGCTTTAAGGTGAATCGGCAGGAGGAAGCTGCCGCCTGTGAAGGTGCAGGGAGTAATACCTGTTTTATTTCCTTGCCTTCGGGTGAAAGAATCCGCAGGTCCATCTTTTGAGGTGCATGCTCTGTCATTTGCAGTTCTATGGAGACCTCGCCCTGTTGGCCCTTTTCATCCGTACTTGCGTTGATGCGGATACGTTCCGGGTGGAAGGCAGGTACATAGACTAGGTTGACATAACGGTACAAGCCACCATAGAGATTGAAGTCGGACATATCGGAGGGAATCATTTCTGCGTCACGGCTGTTATCGCAACGGATGGCTATGGGTATCTTTCCACCGAAGCGTTCCCGGCAAACCGGGTTGGAGCGGAACTGCTCCACGGCATCTGTAATATCTACTTTCCACTCATCGTAGCCACCGGTATGGGAAGCTATTTGGGTGGTATAGACGTATACTTCCGTTTTTTGCCCCGCACCTTCGAATTCCAGATAGACACGTCCGCCTTTGTAGGGGTTGTCTATGTTGAGCATCGTGCGGTACCAGCCGGGGCCTTGATAATAGTTCACGTCCGGATCCACGGCATCTTCCGCATTGAAGCAATGAGGGAGAGTGACTTCCTGCCAAAGTGGTACGGTTTCGGGCTTTCCGGCTCCGGTAATGGGGCGCATCACCTCCCAAATGCTTCCCATATCTTGCCGGATAAACTCCCAATGTTCTGTAAGGCGTTGTTTACTGTCGGTAGGAATGAGTGCGTATGCTTGTAGTAACAGGCTGCTGAACAGAAAACTAAGTAAGATTCGAAGTGTTCTCATAATGCTTGGTATGTAGGCTGCTATTTTATATTCAACGCTTCTTTACGTGCCAATGCTTCCAAGTAGAAATAGTCGGCATAGTTCAGAGGAACATCAATCTCACTTCCTCCGGGATGATGTCCCGTAGAGTGGAGCAACAGGAAGCCATAGTGCGTATCCGGTGCTGCTTGGTAGTGCTTGTGGAGGTTGCTTACGATTTTGTCGGCAACGGTCTTGTATTGTTTTCCCTTTTCCGGAGAAACATACGTGCACAGTTCATAAAGTCCGGAAGCGATAAGGGCGGCGGCAGAAGCATCGCGTGGCACGTCCGGATTGATCTTTTCGGGAGTACAGTCCTTGATGATATCCATTTTCATGTCCCAATAGGGTACACCGTCTGCCGGCATGTTGGGCAGATTCAGGAAGAAATCGGCGATGTTTTCGCTCTGTTCCAGATAAGCGGGATCTTTTGTAAAACGGTAGCACATGGCAAATCCATATAGTCCCCAGGCTTGTCCACGGCTCCAGAACGAATCGTCTGAATTACCTTGATGGGTACACTTCATGCGGACTTCACCTGTTTCCGGATCATAATCTACCACGTGATAAGAAGAGTAGTCCGGACGGAAATGGTTCTTCATCGTTGTATTGGCATGGTTCACGGCCACTTTCCAGTAAACGGAGTCTCCGGTAAGTTGGGTAGCGCGGAACAGCATTTCCAGGTTCATCATATTGTCGATGATGACCGGATATTTCCATTTGTCGCGGTTGTGGTCCCAGGACCGGATACTTTTCACTTTCGGACTATAGCGGGTAATCAATGTTTGGGCACTCTGTAGCACCACGTCCAGGTAGGAACGTTCGCCGGTCAACTCGTATGCTTTGCCGAAGCTGTCGTACATCATGAAGCCCAAGTCATGGGTACCTTTGTGCCATTTGGACTCTTCGATGGGCCAGGTCCATGAGATGGCAGACTGGCGCCAATAGTCGTTGTGCGTATAGGCGTACATCTGCCACAAAGAACCGGCAAAGAATCCCGAACACCAGTCGTGGGGATGTATCATAGCCAGTGAACCGTCCTTATGGATGCTTCGGGGGATGACACGGCGCTTGGCGGCATTCTTCTCTTCCTTTTTGGCCTTGTCGGCACATTTCATGGCCAGCTCCAGCTGTCCGGCGGCAAAGGCATAGGCATGGTCTGTTTCGGTAGCTTTTACATACAGAAGATTGAAACTGTCCTGCGGTTCCAATATGCGGTGTGCATAGTAAAGTTGTAGGTAGTCTTTGCGTGCGGGGTTCAGATAAGTGGCTGTACGGTAGAGGTCCTTGCAGAGGTTTTGCTGGGAGTGTTCCCACCCGCTGATCTGCTGGTAGGGCCATTCAACGAGGCTTTTTCCCACGTATGGAGCGAGGAAATCCATGGCTTTGTAGAAGTTTCGTCCATCGGTTGACGTAGCGTTGTCAATGTTGCTGCCCAGTTTCTTTGCCATCAGCATGATGTCAATGAAATGTGTCAAGTTGTATTGGGAATAGTGGAAAGCGAGGGTACGGCGCAATTCGTGCGGTTGGCGTCCGTCGGGTTCTATCTGTGGGAAGATACGTCTTTCGGGGAAAGCGTCAATGACTCTTTGTGCCTGTTTTTTGTTGCCGGTGTAGAGGGAAAAAGCTATGATTTGTGCATCATAGGCTACACTGTGGTTGTTGGCGCCGGTAGCTTCTTCCTTGCCTTGTTGGCTGGTCAGCATCCAGTCCGTCAGTCGGGTAAACCACGCTTTCAGCTGTTTGCTGTCTTTGGCGGTGAAGGACTTCGACTGTTCCAGCAGAGCGACGGCATCCAGCATCTCTACGAAAGAGTAGGTGTCTATCAGTCCATAGCAACGGCCTTTATCATTGTTGTGCCCCGGTGTCACCTGTGCATATTCCAGGTTGGGATTCATCCGGGTAGCCTTGTTGAGGAACCACACGCGGATAAGTTCGGTTGCTTTCCGGGCATATTTCTCATCCCCACTGAAATACCAGGCAAGTGCCAAGGTCGTGATGCGGTTGGCGGTTACTCCAAGGCGGTTGCGGTCCAGCTTGTTCAGTTCCGGGTTCGATACACCGTCACGGTTGATGTAGGGCAGTCCGTCAGGTTTCGTGGGGTCGGGCCAATAATAGCGGGCCTGGCTCATGTAGTCGTGCTTGTCACCGCTGGCTGGTGTCTTTTCCTTCATCATGACGGAAAGGGGCTGTGTATCCAATGTCTGGTCTGCTTCCTCCTTCAGTGCCTGATAGGCGGTTGCGTAGAACGGTTCCCCGATGGATTGTTTTACGTTGGCAAGATGTGTCGTGTCCCAAATGGACTGGGCCTGCGTGCAGGGCGCCAGAAACAAGATGGCGAGTGTCCATTTTACTGCTTTCAGTTTCATGATATTCTGCTTTTTTATATGGATTAGTAAATATTACGGAGTTTGATGCCATTCAGGAAGCATTTGCCGCTGATGGCTTGGAAACGTATTTCAAGGCTGTCCGCTTCGTTGTTGACGATGTATTTCTTCCGTAGGGCATGGAAATAACCGCTTTCTTTACAGGGTGACAGGCTCTCTTCAACGGGACTTCCGTTGACGGAAATGCCAAATGCGCTCTCGTGGTTTTCTTGTGCTCCGTCACGTCCCAGCAGATAGGCTGCCGAGGAGTTCTGGCGAAAGATATCCGTGAAGAGGAGTTCTATTTCATAGACCCCTTTGGGCACGTCGAATCGGTATCCTTCAATGCCGTTTCTGAGGGTCTGGAACAGGGGGCCGTCAGCAGTGTTGTGTATTTCAGTCTTGGTGTCTTGTTCCTCACCGCCGATGTATCCCCAACTTCCGGGTGTATAAGGCTGGTCGGGAAGCCAGGTCAGTTGGCTTTCGTCGGAAGTGAAGAAGCACCGGCTTCCCACATTTATGGCCAGTTCCAGGTTTTTTAGGTTAGTTGCATTCAGTCGGGCAGGAACCGGGCGGAAATTTACTCTCAAACCGTCTTGTACCATCGTTCCCTGATAGTTGCCTTGTGCCAGAAGAAGAGGTTCCTTGTTGCTGAATGGAACTTCGAAGGTGGCGGTGTAATTCTTTGTTTGCTGCTTGCCTATGGACTTCCCGTCGATGAAAAGCTCTACTTCGGGAAGATTGGAATATACCTTTACCGGCAACAGGACAGGGGTATCTCCTTGCTGTACGCCACTGCGGTGTGTCCAGTCACGGCTGGCAATGTGCAATACGGGAATGTCCTTACGCCAGGCCGCTTGATAGTAATAATATACATCTTTAGGAGTGCGGTCGGCATACACCAATCCTTTGTTATTGATGCGCGGCATGGACTCGTCGCGCAGGGCCGAACAGAAGTCGATGAAATTCCAGTGGGTACCGCCGCAAACGTAAGGGGTGTTCTCCAGTACCGGAAGATAGTGCTCAAGGTATTTCTGTTGGTACTCGATACTGAAATCAAACGCACGTGGGGTAAGTGAATGCAGTCGCCTGTCCGATCCTGCACCGTATTCGCTGACAATCATCGGATGGGTGGGGTAGTCCCGGTGTTGTTGTGCCAGGTATTTCTCGAATCCAGTGACGTCGCCTCCATACCATCCCTGGTACAGGTTCCATCCTACGATATCGGTGATGTTGCTTATGCCGGTCTCGTTATAGCTGTTGCTGCCATGGAATGCCATGGTGCTGACGCGCGTAGAGTCTTCCTCCTTGAGTACCTTTTCCAGCCTTTTGGCAAGTGATGATGCACGCTCTATGGCGGGTTTCAACTCGGCTTCGGTTTTGTATTTCCGTTGGGTTACGAGCAAGATCTCGTTCATGTATCCCCATGCAATGATGGAGGGATGGTTATAGTGCTGGCGAATCATTTCGCGCAGGTTACGTTCGCAATTGTCTCCATATCCGGGAGTCTCGGGCACGATGTCGATGATAGGGATTTCTTCCCAGGCCAGCATACCGAGTTTGTCGCACATCTCCAAGAGAGCATCATCTTGAGGGTAATGGGAGACACGGATAAAGTTGGCACCCATCTCTTTCATCAGTTTCATGTCACGGCGGTGCATTTCGTCGGTCAGCGCCACACCGATGGGTTTCTGGTCTTGGTGGCGGCAGATACCGCGAAGCTTGTAGGGTTTTCCGTTGAGGAAGAATCCTTTATCGGCATCGAAGTGGAACCACCGGAAGCCGGTGTGATGGTTGCTCTGGTCCAGGATCACTTTAGTCTTGCGGTCACGCAAGGTGGTTTCTATCCGGTAGAGGGCAGGTGTTTCGGGAGTCCATAACCGGGGATACAGGATGGGCGATGCCGCATTTTGGAAAGCGTAGGTCTCTCCGGGTTTCAGTTGTATGGACTTCTTTAGTGTCTGCAACAGGGTACCGTCCGGTTGGTAGATGGAATGGATGAGTTCCAGGTTTGCCTTTTCGCGAGCGTCATTCTTAATCTCACCGCGGATGGAGAGGGTGGCTTTCTCCTCAGACACTTGGGGGGTGCTGATGAAGATACCGTCCGAACCGTGGTTGGTTAAGTTAAAATGTTGGTCGGGTACGGCAGTGAGCCACATATCCCGGTAGATACCACCGAAAAAAGTGAAATCTCCGGAGATGGGAGGAATGTCCATTCGGGCGTTATCCACGCGGATAGCCAGGACGTTGGGTGAACGGAAAGAGAGGAAGGGAGTGATATTGAACGTGCAGGCGGTGTATCCTCCCGCGTGTTCGCCTATGTTTTTGCCGTTGATGAAAAGGGTGGCTGCCTTGCTGGCTGCATCCAGTTTCAGAAAGACCTGTTTGCCTTCCCAATCTTTGGGGAGGGTGATGCGGCGGCGGTACCAACCAGTTCCGCGATAATAGTCCTTTTCCGTATAGGCGTCGGTATTCCAGGTATGCGGCAGGTGGATGTCTGCCCATTGGCTGTCGTTGAAAGCGCTGTCCGCAGCGGAAGTGCATTCGCCTTTCAGGAATTTCCAGCTGTCGTTGATGGTTTGGGTTTCATGTTGTGCGTGTGCAGGTGATAGAATAAATAAGGATAAAGCTGTTGCAGCCATCCAATGGCTGATTTTTTGTCGGGATGTGTTTTTGTCTTTTTTCATGGTAATATGTTATAAATGAAATCACTGCCAAATCTACTAAAAAGAGGCGGATATCGAAAAAAAACAAGGAATTATCCGCCTCTTTAGCTGAACCTGAACTTACAATCTTGTTCGATTTGAAAAATAAACCTATAAAAACTTACTTTATTCTTATTGATAACTTTTGTATGAAGCCTTTTTATTCTAATTTCATCTGATATAGCGAAGATACAGCCGTGATATAAAGTTTGTTTCCCGTAACCAGCAAAGACGTGGGACGTTCGGGAGTCTCTATCGTCTTTATAAGCTTGCCTGTAGGGTCAAAAACAGAAATATCTCCGTTGGCTACATATACATTTCCGTTTGTGTCGGTAGCTACGCTCCGGTCGCCTCCATCGGCAAAGATGCGGCAATTCTGCAGAAAACCGTGGGCATCTATATCAGCCCGGATAACCCGTTGGTGGTATTCGTCCAGTACATAAACCGGTTTTCCCGGAATGCTTTTTATCAAGGAAGAACAACGGAACAGGTCTTCATAATAGGGAATGATGGTGACACCGTCGGGAGCCACAAAACATTGTTCCGGCTTCTTGCCGTTGTAATACTCGTTTTGGGTGATGGTCCGGTTGCCTGGATAGTAAACTAGCCCGGGTGCAGGGAACTGTTTCATGTTTTCCAAGGGCAAGATCCGGAAACTGTCATCCGGATTGTCGGGATGTATGGCATAGACTTTGGGTACATAGTTAAAACCCCACAATCCTCCCGCGCCTTTCCAGCCGAACAGAGGACGGTTGCCGTTGCGGGTGTCGTCATTGTGGTAACCCGGTTGGGAGATGTATTTGGTGACGACGAGCAGGTTGTCTTGCGTGTCGCAAGCCAGTGCTACCGCATTCCAGGGAAAGTCGGCGATGGATGTCACCTTTCCGCTTACAGGGTCTAGCTTGTAGATGCGTCGCATGCGGTGCTCACAGAAATAGATGTTTCCCCGGCTGTCTTGTGTCAACCCGTCTATAAACTCAAATCCGGAAACGATGGGTTCCATTTTTCCTGTTTCTTCACTGAGCGTATATTTACGGCTTTCCTTGCCGGTCAGGCAGAGGCGTGCAAGTTCCCAACGGCGTGCTTCACGGCGGGTGTTGACATCGTACAAGCTGGCGTTGGAAGTGAATTTTATGCGGGCGTGTGCATAGTTGTGAACGTTGAGGAACTCTATGTTCTCACAGTTCCAGGTACGTATGGCTGACGGGTAGGATTTCAACATGCGTGATACACGGTAGGAATAGAAATTGGCGAACACCAGATTTTTGCAGTCAATCAAGTCCAAAGGTTGCGTATCAATACCTTCAGCTTCCACTTCGAACTGGAAATCATAGATTTTCCAGTTGGCTACATTGCGGAAGATAGCTTCGTTACGCAGATGATGTTCCAAAGACATTCCGTAGATGCACCCCGGTGTTTCCGTATGACTGATGTAGAGTCCTGCCGAGCTGTATTCGTTGGCTGTCCATATATCCCGGAATGCGCCTCCTCCGCCATTGGTGATCCATAGGCTCCAATGTTGGTTGTCCCAGGCACGGGTAATGAGGTCATGAGTTTCGGGGGTGACGGGCATAGGCTCTTCCAAAGGATTGCCGGCACTTTGTCCGTTATGGAAAAAACGGGATTTGTCATGTCCGCTGAATTTGACATCGTACATGTAAGAACCTTCTCCTGCCATCCATTTGCAATTGACGGCCCGGTAGTTGTAGGCATCGGCGTTCAGGAAGATACCGCATACAATGTTTTTGCCGCCTTTGGGAGTAGTCAGTTGTGCTTGTGGGGCACCGAAACCGCTGAATGCGGGATTACCGCCCAACGTCAGCAGGATAGTGGTACCAGGATGCAGACCTACCAGATTGGTGTTCTGTTTCAGGGTCAACGGTTCTTTTACCACATACCAGCCTTGAGGGATGTAGATGTGGGCATACTTTTCTATTGCTTCCTGGAAAATGTGCGTATCATCGCTGAAACCGTCTCCTTTGGCACCCAAGTCGCGTATGTTGACCCATTGTTCCGTAGGTGGGAGCGTGGGAGTGTCACTGGCATCTAAAGGAGTGATGCCCTTGATGGGTTCTACCTCGGCCAGGCGTACTATTTGAGGAGTGTCCTCCAGACTGTCGGCATTGAATCCGAACGTAAAGCGGGTGACCCGGTAGGTCTTTCCCTTGCCGGATACCTGCTTGTTTATAGAACGTTCCAAAGCAAACAGGGGAACGTTCTTGCATTGTATATTTCTAAGATTGATTTGTGTTGCTGCATTTCCTGCATCTGTCAGGATAACTCCCGTACGGCGTACGTTTTCGAAGATACAATCTTCCATGAATAATCTGTCGGGAGCCTTTTCTTTGATTTCTACGGCTACGGGTACATTCTTGACCCGCATGCGGACAATGGTCAGTCCGCCTTCGTTAGTAAGGATGGCACTTTTACGTTGTCCTTCGAAGTACGAGTTCAACAACATAATAGGCCATCCGGGAGCTGACTTATCCGTATCGATTCCATACTCTCCTCCATAGATGGCGACATTCTCCAGGTGATTTCCGGCATCTGCAATACCGGCACGCCCTTTTCCCACATGGATGGTTACATTGGAAATGGAACAATGCTGTGCAAAATGCGCTCGGATACCGGTTGCGTTGGGATTGCCGTCTTCAATTCGGATATCTGCATTCAGCATCGAACTGTAGAAAGTGCCTGCATTGGCATCACTTACACGTCTTTCCGGATGATAATTCCCGCCGATGAACCAGAAGAGATATTTCCCTTTGCCCGTTTCGCGGGTTACTTCCTGGAAACCGGGTGATTGTCTGGCAAGAACGAAAACAGGGCGTTTACTGCCATAACCGATGATGCGGACACCTGAGGGTACATAAATCGTTTTACTGAGCTTATATACACCTTCGGGAACGAAGAGGATACCACAACCGTTTTCTTTCTGTTTGGCCTGGTTCAACGCCTCTTGCAAGGCATTGGAAACATCCAGGCTCCCGTCTGCTTTCAGGTCGAAGTTCTCGGGAGTAAAATATACGGCCGCCTCGTCCGCCGGCCTGTCGGTAAAGACAGACCGGGGATTCTGGGCAGATATTCCTCCGGAGAGGATTACCATGAGGAGTAGAGTCAATGTTTTGATACGGTTCATGTTGTATATTGAAAATTAGGATTATAAAGGATAACGTTTGAGGCTTATTGTCATTTTTCCGCTGCCGTCGACATTATTTACATAAACATAGGCAGCCCATTTGCCGTCGGCAGTTTTCATAAATGCACTGTCATCCTTTTTTAGGTTCAATATATAATTCATAGCTCCATTTAAATCCAATGTCTCGAAATCGATATCATCTACATAAACCGCTGGGTTGCTTCCTTTCAACTGGGCGTCATGCACATTGGCACGTTGTTCCATAGGGGTATTGTTGGTAGCGCCTGAAGGAACAATGCCGCTGATTGCAATGAACTTGGGATCCGTTGCGGGAGATACAAAAGAATGTGCATAATCAAAGCCATTCAGCTTATCCTGATAGTTGTAGATGAAGTCAATCTTGCCAGACAGATTTTGGGCGTTTACTTCTTCCTTGGTATAGGCCTTCATGTCTTCGATGGAGAAATAGCAAGCACCTTCGTTCTCCAATTCGATGAGACGCTTCATGTCCATCTTGGAGATTTTGTAGTCAGGAGTTCTATAGGACACCCGGTCGCCTGTGCTGGAAATTCCGGTAAAGGTAATACTGAATGTTTTGCCTTTCGCCTCTTCGGGTACTACGTAATTGTAGCGCAAGGTAGCGGCAATCAAGTCGGTCTGGCTGGTTCCTACGGCAATGGTTGGATTGATGTAGTGGGCATCTACTTTCTCCATCATATTGGCGATAGAGGTATTGCCGTCCGTGGAGGCATCCTTGACGGTCTGGATAGGAACATCTTCCCCTGCACCGTAGTGAACGCCGTTGACGTCCATTCCTGTCTGTGCAGTAAACCAAGAATTCAATTCGAATCCAGTACCTGCCGCTCCGGCAATTGAAGCGACAGCTTCAGCCTTGCTTATTCTTCCATTGGTAGTTCCCATGGCATAAGCAAATTCTATTTTTTCTCCGGCTATGGCAGGAGAAACTGTCTTTTTGATCATGTCATTCTTGATGGCAGACTCGTCGTCATCGCTGCATGCGAAACAAGAGAGAGCAAGAAAGGACAGCATTGCATATTTTAATAGTTTCATAACAAAGTTCTGTTTCTTAAAGATTTATACTGGTTGATTATTCTCCTTGCAAAGTGATGGTAACCGTGTAGGTCTTTTTCACTTGGCGGTTACCGGAAATTACCGTGTATTGGCGGGGCTGGCTGAAATCAGTCCATACTCCCATGGCAGGAGTTACGATACAGTCTTTGGCAGTACCGCATTCCGGTTTCAGTTTTGTCATGTTGGTACCGAATTTCGCCACACCTGTAATGGTATTGTTTTCATCGTCAATGGTGACACCGCTTATCAATACGTCACGGTCATCCGGTCCTCTCAATATAAGTGAAGATATGTAACATTCTTCACTGTCTGTAAGCAGCAAACCATTCTCATCTACCGGATAGTCATTGCATGATTGAGACAAAAGACATATTATGATAAATGTCAAAAATTTATATAGGCTTTTCATATCATTCTTTTTGTTTTTAATAAACTTTTTGGTTATTGCTTATCTCCATGGAGTATTCTGAGTCAGATTCGGGTTGCGGTTTCTTTCACTTTCAGGAATCTGGTAGATATAGCTCTTTTGGAAATTGAGTTCAGATGCATTCTTGAACTCATCACGTATGCGTGAGCCGTTGGTATCGTATAAAGTAAGACCGTCACTGTTTGCCTCTCCCCAAATTTCATGAGTTTTTCTCCAGCGGCGGATATCGAATGGACGCATGCCTTCTGTTGCCAATTCTACAATACGTTCTTGTTCGATTGCATTGAAGAATGCCTCTGGAGTGGCATATTTGTCGGAAGTCAATGCGGGCAGATTACCACGGCTGCGGATTTTGTTCAGTAAAGCTATACATTCGTCCGTAGGTCCGGTTGTTTCGTTGACTGCTTCTGCATACATCAGATACACGTCAGCCAGACGCATCAGGTAGAAATCCTGTGGACCGTCTGTCCGTTCCCAACCGGCTTCCTGGCGTATCCATTTACGATAGATATAACCGGTTTGATTGCTGGCGTCGTTATTGATGTAACCGTTGGCTTCATTTCTTTCGCCAAACATCCAGACATATTCATCACCCATTGTCAAGCCGTCCGTTGATATCTTCTTGTAGGATTCGCCATCCCACATGATAGTCGATTTCATACGCCAGTCACGATTTTCATAGCTGGCACGGTTACGTGCTCCATTGGGTAGTGTGGCGTCTTTGGACAAGACGAGCTCATCACAGAAATCACCGGTAATGGTGGATTGGTAACGATTTACCAGACGGACAGTAGGCATAATCCAACATTGTGCATTACCGGTAGTACGGGTACCGAAGTCACGGAGCAAGCTTTCACCTTGACTGAGAGAAGGGCCGCCATAGGTAATGGAGAAGATGATTTCCGGGCAATTTTCATTGTAGTATTGGAATAATTCCCCGTAGTTCGGCTTTTCATAAGTACCGGGGTTTCCGTCTCCTAATATGGTCAGGCCGTAATCGTTGATTACTTTGCTGAAGTCCGAAGCCGCCGCAGCATAGTAGGTTTGGGCTACACTGCTGCTTGGTTCAAAACCTTCCAGTTCGGGCCATCCGTTTTTGTGCCAGCAGGCGTAGTATAATTCTATTTTAGCCTTGAATGCCAATGCTGCAACTTGTGTGGCACGTCCGTATTTGTCACCATAGCTTACGGGGAGTTTTTCGGAGGCATTTTGCAGGTCTGTGATCAGTTCGGGAATGATTGTGGCAATGGGAGTACGCGTTAGAGAGCATGCTTCGTCGTTGCCGCTGAGCACGTGGCGGTAGTAAGGAACATCACCCCAGTTCTGGACCAGGCGAAAGTAGGCCAATGCACGCAGGAAGTAGTTTTCGGCATTGATGGCTTCCAAAGAGGCTTTGACAGAAGCATTCTGTTCAGCCTCTATCATTTGCTCTACATAGAATATGGTATAATTGGCACGATTGATTACTCTATATGCATTGTTCCACATGCTGGAAAATCCGCTGCCGGGTGTGCCGGGACCCCATGAAGATATATTACCGACACTTTTGCCGCGGGTATTCTGGAATTCACCGTGGCCGTCATAATAGTAATCGGTTGCATACAAAGTACGCAATGCATTGTAAACACCGTAGGTAGAGGACAAAGCGTCATCTGTACTTGTCCAGAAGAGGTCCGAAGATACTTCTGTCGTAGCAGGGCGGTTCAGCAGGTCATCTATACAGGAAGATGTACAACCAAGCAGTCCGGCTAATGCTATATATTTAAGATATTTCATATTCTTACTTATTTGTTGAGTTATCAGAATTCAATATTCAAACCGATTGAGTAGGTCTTGACCAACGGATAAAGGTCATTCCCGTGAGGCTTCTCGGGATCAATACCTTTCCATGGAGTCAAAGTGAAAAGATTTTCACCGGATAAGTAGATACGTGCACGGTTGAAACCGATTTTCTGCATGTAACGTTCAGGAATAGAATACCCGATCTGCAGATTCTTTAAACGGAAATAATTCGTGTTGTAAGTCCAATATGTGCTTTCTTCACGGTTTTTGTTACCGCCGCTACCGTTTAGCAGACGAGGCAGGGAAGCGCCACGATTGTCCAGTGACCAGCTGTCATTCCAGTGGAATTGTTGGAACGCATAACGGTTATCCGGGATTTTGGTATTGTTCAAGTCATCCAGCCATACATCAGACCGTCCATAGTTGCCTTGGAATAGGGCCTGGATATCAAAACCGTTATAAGCACCGGTCAGCGTAATGCCAAATTGTCCCATGGGAGTGTCACGGTATTTGTCGGTATAGGCTTTTTTGTCAAGGTCACTGATCTTACCGTCACCGTTCAAATCCTTGAGTATGATATCACCCGGAGCATTGTAGGCGTCTCCTTGGTAAGGAGCATTATAGAGCTCATTCCAGCTTTGTACCAAGCCTGGATATGCCTCATAGATATAGAGGAAATGATAAGGCATATCAAGCATGATCCAACCGCGATTCAGGTAATCTCCCCATTTCTCAAGTTTGTTGACATTGTAAGAAGCGTTTACGTTGATGCTGTAGTCGAATTTACGGATACTGGAACGCCAGTTTAAGTTAACCTCGACACCACGGTTTCGCAGGTCGGCAACGTTGATATTGGGGGCAGAATAGCCGGTCAATAAGGAAGATATGCTGGAACCGCGGATCATACCGGTGGTAAAACGGTCATACCAGTCAAGTTCGGCTGTTAATTGATTGTTGAAGAATCCTAAATCCAGACCGATATTAATGACACGGGTTTCCTCCCAGGAAAGATCCTTGTTAATCATTTTATTGGCACTGAATCCGGTAGCGAGACTGCTATTCCCAACGATATAGTTGGTAGTTCCCATCGTTTCTTTTTGTTCGTAACGTCCTACACCGGAATTGTTACCCAAAGAACCATAAGAAGCACGGAACTTGGCGTTGCTGATTACTTTCTTCAATGGGCTGAAGAAGGCTTCTTCCGAGATGCGCCAACCTACGGCAGCTGACGGGAAGAATCCCCACTGATGTCCCTTGGCAAAACGGGAAGAACCGTCGGAACGGAAGTTAAATTCGAACAAGTATTTATCGAATAAAGTATAGTTGACACGGCCAATGAAAGAACGTAAGCCTTCGGACTCTGAGTTTCCACTGTTAGTCTGTACTTCTTTGGAAGCGGCATCCAATTCTTCAAGGCTGTTGTGTAAACGGTTCTTGCGGCCTGCGTTTAAATTGCGATGGAACCAGTATTCCTCGGCGGCATTGAACATGGCAGAAATATGATGTCCTTTAAAAATTTCCTTTTCATAAGAGATGCGTCCCTGAAACAATGTTTTATGGCCTTCTTGATTGGAGTTGTTGATGACATCACCGGTATCCGGCATGGTACGCGCTACGCTGTTGGTCTGGAAGTTCATTTGATTCACTACGTTCTGGATACTTTTGCTGAACTGGTTATAATAACGCAGGGCATAGCTGACATTTAACTTCAAGTCCTTGATAGGTTCCCATTCCAAGTAAGCGTTTCCATTGAACTCTTTGCGGGAAGTGTTGGTACGATAAGCTTCATATTCGGCAATGGCGTTACCGGCGGAAGCTGATTCTCCATAGGCCATGGCGCCACCGTATTCCCCTGTTTCGGGGTGTTTGTTCAAGATACCTGAGATGACGTACTTCAAACCGGCCGTTTCCAGACCGGCACCGCGGGGCGTCTGACGCTCTGACCAGCTACCGTCTGTCTTGATACCTACTTTTACATTGTCACGAATCTTATAATCCACGTTCAGACGCATATTGTAGCGGCTGTAGTCATTGTGGATTTGCAGGCCTTCTTGGTCCAGAATACCGATTGAAGTATAAAAGTTCATTTTATCCGTACCGCCGGATGCAGAGACTGTGTGATTCATAATGGCGCCTGTGCGGAACATTTCGTCGAACTGGTCGGTATTCGGGAACAGTATCGGATCAACCAGTCCCATCGCCATCCATTGTTCTACTGTACCTTGGCGGAAACTGGTAGATTTATTGCCGGTTGCCGCAGAACGCATCTGCATTGTCAATGCACGGCTATAATCTGCCAGGTAGTCGTAGAATTCTACCGGACTTGACCAGGCATAAGAACCGTTATAGCTAACCTTGGCCTTGCCTTCCTTCGCACCTCCTTTGGTGGTAATTAAAATGACACCGTTGGCAGCACGTGAACCGTAAACAGCCGATGAAGCCGCGTCCTTTAGAACAGAAATGCTTTCAATGTCGTTCATATTGATACGGTTGATATCGACGTCCGGCATTCCGTCAACTACAATCAACGGATCGGAATTGTTGATAGATCCCAGACCGCGTACTTTCAATGAAGCGCCGTCACCGCCGGCAAAACCGGTTGTCTGGCTTACTACCAAACCCGGAACCAATCCTGAAAGGCTGGAAGATACGTTCGTTATGGAACGGCTGGCTATTTTCTCGTCTACTTTTACCGCTGCGACAGAACCGGTCAGGTTTACTTTCTTTTGAGTACCATAACCTACTACCACAACTTCATCCAGTGTTTGAGAGTCTTCTGCAAGAGTTACTACTATATTAGTTCTGCCATTTAAAGCGACTTCTTGTGTCGTATATCCGATGAAAGATACTACAAGTGTCGCGTTGGATGGAGCTTCGATGTTAAAATGTCCGTCAATGTCTGTGATTGTGCCGCCAGTGCCATCTTTGATCTTGATATTGGCACCGATAACAGCCTCTCCTGTATTGTCTTTTACAGTACCGGTAATTCTGGCATTTTGCGCCGTGATACTTCCGATACCGATAAAAAGCAATAGGAATACAAATAAATGTTTCATATTAGGCTAATTTTGAATGAATAAATTAAAGGTTAATTCTGATGGAAGAAGATGTACCTGCCATCATCTTCTGAAACATTACAAGTTGTATTTAACCGTTTTCTTGTAATGGATAAAATGTGTTCTCATAGGTGTTGTCTCATAGGCATCCTTTCTTTTTAGGGTTATCGAAATCAATTTTGGTTCTTAAAATTCAGAATGGATGATATACATTCTTTTATAAACTGCAAGCAAATATATGCGGATATGGCATTCGTATTTTGAAAAAGCCTACATCACAACTACATCAAATCTTATATTTTAATACATCTTTACTTTCTCAACTAATTTCTATGTGGTTGATTATTAGAGATATTTTAGAAAAAACACTACTGGTGGTGTATTTGTTAAAGACTGTACAACCTTATCTTAATCCGAACGAAATATATTATTTTTGTTCAAAAACATAAATGTTAGTACCTATGAAAATACCTTATTTTATACTTACCTTTTTATTGTTTGTAACTATACCGCTGAGGGCTGAATGGCAAAGGCCGGTAACTAACTATACCCGTCATACCTATAAAGGAGGGAACCAGAACTGGATGTTACAGCAGCATGAAAACGGTTGGTTGTATGCAGCCAATAATAATGGTTTGTTGGAGTTTGATGGTTTCAGCTGGAATTTGTATCCTATACGGAATGCCAAAGCGCGTGCCATGAAAATAGGTATGGACGGTCGTATTTATATCGGTGGAATCGGTCGTTTTGGATATTTTACTCCCAATAGGTTGGGAGGATTGGACTATACTTGCCTTTCAGACAGTTTACCTCCTAATTCAGTAGTCGGTGTTATATGGAATATTCTGCAGGATAAGGATAAGATCTATTTCCAGTCAGACCGTAGTCTGTTTTGTTGGAAGAATAACCGGTTGGAATACATAGAGTCTGCCGGAGAGATATATACTTCCGCTATTCTGTATAATAAGTTTTATGTCGGTGCAGCAGAGGGTATTCAAGTAATGGAAAACAAACATTTCAGGTTGATACCGGGATCGGAGACTTTAGGCAGAGTGTCGAGCCTGTTGCCTTATAATGGCAATATCCTGATAGTGACCCGCTATAACGGCTTATTTATCTATGATGGGGAGAGCATTCAAAAATATGCTTGTGTAGCTGATGACTTTATGCGGCGTAACCGTATTTTCTGTGCGGCACTTAACCGGTCCTTGCTGGCACTTGGTTCCGTGCAGGACGGAGTCTGTCTCTTGGATATGGAAAAGGATGAGATAAATGTGATTTCCATCAATAATGGCTTGCAGAACAAGACTGTGCTCAGTATGAGTTTTGATGCACGGGATAATCTTTGGCTGGGGCTGGATAATGGCATTGACTGCATTCATTTGAGTTCCCCCGTCTTTTCTTTATATGGCAATAAACCGGTGATAGGTTCAGGATACTCTTCTTGTCTGTATCAGAATAAACTGTACTTGGGAACCAATCAGGGACTCTATAGGACTGTTTCCCCCGATGAACTGAACAAGGAAATACCGATGGATTTTATACCGGGAACCGGTGGGCAGATCTGGTCATTTCTACGTTATGACAATAAACTGTTCTGCGCTTCGGACAATGGTGTCTATATCATTGAGGGGGATAAGATTGACCATCTGGACGGGCTTCGGAGAGTGAGGATTCTGGTTCCCCTGCATAATCGCCCGGACGTGTTGATAGCCGGCACCTATGGTAAATACAGCGGCTTGCACCTTCTGGAAAAGATTGCCGGCCATTGGCAAGTTGTTTGCAGGCTCAAGAACTTTACTTATGCAGCCAAGAGTCTCATGGCAGAAACTTCAGGCAATGCATTATGGGTAACCAACAAGGACCGTGGAGTTTGCAGGTTGGGCTTGTCGGATGATTTGAGAGAGGTAGTCAGTCTGAAAAAGTATAATCATAAGTTTTTCCCTTCTGGCTATGATACTTATCTGGCACGGGTCAATAATGAGATTGTTGTGACTTCTTATTATGGCTTATGGCGTTATAACCGGGCAAAAGACTGTCTGGAAGAGTATTTTGAGTTGGAAAACATGCTGGACGGTAAAGGAGCCTACACGTATATGACCATGGATATGGCCCATAATCTTTGGTATGTGTCGGGTGGAGCACTGAAACTGTTGCGGTATGATGCTGTGAAGAATTCCTATTCCAGGGATCCCCATGACATTTTTTTGAAAGGTTCCCTGATTGAGAACTACGAACATGTGGATGTATATGGAGAACAGGCCATAGTGGGTACGGAAGAGGGTTTCTCCTTGGTACGTTCTTCGTCTATGGCAGTCGGCAAGGAACTGTCGTCTTTACAAATACGCCGGGTGTATCTGACCGGACGGAGGGATTCACTGATATATGGCCGCAGTTATCGTTATGAAGATACACCGGTTATTATTCCCTATAATCATAATTCCCTGCGTATAGAATATAATGTAAATAACTATGACGCTGCCCGTTCAGCTCTTTTTTCTTACCGGTTGAGTGAGGGAGGCGATAAGGGAGAATGGAGTGAATTCAACGAGAATAGCGTGAAAGAGTTTACGGGTTTGCACGAAGGACAATATGTGTTTAGTGTCAAGTTGATGACCGAAAAGGACCAAGAGCCCGTAATGACTTCCTTTGCATTTGAAATACTGCCTCCCTGGTATCGTACCTGGTGGAGTCTGATGATCTATGTTGCCGCCGCCTGTCTGGTGCTGTTTTATGTCTATTGCCGGATAGTGGCTGGCAGGAAGCGTCTTCTGATGCAGAAGGAACTGGAACTTTACCGGCAGAAACAGGAATTCCAGAAGGAGAGTGATTTGAAGGATAAAAAAATAGATTCGTTGAGGGAGGAGAACTTGCAGGCGGAATTGCGTCATAAATCTGAGGAACTGATTCGTACTACCTTGAACATAGTCCGTAAAAATGAGATATTGATAGACATCAAGAAAGAAGTTCTGGGAATCTCACATTCCATCAGCGAGGAAAATCTGGTGTCTCTCCGGCGTAAGACACTCCGTCTGCTGGGACAGATTGAGACCAATATGGAGCATGATGATGATTTGCAGGCATTCCAGACTACGTTTGATTCGGTTCACCACGACTTCTTCAGCAAGTTGCAGGAAGCATATCCCGAACTGAACAGTAAAGATAAGTTGCTTTGTGCCTATATAAAGATGAATCTGCTGTCCAAAGAGATTGCTCCCTTGATGAATATTTCTTTGCGGGGAGTGGAAATCAGCCGTTACCGTCTGCGAAAAAAACTGGGATTGGAGGAAGGGGAGAACCTGACCGAATTCCTGCAGAAGTTCAGCCAATGATTATTGGTGGCTCCGTTGCAAAACCAGGAGGCTCTCGGGTCCCATATTGAACAGCAGGTCAATGATGCTCAGATTGGGCAGAAAGCCAAGTCTCTCCTGGAACACCTGGTAATAGGGTTGTGGGGAGAACTCCGTATCTTCGAGCGTAAAGTCCTTCTTGGGGTGAATGCGTTCGCGGAAATCATCCTCGTCCGGCATAAACTCAGTATGGTATTCAGAAGTACGTACCATGGTGGGCTGGATATCAACAAGCGAACAGACCAAATGGCAGAGTTCTTCGTTGAAATCTATTAGGAACTCATACTTTTTCTCATAAAAAGGGCGGAAATCATCTTTGTAATATTCGAAAAAAGGAGTATGATTGTAGGCGGATTCGATGGCATTCCAGTGTAGGTGCCTCCAGTTGCCATGGTCAGAGATACGGATATCCTTCATGGGGCATTTCAAGGTGTCCGGCTTGACGGTAGGAATGGAAAGTGCCAGTTCCCCGTCCGGTGCCGCGATAGTACAACGGTTACGATAGGTCTGTTTGACATAATGGTCGTGTTGCTCCATGCACACTTTATCGTAGGATAATAATTTGGTATAATATTCTACCGGTGCCAGATAGGCGGAAGAAAGAAATACAGTTTTCATCGGGATTGTTTACGGATTAGAAGATTTACTATTTTATTTTATTCCTTGCCACATTCTGTCCCACCGGTAGCCGCTGAAAAGCCCTTTTCCTTTCTCTTTGGAGAACCAGATGACAGTAGCCTTGCCGATGATATGGTCTTTCGGAACAAAACCAAACAGGCGGGAGTCGGAAAGGTTGATTGAGTTGTTTGCACCTACCCAATAGTAGTCTTTGGTAAAATAACAATGTTGGGCAGGTTTGCCTTCTATATATAGCGTATCATGCTTGATTTCAGCCTGTTTCTTTTCATGAAGCACCAACGTGTTGCGTAGCAAAGTCATGTTCCAGGGATAGACACGTACAACTTTTCCTTTTCCCGGAACAATCAGAGGCCTCAAAGCCTCAATAGAGTCTTCCTTGACAGTAGGTTCTATCCAGCAGTTTCCGTTCAGGGCTTGTTCCAGCAGATAGTATTCATAGCGGCTGAAGCTGCGTACGTTCTTTACGGAATCTTGTCCTAGCAATTCGTTGGGGCGGATGGAAAGGATGGACAGGAGCGAGTCCAATTGGCGTTCCTTTGCTTGGGGATAGGTGTAGAGAAACTTTTGGTCGGGCGCATTCTTCTCCGAAGGAATTACGGAGAAGAGGGAATCTATCAATAAAGTATCTCCGGGCCTTCCGAGGCAGCGGCTGATGAAAACCTCCCGTCTGTCGATGACAGGTTCCGAGAGATTGGCGGGATTGTTGAATACCAGAATATCCTCTTTCTGCACCGGGCGGTCTGCCCAACGGTGGTAACCTGTCCACTTCATGAACGGCAGCCGCAGGCCGTAACTCCACTTGTTGACAAGGATACGTTCACCCTGGTACAATGAATTTTCCATCCCGGAAGAAGGAATCAGGCAGGAAGTGGCAACACATCCCCGCAGCAATACCACGACGAGTATTACTCCGACTATTGCCATCGCTATCTTCCAGCTTTTTTTCATTCGAAATCAATTGATTAAAGAATGAAAAGCGGGCATGCACCTTTCATTCTTTACTTCCCTCATTCTTTAATTAATAGTGTCCACCCACTTGAATATGCGGTTCCAACGGATCTTTCCGTCAAACCAGCCCCGGTCCTTATCCAGTGACAGCCAGACAACGATAGGTTTACCGACTACGTGGTCTTCGGGAACGAATCCCCAATAGCGGGAATCGGCAGAATTGTGACGGTTGTCGCCCATCATCCAGTAGTAGTCCATCTTAAAGGTATAACTGTCGGTCTTTTCACCGTTGATGTAGATGCCATCCGGCTTTTGTTCCAGTTTATTGCCCTCATAGGCAACGATACAACGCTCATAGACGGGCAGGTTATCCGGAGTCAACCGGATGGTAGCGCCCTTGGCGGGAATCCATATCGGACCGTAATTGTCGCGGGTCCATCCGCTGTAAAGGTTCAACGGATACATTTGTCCGGAGAATGCATCGGATTCTTTTATGATGCGGCTGACGAGTTTCTTGTTTCCGAGAAGCGTGTCATACATCTTTTTAGTAAGCGGCAGGTGGTAAACCGGAGCCAGCCTGCCTTGTGCGTCACGACGGTCCAGTCCCATCTCTATCAAGCCTTCTTCCCATCCGAGGTTTTCGGTCATTAATGTCTGGTCATCCTTGCTGATGCCCAGTTCGCGGAACATCTCCTCCGGAATGTAGGGACCGGTAGTCTGCACGAAGTAGTTGAATTGCATCTCTTCCGGGTTCTTGATGGCTTTGCCGTCGATATATACCTGTCCGTCCTTGATTTGCAAGGTATCGCCCGGCAGGCCGACACAACGCTTCACGTAGTTCTCCCGACGGTCAACGGGGCGTACGACCACCTTTCCGTACATCTGCGGATTGGAGAGAATCTGTTTGCGGCCTGCATTGTAATACAGGTCGTAAACGGTACGTTGCTGGTCACGTGTCAGGCTGTCCATGTTTATCTTATTGGGATATACACGTTGACCGGCTTCGTAGGCGATCGTGTAGAAATCAGACTGCTGGTAATTGGTTGCCACCGTATCACCGGCAGGGAAGTTGAACACGACAATGTCGTTCAGCTTCACTTTCCCGAATCCCGGCACGCGCTTGTATTTCCACTGGGGCCATTCTATATACGATTTGCTGTTCAGTATCGGCAGCGTATGCTGTGCCAGCGGCATGGACAGCGGCGTATTCGGCACACGCGGGCCATAACTCATCTTGCTTACATACAGGAAGTCGCCTACCAGCAGGGATTTCTCTAAGGATGAAGACGGTATCTGGTAATTCTGGAATATATAGATATTCACGAAATAGACGGCTACCAGTGCAAACACAATGGCATCCACCCAACTCATGATACCGCGTACGGCAGGATTTTTGGACTTTTTCCAGAACCCCCAGGGTATTTTCTTGCTGATGTAAATGTCGAAAATGAAAGGTACTACTATCAGTCCCCACCAGCTTTTTACCCAGATAAGGAAGGCAAAGTAAAGCAGGGTAATGATACCGAACTTAATCCATTGGGCACGTGTTGCTTTTCTCATATTGTTCTAGTCATTTAAAAACGGAAATAAATCACTCATTCCCAGGAAACCTTCGTGCCGGGCAGTATATTCGGCGGCAAGAACGGCACCCAATGCAAAGCCTTTACGGTTTTTGGCATCGTGGGTGATTGTAATACTGTCTGCTTCAGAATCATAACGGATGCTGTGGATGCCCGGAACTTCTCCTTCGCGGACAGAACTTACGGACAGCTCGTTGGCGGCACATCGGGTACTCCCTGAAACCATTCCGTCAGGAGCCTGGAAAGTTCCTTCCACCCATTTGTCCTTGCGGTCAAGGTTTTCCAAGATACCTTCGGCTAGAGTGATGGCTGTACCGCTCGGGGCATCCAGCTTATGGATGTGGTGCGTTTCGCTCATGGATACGTCGTATGCCGGAAACCGGTTCATGATTTTTGCGAGATACTTGTTGACGGCCGAGAAGATGGCTACTCCCAGGCTGAAGTTGGAAGACCAGAATAAGGTCTTGCCGCCTTCGGTACACAGCCTCTTTACTTCTTCTCCATGTTCGGCCATCCAGCCGGTACTGCCCGAGACGAGTTTTACTCCGGCATTGAAGGCTTTCATGTAGTTGCTGTATGCTACCATGGGATTGGTAAATTCTATGGCAACGTCGGCGCTCCGGAAAGCTGCCGATTCAAAGTCTTCCTGATTGTCAACGTCGATGATGCTGACAATCTCATGTCCGCGGTCAAGGGCAATCTTCTCGATTTCCTTGCCCATTTTCCCGTAACCGATTAATGCGATTTTCATTGTTCCTTTTGTATTTATTCAGTTTATCAACAAACTATAGGATGCAAAGATAATCTTTTTCTTACATTTGCGCTCTACATTAACGTCTTGTTAACAATGGAACAACTACTGCATTACGTCTGGAAGCATAAAATATTTCCTTTGGGGATGCTCCGGACGACCTCCGGACAACCGGTCGAAGTGATAGATCCCGGTTTGCCCAACAGGAATGCAGGCCCCGATTTCTTCAACGCCAAGTTAAAAATAGACGGCACTCTCTGGGTGGGGAATGTCGAAGTACACATGCAGGCATCGGACTGGCTGCGCCACGGGCACAACCGGGACAAAGCGTATGATACCGTGATCCTGCATATCGTGGGGGATACCGATTGTGAGGTATATCGTACCAATGGTGAATTAGTTCCCCAGGTATTGCTTTCTTGTCCCGAACCGGTCCGGCAGCGCTACGATGAGTTGAGGCAGGCGGAGATTTATCCGCCTTGCTATTCCATTCTCGGTTCCCTTCCCAAACTGACGGTTCATTCTTGGCTGTCGGCCTTGCAGGTGGAACGTTTCGGGCAGAAAGCACGTTCCATATCCAGAAGGCTGGAGCAATGCAACAATCATTGGGAGGATGTGTTTTTCATCACCCTTGCCCGTAACTTCGGATTCGGGCTGAATGGAGACGCTTTTGAATCTTGGGCCGGTCATCTTCCATTCCGTGCAGTGGATAAACACCGGGACAATCTCTTCCAGGTGGAGGCTTTCTTCCTGGGGCAGGCAGGTTTGCTGGAAGAAGAGATTGCCGGAGCCGACGCCTATTATCAGAAATTGCGGAAAGAGTTTTGTTATTTACGGCATAAGTTTGGTTTGCCTGCTCCCATGTCCGTTGAGCAATGGCGTTTCTTGCGTCTCCGTCCCGGTAATTTCCCTCATGTCCGTCTGGCACAACTTGCCTGTCTGTACCATAAGGAGCGGGCGTTGTTTTCCCGGGTCATGGAGGCGGAAACCCTGGAGGCGGTAAAGACGATATTGACGGCGGAGACTTCTCCCTACTGGGAAGAACATTTTAATTTCAGGAAGGTTTCTTCCCATAGGGCAAAAAGGGTGGGGGAGAGTGCCTTGAACCTGATAGTCATTAATACCGTTATTCCGTTCCTTTACACCTATGGCCTGCACAAAGCCGATGAAATGCTTTGCGAACGGGCTACCCGCTTTCTGGAAGCTTTGAAAGCCGAGAACAATTACGTGACCCGTCTATGGAGCGGTGCCGGGTTGCCGGTATATACTGCCGCCGATTCGCAGGCTTTGCTCCAGCTTCAGAAGGAGTATTGCGAAAAGAAGGACTGTCTTCGCTGCCGGTTCGGTTATGAGTATCTGAGGCGTCAGTGAAGAATCTTTGTTCAAAGCTTGTGAATATCCGTTCGCAAGCTTTGAATATATGTTCGCAGCCTGCGGATATCCGTTCGCGCACTGCGAACAGAGTTTTCTCTTAACTCTTTCCACTTTTAGTCTTAGCTTCGGAAGTTTTTGCAGCAGCCTCCTGGAAAGTTCTCAACAGGTACTTTCACGTAAGGGTATTGGGTATTTTTCAAACAATAATTCCGCCAACGGGTTACCTTGTCATTTTTATATTATCTTTGCGCCTTGATAAATCATGTATGTATATGAAGGCGATTCAATCTGTTTTTTGTCTGTTTGCGGCACTCATGCTGACGACCTTGAATAGTCTGGCTGCAGAGGAGGATTTCAAGACATTCCTTCAGAAATTTACTTCCAGTGCTTCTTTCCAGTATTCCCGTGTCAAGTTTCCGTTGAAATCTCCCATAACTTTATTGAAGGATGATGGCGAGACGGAGCAGACTTTCCCTTTTACCCGCGAGAAGTGGGCGTTGCTGGACGAGGAAACCTTGAAAGAAGGTAATATCACGGAAGAAGAGGGAGGTGTCTATATATCACGTTTTACCGTCGACGAAGCGGCGCATAAAGAGTTTGAGGCAGGTTATGACGAGTCCGAGCCTTCGCTGCGCGTTGTCTTTGAATTGATAGGCGGCAAGTGGTATGTCACCGATTGTTATAACGACTGGTACAACTTCGATTTGCCTGTCAGTGAACTGAAAGAAACGATTCAGACGGTGCAGGAGGAGAACAAGGCTTTTGAAGAACAGCATCCTTAATCACTATTTTATCCTTCTTCTGTACGATTTATGCCCCTCTTTTTCCCGAAAGAGGGCTTCCTTTGTAGCATGCTAATTTTTTTGAAATCGCTAATACCTTGGATTATGCAGCTACAATTTCTATTGATAGGATTTCTTTCACTGTTCTTTCCCCGTCCGGAGGCGGCATCCTGCAAACTTTCAGACTGGCTGCCGGAGGATTCTTCGGGCAAAGTGCAAATCACCTGCGTGGAGGACACGATGGATATCGTTTCTCCCGACGGACTATCCCTTTGGTATAAAGAACGCCTTACCGGCGACTACGAAATCACTTACCGCGTGAAGGTGGTGATGGCAGGGGGCAAGTTTGACCGCCTAAGTGACTTGAACTGCTTCTGGGGAGCCGATGACCCCCAATATCCCGATGACTTCTTCGCCCGCAGCAAGTGGCGCAACGGTGAGTTCAAGAACTATAATACCTTGAGCCTGTATTACGTGGGTTATGGCGGCAACGAGAACATGACCTCCCGTTTCCGTGAATACCACGGAGAATATTACGGGGTGGATGATGCGAAGGTCAAACCTGTCTTGAAAGAATACTCGGATGCTCCGCATCTTCTGAAACCCAATCATTGGTATGAGATAAGGATACGTGTGGAGAATGGCATGACTACTTACAGCATGGACGGTGAAGAACTTTTCCGTCTTCCGGTGGACAAGAATAAAGGAGACGGTTATTTTGCTCTCCGCCTGTGGCAGAACCATGTACGCTTTACCGGTTTTCAAGTGAACAATATCGAATAACCTTAAATAAACAGACATGATGCAATTCAGTAAATGGAAAATAGGGGTGGGGGCACTCCTTTGGATGCTGTTGCCGGCCGACGGTGGAGCCCAGATCGTGAAGAATGAGCGTGTACTCTCCTTCGAGGAGCAACAGGTGCCCGCATTTATTACGGCAACCGGTTCGCAATTGGCTGTCAGCGATGAACATTATAGGGACGGCGGGCATAGTTTGAGCTGGACCTTCAGTCCCGAATCTGTTCTCTCCATCCAGAAAGACTTGAAGTTCGAGAAGAAAGACCCTACGGGGAAAGATACCTATCTTTCCGCTTTCATTGTATGGGTGTATAATGAACAGGCACAGGACAAGACGATAGAATTTGAATTCTTGAAAGACGGGAAGAAGTGTTCCTCTTTCCCGTTCGGCATCAACTTTACCGGTTGGCGCGGGGCATGGGTGTGCTACGAACGTGACATGCAGGGCACTCCCGAAGAGGGCATGGATGAAATCCGCATCATTGCTCCTGACGTGAAAGGCAAGCTCTTCATAGACCATTTGATTACTGCCAGCAAGGTTGATGCCCGGCAGCAGACTGCCGATTTGCAGGTACCTTTTGTCAACAAAGGCACTACCAACCATTGGCTGGTAATCTACGAGCATTCCTTGTGGAAGCCGGACATGGCGCTGACCCCCATTACGGAAGCGCAGAAGCAGGATATACGGCTTCTGGAAAAGCGTTTCCGTGACATGCTTTACACTCCGGGCACACTGACGGATAAGGAGATGGAGTCCATCCGCAAGAAGTATGACTTCTACCGGATTGCTTATAAGAATGGAAAAGTAACCGGCCTTCCCGTTTATTTTGTCCGCCAGTCGGAGGCTTACGAGCGTATGATACCCGATTGGGACAAGGATATGTTCACCAAGCAGGGAATAGAAATCAGCAGCTATTTCGATTTGATGAAACGCATTTCCATTGCCTACAACAATAGCCGGGAAGCGGCAGTCAAGGACGAACTGAAGCAGAAATTCCTTGCCATGTATGACAACATCACAGACCAGGGGGTTGCGTACGGCAGTTGTTGGGGAAATATCCATCACTACGGATATAGTATGCGCGGGCTTTTTGTGGCCTATTTCCTGATGAAAGACGTATTGCGCGACGCGGGCAAGCTGGAAGAAGCCGAACGTACGCTGAATTGGTATGCCATTACCAATGAGGTATATCCCAAGCCTGCCGTTAACGGCATCGACATCGATACTTTCAATACAAAACTGCAAGGCCGCATCGCCAGTATTCTGATTATGGAAGATACTCCGGAGAAACTGCGATATCTGCGTTCCTTCTCCCGTTGGCTGGATTACGGTTGTCGTCCCGCACCGGGACTGGCAGGTTCCTTCAAGCCGGACGGTGCTTGTTTTCACCACTGTAATAATTATCCGGCTTACGCTGTAGGTGGCCTGGACGGAGCGACCAACATGATTTATCTGTTGAGCGGTACCGAATTCAAGCTGTCCGAACTGGCACACGAAACCGTGAAGAATGTGCTTCTTGCCATGCGTTTCTATTGCAACTTGCAGCAATGGCCGCTTTCCATGTCGGGACGCCATCCCAACGGTGGGGGCAAGCTGATTCCTGTCCAATATGCTACTATGGCCCTTGCCGGTACGCCGGACGGCAAGCAGAAGTACGATCCGGAGATGGCAGCCGCCTACTTGCGCCTCGTTGCCTACACAGATATACAGAATTCCGATGCTCCGGACTATCTTCCCAAGGCTTCTGCCAGGAAGGAGCTGGAAATGAAGAAACTGCTCGAGGCTCAGGGGTTCCGTCCCGAATCCGACCCGCAAGGCAATATTGCCTTGGGATACGGCTGTGTATCCGTACAGCGCCGTAACAATTGGGCGGCAGTAGTCCGCGGACATTCCCGTTACCTCTGGGCTGCCGAACATTACTTGCCGGCCAATTTCTATGGCCGTTACCTGGCGCACGGGAGCATGGAGATTCTGACGGGAAAGCCCGGTGAAATGGTAACCTTAGCTACCAGTGGCTGGCAGGAGGCCGGTTTCGACTGGAACCGCATTCCGGGCACTACCGGCATTCACCTGCCTTTCGACCAACTGCGTGCCCGGGTACTCAATGTCGATAAGTTCTCCGGCATGGAGGAGATGCTTTATTCTGACGAAGCCTTTGCCGGTGGTCTGTCCCAGGCGCGTCTGAATGGCAATTTCGGCATGAAGCTGCATGAACATGACAAATACAACGGTTCTCACCGTGCCCGCAAGTCTTTCCATTTCTTTGACGGTACGATTGTCTGCCTCGGTACGGATATTGAGAACGCGAATGCGGAATATCCTACGGAGACTACCGTATTCCAGCTTGCTGCCGCTACCCCCGAGACTCAAAAATACTGGGATGCCTGCCAAGGCGGCGGACAGACTTACATCGACCCCAACGGCGTGGGGTATTACATAGCCGGAACTTCGTTGAAATCGGCTGTTTTTGAGAAGAACTTCCCGCAGGTAACCGTAGGCGAGCGCAGCACTCAGCCCACTTCCGGCAACTGGGTGTCACTGACCTTGCAGCACGGCAAGGCTCCGAAAGGTGCTTCATACGAGTATGCCATACTGCCTCATACCGATGCCGCTTCCTTGAAAGCTTTTGCCAAGAAACCGGCCTACAGGATTCTTCAGCAGGACCGTAATGCCCACATCGTCCGTTCACTGGCCGGAAACCTTACTTCCTACGTCCTGTTCGAGACTCCGCAGGCCCTTCCCGAGGAAGGATGGTTGCAGAAGGCTGATACTTCTTGTCTGGTCATGATACGCGATGACAAGGATAGACTGCTGTTGACCGTTTCACAACCCGATCTCGCCTTGTATCGCGGTCCGAGTGACGAGGCTTTCGACAAGGACGGCAAACGCATGGAGCGCAGTATCTATTCCCGTCCGTGGACTGACAATGAAAGTCAGGAGATACCGGTGACAGTTGTTCTGAAGGGCTTGTGGAAAGTTGCCGAGACACCGTACTGCAAGCTTGTGTCCGCTGACAAGAAGCAGACTGTCCTGCGTTTTACCTGCAAGGATGCCGCAAGTTTTGACGTAGAGTTGAAGAGGTAAGTTCAGGTTCTTGCAATATTGTGCCATCCCCGTGGCAATGTTGTGCCAAAGGCATGGCACAAACATTAAGAACAAAAGGGGAAACACCGTTCGTGGTGAATCCCCTTTCTCATACAATAAAACAATCAACTAATCTTCAATCGTTACAGCAGTTCCGTTGGCAGTTACCATCAGCATACTACCGCTGCCTCCTACTGTTTCATAATCCAGATCGACACCGATCACTGCATTGGCTCCTAACTTTGCTGCCTGTGCCTGCATCTCCTGCAAAGCTGTATCTTTTGCCATACGTAGTACTTCTTCATATGCACCGGAACGACCTCCTACAATATCCCGAATACTTGCAAACAAGTCACGGAATACATTGGCACCAATGATTGTCTCTCCGGAAACAATTCCGTAGTACTTTACTATTCGTTTTCCCTCAATGATGGGAGTTGTAGTCACTAACATGATCTTTTTCTTCTTTTTTAGTTGTTTACTATCCTATTAGACGCAGGATACCCCCAAAAGGTTGCAATGTCACCCTAAAAAAATTGCGGCTATACCGCAAGAATATGCGATATAGCCGCCAATTAGAGTTAAAGAGAGAGAGAATTTATAGAAAGCGCGGTCTCACGACCAACTTAATATACCTAAAATGATTTTTATTCTTTCTTATTAGACGCAGGAAACTTCAAATCACTGCACTTCAAAGAGATTTTTTTAGTTAAAGAATAAAAAAAATCGCTATTCTTGCAGGAATAGCGATTAATATCTTTAGAACATCTGGCTGACGCGTTCGATCCCAGCCACTAATGCGTCCACTTCCGATCGTGTATTGTACATGGCAAATGATGCACGTACCGTACCTTCGATTCCGAGCCGCTGCATCAACGGTTGCGCACAATGGTGCCCCGTGCGGACAGCGATACCTAAACGGTCTAACAATGTTCCCAAATCGAAATGGTGAATATCTCCCACCAGAAATGAAATCACCGCTCCCCGATCTGCCGCCTCACCGAAAATACGCATATTGGGTATTTCCTTCAATCGCTTCAGCGCATACGTCGTCAGCTCGTGTTCATGAGCGGCGATTGGATCGAGTCCGATACCATTAACATAGTCAAGGGCTTTTGCCAGTCCGGTAGTACCGATGTAGTCCGGCGTACCGGCTTCAAACTTGAAAGGCAGTTCGTTGAAGGTAGTCTTTTCAAAAGAGACGTGCTGAATCATTTCTCCTCCTCCTTGATAAGGGGGCATACGATCCAGCCATTCTTCCTTTCCATAAAGCACACCGACGCCTGTCGGCCCATAAACCTTATGTGCGGAGAACACCAGAAAATCGGCATCCAAGTCTTGCACATCCACCTTCATATGGGGGATAGACTGTGCAGCATCCACTAGAAAAGGTACTCCATGCGCATGAGCCGTCGCAATCATTTCCTTGACAGGATTTACGGTTCCCAATACGTTCGACACCTGAACTACACTGACTATCTTTGTACGCTCGGTGAATAACTTTTCATATTCATCCAGCAACAGTTCGCCCTTGTCATTCATCGGAATGACCTTGATGGCAATTCCTTTGCGGGCAGCCAGAAGTTGCCAGGGAACGATATTACTGTGATGCTCCATCACTGAAAGGATCACCTCATCGCCTTCCTGCATAAACTCATCTCCAAAGCTGGAAACAAGCAAATTGATACTTTCCGTCGTACCCCGTGTAAAGACGACCTCATTCGTGCTGCCGGCATTGATAAACTGCCGTACCGTTTCGCGGGAAGCTTCATGCAGTTCCGTTGCCTGCTGGGAAAGGTAATGTACTCCGCGATGCACATTCGCATTCACAGAGTAATACTCATCTACCAGCGCATCCACCACCAGACGAGGTTTCTGAGTCGTCGCACCGTTATCGAAATAAACCAATGGTTTACCATACACCGTACGGCTCAATATCGGAAAGTCTTCACGTATCTTTTGAATATCCATTTTACTTATTCATCATTTACATATTGCACATCCCTGGCACTTGTTCAATTCGCCACGGAAGCGTTTTTCTACCAACAGGTGCAGACGGTCTTTCAATGCATCCAGACGAATCGTATCGATGACTTCATTGACGAATGCAAACATCAGAAGCAAGCGTGCTTCTTTCTCCGCTATTCCGCGTGCACGCATATAGAACAAAGCATTCTCGTCCAACTGGCCCACAGTTGCTCCGTGAGAGCATTTCACATCGTCCGCATAGATTTCAAGCTGCGGCTGCGTGTACATACGCGCATCGCGTGTGGCACAAAGGTTGCGGTTGGTCTGTTGAGAATTTGTATGCTGGGCATCAGGACGTACCAATACCAGTCCGGCAAAAGCACCGGTCGACTGGTCATCAAGCACGTACTTGAATAATTCATTACTGGTACAATTCGGTACTGCATGATCAATGGAGGTATTATTATCCACATGCTGGTTTTTATCAGCGATTGCCATACCGCAAAGATTAATCTCAGCCCCTTCGCCGGCTAGCAGAACTTCTGTTGTATTACGGGTAGTTCCGTTGTGCAGCGTCATGCCATTCAGCAAAACATTGCTGTTTGCTTCCTGCTTCACGTACAGGTTACTGATACGAACCGTACTTGTATGTGTTTCTTCAAGCTCATACATATCGAATACCGCATTCTCTCCGGCAAATACTTCGATCACCTGTGTTGCAAGGAAGTTCACATTATCCATCGCATGATCACAGATCAACAGGCGTGCCTGCGCTCCATCTTCCAGGATGATCAGCACGCGACGGTTCACCATGAAGTTGACATCTGCACGAAGGATATTCACCAGTTGGATAGGCTTCTCTACGATTAC